>OLZG01000116.1_pt1 | contig 57586 bp, 50 predicted proteins | sample 1644401 | NCBI WGS metagenome assembly OLZG01 (sample SAMEA103958119, study PRJEB25191) | human gut metagenome | biome: human-associated habitat [ENVO:00009003]; feature: intestine environment [ENVO:2100002]; material: feces | place: Germany | collected 2013/2015
CAAGTCCGTCCACAGGCACATCCATCCTGCCACTCTCGACATCCCTTGTCCAGCGTTTTACAGCCTCATCAAGGCGCACCGCATCTGTTGCCTCCCTTTTGACAACATTGAATTTCATATCACTAAGATAGCTCATTCTGTCACCCCATGATATGATATCATCATCTATATGCACGAGTGTAAACGCATAAAACACTACATGTCTTCGCTTCACTTCTTCCACATCATCGAGATTTAATGTACCGGAGGCAAGGTTTCTTGGATTGGCATATTTCTCATCATCGTCCTCGATTGTATCATTTAACAGCTTGAAATCCGTGTAGGAAATTGTCGCTTCCCCTCTTACAACCATATGCCCCTTGTATGGTATCTCCTTTGGGAAGCCGCTTATGGCATCCTGCAAAAATGTGATGTTACTTCCTACAGTTCCATTTCCTCTCGTCAGTATTTTCACAAGCCTGCCATCGTCATATGTGAGCACGAGTGTCAGACCGTCAAGCTTCCATGAAAGCCATATTGGCATATCGCCTGCCCATTTCTTAAGCTCCTCAATACTCTTTGTCTTGGCAAGTGAAAGCGCCGGATACTCATGTGGCTCACGATTTCCAGCCTCTGCCTCATAGCCTGCATTCTGTGTCGGACTGTCCTGACGGATATATCCTGTCTCTTTTTCAAGCTGTGTAAGCTCATCAAACAGTGCATCCCACTCGTAATTTGGCATTATTTCATCTGCACCGTTGTAATAGGCTTTTGATGCGCGGTTAAGACTTTCAACAAGCTCATCTATCTTATCTTTTATTTTGTTATTCTCCATGCTGTAATAATCCCCTGTCTGCTTTACTTCGCTCTTCTATCCGGATATTTCTTATCTGTATGTTTCTTATCCGTATGTTTCTTATCAGAATGATTCTTATTCATATCAGGCATAACCGGCTGATTTGAGGAATCCGCAATCAGTCTTTTGAGTCCCTTGTATTCAAGTGGTGTCACAGCCCTGTACTTTCCTCTTGGCAGGTCACCGAGCTCAATATTCATGATTCTCACTCTCTCAAGCTTAACCACACGGTAGCCAAAGTATTCACACATCCGTCTTATCTGCCTATTGTAGCCCTGTGTCAGAATAATCTTAAACTGCTTTGAGGACAGCTTTTTCACATGGCACTTTCTGGTTGTCACACCAAGCTCTACAAGCGGTACACCTCCTGCGAGCCCTCTTATGAAGCTGTCAGATATTGTTTTGTTTACTGTGACAATATACTCCTTTTCGTGTCTGTTGCCGGAGCGCATCATCTTATTTACTATCTCGCCATTGTTAGTCAGAAGTAAAAGTCCCTCTGAATCCTTATCCAGCCTGCCAATGGGATAAATGCGCTTTGGGTAATTAAGATAATCTATCACGTTGTTTTTTTCCTTTTTTTCTGCTGTGCAGACTATGCCGGCCGGTTTATTGAGGGCAATCAGTATCATCTCTTCTTCCTTTGATACTACCTGTCCATTATATGTGACAGTCTGTCCCTTTAGAACTCTGTCACCTGTCTTTGCTGTCACGCCGTCTATTCCTACTTTGCCAGCTTCTATCTGCTTGTCTGCCTCACGCCTTGAGCACACGCCCGCTTCACTGAGGAATTTATTTATTCTTACACCATTTTCTTCCATACCATATCCTCTTTTTAGATTGCTTTATCCGATATACATAAACCACGCTGTAGCCATTTCTACTCTTTGCAGCAGCCATTTGCTATGTAGATTAAAACACGGAGACCTTTAAGCCTCCGTGTTGCTTCTTATTATTGTATGCACATCTGTTACTTTGTATTGCTTTTACTGTCCTACTGTCTGGAGATTCTCTGTCTTAATATAAGCTCTGCCATTTGTTCCGGCGCTGTAGGATACTATAGTCCAGTCGCCCTCTGTGCCATATGCTGTAAGTGTTACCTGTTCCTTTAAGAGACCAAGCTCCTTTGCATCTGTGCTTGCACCGTCACGTACCTTTACAACATCCTTTGTCACTACCTGATACTCAGCCGGTGCCTGTGGCTGCTCGGCTGTCTGCTGATTGGCTGCATTTGTATCTGTGGTCTGTTGATCTGTGGTCTGTCCGGCATTTGCATCCGTAGTCTGCTGGTCTGCAGTCTGTCCTGCATTTGCATCTGTAGTCTGCTGGTCACCACTCTGTGATGCATCATCTGCCTGCTGTGTATCTGCCTCTGTAGTCTGTGTGTCTGCATCAGACTTCTTTAAATTGGCAATGCCTGACGATGTGTACCACTGCTTTATAGCACCTGTGAGTGTTGTCTCAAGCATAGTCTTTAAATTGGCATCAGAACCGACCGCCTGCTCATATGCCTTTTGTACCTCCTCATGAAGGTCTGCAAACTCAGATGAAGCAGTATACTTAGAAATAAGCTCCATAATATCGTCATCGAGTTCATTCTCGCAGTATGTTCTGTTGAAATTACTGTATACATTATTTATAAAGAGCTTTCCGTTCTTATCTGTCTCTATATAAAAGAAGTCAAGTGTAGGTGCCTGTGTATCAACTCCCGTAAACTTTATACTGTTTTTAACAGACACAAAGTATGTTCCCTTTTTCAAACCATTCTTGGTGTAAGGTGTGATATCATTGACTGACTCATAGTACTGGCTGACAACACCAATATAGCTCTTCTCGTTGTCGCTCATAGGTGTCGCAAGCTTGCCAAGGGTATCAAGGTCATCACCCACGTATGCCTTATAATAATCAGCAAGTAATGTGCTGATATCGTCCTTTGCGTCATTTGTGTAATCCTTTTCAAACTCAAAATCCTTCACCGAAATCTCTGTCTGTGATCCGGCTTCAGTATTGGATTGTCTGCCATTATTGCCTCCTGCGACAACTACTATAAGTATGAGTATGAGTCCTACAAGTACACCTGCTACTCCAACGTATTTTTTATTTTCTGCGCAAAACTGCTTTATATTATCCAATGTTTCCTTGTTAAAAAAGTCCTTCATGTGATTCCTCCATTAACCCAACATATCAAAATCAAAGTATGTGACCGACGCGAATCGAACGCGCACTCGCCGGAGTCGGAGTCCGGAATTTTATCCATTAAACTACGGTCACAAAAAAGTTACCAACTATTTATATCACATCTTTTACTTTTTTTCAATGTTACTTTTTTCTTATTATAGCCTTTTAGTGTTTTATTATAACTTTTTATGCATACTATTATAATTGATAAAAATTTGACAATATATTTCATTTATCTTATTATTTAACTGTTTGGGCATTATATATTGGAAATTTTTTCCGATATGCCATAAAAATATACCATTTTAATTAATAAAGTTACTATTTATATAAGGAGCACTATTATGAGTTTCACATTTTTAAACCAGCTTCCAACTCCTGCACAAATTAAGGAGGAATATCCTCTGTCAAAGGAGCTTACCGAGCTTAAAGCGAAGCGCGATGCAATGATTTCAGATGTTATCTGTGGAAAAGATGATAGATTTCTCGTCATTATCGGACCGTGTTCAGCCGACAACGAGGATTCAGTCTGTGACTATGTCAGCCGCCTGACAAATATTCAGGAGGATGTAAAGGACCGCGTAATCATCATCCCTCGTGTATATACAAACAAGCCAAGAACAACCGGCGAGGGCTACAAAGGAATTGCCTCACAGCCTGACCCTGAAAAGGCTCCCGACATGGTTGAGGGTCTTATCGCCATGAGAAAAATGCACATCCGTGCCATCGCAGAGAGCGGACTCACCTGTGCAGATGAGATGCTTTACCCTGAGAACTGGGGCTATGTTGAGGATCTTCTCTCATATGTGGCAATCGGCGCTCGTTCTGTTGAGGATCAACAGCATCGTCTCACCGTCAGCGGCTTCGATGTGGCCAGCGGCATGAAAAACCCTACAAGCGGTGATTTTTCCGTCATGCTCAATTCTGTTTACGCAGCACAGCACCCACATCATTTTGTTTACAGAGGCTATGAGGTTGAGACATCAGGAAATCCTCTGACTCACGTTGTTTTAAGAGGTGCTGTCAGCAAGCATGGCAACACTACAACAAACTACCATTACGAGGACTTAATCCGTCTGCACGAAATGTACGACAAGATGGACGTTGTCAACCAGGCGGCTATCATCGATACCAACCATTCCAACTCCGGAAAGCAGTTCAAAGAGCAGATTCGTATCGCCAAGGAAGTTATGCACAACAGACAGCTTTCCTCTGATATCAAATCACTTGTCAAGGGTCTTATGATTGAGAGCTATATTGAGGAGGGCAGCCAAAAGATTGGTGAGCATGTCTACGGAAAATCCATCACCGATCCATGTCTAGGATGGGAGGATTCAAAGAAGCTTATCTACGACATTGCAGAAATGAATTCCTAAGCCACAAATTATACAAACATTTTTTTACAAAACACAAGCCACAGGAGTATATATCCTGTGGCTTGCATTATTTTGTCGGTTTATTATTTAATCATATTACTATAAGCAAGAACTGCACTGACTGTTTTGGAATCCTGGATTTTCCCGGCATAAATCATGTCGCACAGCTCCTTTAGGGTGTATATTTCTACATCGATTGACTCGGCATCATCTAGATGCTGCTCGCCCTTTTTCAGGTTTTTGGCAAGATAGACATCTACTTCTTCGTCGCAAAAGGCAACTGTTGTGCGAAGTGAAAGTAAAAACGAGATATCATCAGAGCTGTAGCCCGTCTCCTCCTTAAGCTCCCTTTCTGCACACAGTCTGGTATCTTCTCCCACAAAGTCTCTGCAGCCGGCCGGAATCTCTATTGTCTCCCTCTCGAGAGCGTTTCTATACTGACGCACCATGATTATCCTGCCGTCATCAAGCACCGGAAGCACTGCCGCAGCGCCCTTTCTGTGTGAAACAAAATCCCATTCCTCAGTCTTACCGTTTGCAAACTGCATTGTATCCTTGTATATATCAAGTATTGAGCCCTTATATACAAGCTCTCTTTTTTGCCGTTTCATTTCATCAATCATTTTTCCTGTTTACCTTCTAAATAATTTAAATTCAGAGTTACCGTTTTGATTAGAAATCCACCTCTGTGTCATAATAGCAGCATTTGAGAAGCTTTTCCATCTCCTCCTGGCTTGGCTGGCGAGGATTTGATCCTGTACAAGCATCAAGTATGGCATTTGCTGCAATCTCAGGAAGTCTCTCAAGGAATACCTCCTCCGGTACAAAGCCCTGCTCTGTTGGATAGCTGTCTGCTCCGTAATTCTTGATGCAGTGTGGGATATTCAGATCATCATTCATGCCACGTAAGTATTTGATAAGAAGCTCAACCTTCTCATCAAGTGTCTCTCCACCCAGTTTCATGAAATCTGCTATTACGCCATAGCGTTTCTTCGCTGCCTCATCCTTTGCATTGAAAGCAATAACCTTTGGCAGATACATGGCATTGGCTGCTCCGTGGATGATATGTGCACCATAATCTGCAAAAGCTGCGCCTGTCTTGTGTGCCATGGAATGAACTATTCCAAGTAGTGCGTTGGAGAATGCCATTCCTGCCAGACACTGCGCATTGTGCATCGCATCTCTCTTTGCCATATCACCATTGTATGAATCAATCAGGTCATGCTGTATCATCTCTATTGCATGGAGTGCAAGCGGATCTGTAAAGTCACTGTTGGCTGTTGATACATATGCCTCGATGGCATGTGTCATGGCATCCATTCCTGTGTGTGCAACAAGCTTCTGTGGCATTGTCTCTGCAAGCTCAGGGTCTACGATTGCAACATCAGGTGTTATCTCAAAGTCTGCGATCGGATACTTGATACCCTTCTCATAATCTGTGATGATTGAGAACGCAGTAACCTCTGTTGCTGTGCCAGATGTAGATGAAATAGCACAGAAATGTGCCTTCTTTCTAAGCTTAGGAATACCAAATACCTTGCACATATCCTCAAATGTGATATCCGGATACTCATACTTAATCCACATAGCCTTTGCTGCATCTATAGGTGAGCCACCACCAATTGCTACAATCCAGTCCGGTTCAAACTCAGCCATGGCAGCCGCACCTTTCATGACTGTCTCAACTGACGGATCCGGCTCAATTCCCTCAAAAAGCTTTACTTCCATACCTGCTTCCTTCAAATAAGCCTCGGCTTTGTCTAAAAAGCCAAATCTCTTCATTGAGCCTCCGCCCACACAGATAATAGCCTTCTTTCCCTCAAAGCTCTTTAATGCCTCAAGCGCACCCTTTCCGTGATATAAATCTCTTGGTAATGTAAATCTCTGCATTGTAAAACCCTCCATATGATATTTTATTATATAGTTTCTCCCTTGTAATATTTATAAAAATCGCAGCCATCAACACTGAATAGTTACTAAATATTACATTTATTATTTTATAACATTTTACTAATTTTGTCACGTACCATTATCTATTTTTGTGAATACAAGATATTTTATACATATATTTTTATGCAATATATACAATTATCTTCAGTAGTAATAAACAGCGTAATAAACAGTTACCGATAATTTATTTCATACCAATAAGCACTACATTGTAAAAATCGGCTGCATTTACGTTTTTATTTTTTGTAAAAAAGAAAAGGCTTCATACGAAGCCTTTTCAAATGTACATGTTATTATGTCAAACCGACAATACGCTAATGCTCTACTTTGCGTAATCCACTATACGTGACTCACGTATTACATTAACCTTTATCTGACCCGGATACTCTAACTCAGACTCAATCTGCTTAGATATATCTCTGGCCATGATAACCATGTCGGCATCACTGACCTGCTCAGGAACTACCATAATACGAATCTCTCTACCTGCTTGAATAGCAAAAGATTTCTCTACCCCTTTATAACCATTTGTAATGTCCTCTAACTGCTGAAGACGATTTGAATATGTCTCCAAAGTCTCTCTTCTTGCACCCGGACGTGCCGCACTGATTGTATCAGCTGCCTGCACGAGACATGCAATAAGTGACTCCGGTTCAACATCACCGTGATGTGATTCTACTGCATTAATCACAAGTGGTGACTCTTTGTATTTCTTACATAATTCGGCACCGAGCTGGATGTGTGAACCCTCCATCTCGTGATCTACTGCCTTACCTATATCATGTAATAAGCCTGCACGCTTTGCCATTCTGACATCCTCACCAATTTCAGCAGCCAGTAAGCCTGCCAGCTGTGCAACCTCGATAGAATGCTTTAACGCATTCTGACCGTAGCTTGTTCTAAACTTCATCTTTCCAAGAAGACGCACAAGCTCCGGGTGAATACCATGTATGCCCACCTCAAGTGTGGCAGCTTCACCCTCTTCACGAATCATATTATCGACTTCTTTTTGAGCCTTCTCAACCATCTCCTCTATACGGGCCGGATGGATTCTTCCGTCAACAATAAGCTTCTCAAGAGCTATTCTTGCAACCTCTCTTCTAATTGGATCAAAGCTTGACAAAATAACTGCCTCAGGTGTGTCATCTATAATCAGATCTACACCTGTCATAGTCTCGAGAGTACGGATATTACGTCCCTCTCTTCCTATGATACGTCCCTTCATCTCATCATTCGGAAGCGATACTACTGAAATAGTAGTCTCAGACACATGGTCTGCTGCACATTTCTGAATAGCTGTAACCACGTAATCCTTAGCCTTACGGTTTGCCTCTTCCTTTGCTTTGTTTTCCATTTCCTTAATCATTTTTGCAGTATCAAGTTTTACATCTTCTTCAATGGTCTTTAAGAGATATTCTTTAGCTTGCTCGGAGGTTAATCCAGAGATTCTTTCAAGTTCCTGTAAACGCTGCTCGTTAAGCTTTGATATTTCAATCTTCTGCTTCTTGAGTTCCTCTTCCTTAACTACAAATCCGGCTTCACGCTTCTCGATAGCTTCGAGCTTCTTGTCGACATTTTCTTCCTTCTGAACGATACGACGCTCATTACGGGAAATCTCGTTTCTACGCTCTTTGATTTCCTTATCCAGATCATTCTTAGCCTTAATAGACTCTTCCTTGATCTCAAGCATAGACTCGCGCTTCTTTTCCTCCGCAGTCTTTACAGCCTCATCAATGATTCCTCTTGCCTTCTCCTCAGCATTTCCTATCTTGGAGTTAGCAGATTTCTTCTGGTATAAAGCGGCTGCAAACCATACAATCAATGCAGTAATAATAATAGAAACTACAGCAGTAATGATATACGGTAGCATTACAGGAGCACCTCCTTTATTAAATTTTCATTGTATTTCACAAATTACAACAATTAAATTCTATACTTTTTGGTGCAAATTGTCAAGGTAATTGTGACCTCATTGCTGAAAGAATCTGGCTGCTCTTAAAGCCCCTGCGCATAAGAAACTGGTATATCCTGCGAAACTCCTTTTCATCACAGTTATCAGGATCATAGTGTTTCTTTTCAAGCTGCTTTGCTATATGTTTCTCTTCATCAGCAGTGTATTCGCTGTCTATGGCACAATTTATATCATCTCTGCCTATACCCTTTGCCATAAGCTTCTGCTCAAGCTGCCTGCGGCTTAAGCTGTCCTGATGATATCTGACATATGTGGAAGCAAATCTGTAATCATCAAGATAATGAAAGCTCTTGACATAATCTATTGCTGCATCCACACAGCAATCCGGATATCCGCCCTGTGTGAGCTTTTCCCTAAGCTTTCTTTCACTCCTGTCCATCTGTTCAAGCAGATGCAGTGCTCTCTTTTTAGCTCTCTTTCCTACCACCTCAGTTATCAGTTTTTCGTAATCCGCTTCACTGATAAAGGCTCCCTCCATAATAGAGTACCGCACGGCCTCTGTACGGTACAGCACACATGTCGTGCCATTATCAAAGGTCGTGCGGTATTTGCCTTTACCAATATTCTCATATCCGGTAATCTCTATCATATATAACCCTGCTCACTTATTATTCTTCTGCTTCAGGCTTTTCAGAGTCTTCCTGTACTGCAGCATCTTCGTCCTCAGGCTGTGTAAAGTAAAAATCCCTTACCTTTGCCTCAAGCATATCAAAAAATGCTGGATTCTCATGGATATAAGTCTTTGCATTCTCACGACCCTGTCCTATCTTGTCTCCCTCGTATGCGTACCATGCACCGGATTTGTTGACAATGCCTGCATTTACTGCAAGATCAAGCACATCTCCTTCTCTTGAGATACCCTGGCCAAACATGATATCAAACTCTGCCTCCCTGAAAGGAGGAGCAATCTTATTCTTAACAACCTTTACGCGGACATGGTTGCCGACTATCTCACCGGCCTGCTTGAGTGACTCAGTTCTTCTGACATCAAGACGCACTGATGAATAGAACTTTAATGCCCTTCCACCTGTGGTAGTCTCAGGATTTCCAAACATCACTCCTACCTTCTCTCGAAGCTGATTGATGAATATAACTATACAATTTGATTTACTGATAACTGCCGTGAGCTTACGGAGTGCCTGGCTCATAAGTCTGGCCTGAAGTCCGACATGGGAATCACCCATATCTCCGTCAATCTCGGCCTTTGGTACGAGTGCCGCAACAGAATCTACAACCACGATATCCACAGCGCCGGAACGTACCATTGTCTCTGTTATCTCAAGTGCCTGCTCACCGCAGTCCGGCTGTGAAATATAGAGATTGTCAATATCAACACCTATATTTCTGGCATATACAGGGTCAAGCGCATGCTCCGCATCTATAAAGCCTGCTATGCCGCCTCGCTTCTGTACCTCTGCAACACAGTGGAGTGCAACCGTTGTCTTACCTGATGACTCCGGTCCGTACACCTCAATAATCCTGCCCTTTGGAAGGCCTCCGAGTCCTAATGCAATATCAAGGCTTAATGAGCCTGTAGGTACTGTCTCTACATTCATTTTAGCTGAATTGTCACCAAGCTTCATGACAGAGCCCTTTCCGTATTGTTTCTCAATCTGCGCGATGGCAGCGTCTAATGCTTTTAATTTATCTTCCTTTGCCATAATAATCTCCTATCCTCTCGCGAACAAACGTTCGTTCTGTTATTATAATAATACACTTCTATTCAATTGTCAACAAATAAATTGGAATAATTACAGAATCAAATAGCTGCCCGTGCTGCTGTTTGTGCCTCACGCTATACTCTAAAACAGCTATAGCTAAAATATTCAAAAATATGCAAATAAAACATAATTAAAAAGACAGTTGCTTTCACAACTGTCTTCATTATACACATAATCTCTCACTAACGTCAAGTCTAAATTCAACCTTGAAATCCTTACCTAGTTTCTTCCAAACTCAGTAAGCACGAGTCCGTCATTTCTATCGAGTGTCATGCCGATGCTCCACTCATTGATGAACAGAAGAAGCGGATTGCCCTTCATGTCGACAACCTTCTTCATATCGCTTGTTCCGTTAATTGTATCTACATTGACCTCATCCTTGTTCTCAATCCATCTGATATGCTCATATGGCAGATTCTCAAGTCTGATCTGCACATTGTACTCATTTTCAAGTCTGAATTTAAGCACGTCAAACTGAAGCACACCGACCACGCCGACTATGATTTCTTCCATGCCGCCCTTGTACTCCTGGAACATCTGGATAGCACCCTCCTGCGCTATCTGTGTAACGCCCTTTACAAACTGCTTTCTCTTCATGGAATCAACAAGTGATACCCTCGCAAAATGCTCAGGTGCAAATGTCGGGATGCCCTCAAACTCAAATTTATCCTTTGCTGTCGTGAGTGTATCTCCTATAGAGTATACGCCCGGGTCAAACACACCTATGATGTCGCCCGCATATGCCTTGTCCACTATTTTTCTCTCATCTGCCATCATCTGCTGCGGCTGTGAAAGCTTTAGGCTCTTGCCTCCCTGCACATGGTATACCTCCATGCCGGCTGTAAACTGCCCGGAGCAGATTCGCATAAATGCTATTCTGTCCCTGTGGTTTTTATTCATGTTGGCCTGAATTTTGAATACAAATGCAGAAAAATCCTCTGAAAAAGGATCGATCATTCCGATGTCAGATTGTCTTGCTGTCGGTGCATATGTCATCTTAAGGAAATGCTGTAAAAATGTCTCAACACCAAAGTTTGTAAGAGCAGAGCCGAAAAATACAGGTGAAAGCTCTCCCTTTGTGACAAGCTCCATATCAAAATCGGCACTGGCACCATCCAACAGCTCAATCTCATCCATGAGCTGACTTTTAAATTCCTCTCCGATCTCATCGGAAAGAGCCGGATCATCTATATGAATAATCTTCTCCGAGCCCTCTTTTGTACCCTTTAAGGTATCTGCAAAGGTCATGACCTCCTTGCTGTTTCTGTCATACACACCCTTAAACTGCTTTCCTGAGCCTATCGGCCAGTTGATAGGACAGGTCGCGATGCCCAGCTCTTTTTCGATGTCATCGAGAAGCTCAAACGTATCGTTGGCATCACGATCCATCTTGTTTATGAATGTAAAAATCGGGATATGTCTCATGACACAGACCTTAAAGAGCTTTCTGGTCTGTGCCTCAACACCCTTGCTCGCATCAATTACCATGACGGCCGAATCGGCTGCCATGAGTGTACGGTATGTGTCCTCTGAGAAATCCTGGTGTCCCGGTGTATCAAGGATATTGATGCAATATCCGTCATAATTAAACTGTAATACAGATGAAGTAACCGAAATACCTCTCTGCTTTTCTATTTCCATCCAGTCCGAAACAGCATGCTTTGCCGTAGCCTTTCCCTTTACTGAACCGGCCTGGTTTATTGCCCCTCCGTACAAAAGAAACTTCTCTGTCAGAGTAGTCTTTCCTGCATCCGGATGGGAAATTATTGCAAATGTTCTTCTTTTTTCTATTTCCTGTCTTAAGTTATCCACTGATATTTCCTCCAAACAAAATCAGAGTATAGTATAGCTTAAAACGGTTTCCATTTCAAGACACTAAAAATTTATGTATCAGTCCATCGTCGATATGACAATATTTGATGCCCCGATATTTGTCTTGCGCTTGATTATATCCTCTATCTGAGCTCTCTTTTCATCAGTCACATCTTCCTTTCCCACAATCACATCACAGCATTCATCACTGAGGCTTACCACAGCATTCTTAAAGCCCTTCGCCTCCAGCATCATCTGGGCATCCTCCTCCATCTGTGCATTTTCTGTCAGCTTCACCATGGCATCGACCGCGCTCTTCTTCTCAGCCTCTGACACTCCTGCATCATCGATAATCTTCTGCAGGGCCTCCTTGTTCTTTGAGCGCACCTGCTCGCGCCCCAGCTTAACCTGTGCCACACACTCCTCGCTCTCTGTGGATGCACTTGTCAGTACCGTTTCGCCGGCATTTAATATTTCCTCTGTCGAGTCTGTCTCAAGCGCAACCTCATCTGATGCCTGTGTATCCTCACATTCCTTAGACTCCTTTGTATCTGCCTTTCCATTTACAGCTTCGATTTCAGTGGAAAGCACATCCTTTGCATTCATAAAGGTATCCCTGTTATCGTAGCTTATGTAACCGACCACTGCCAAAAGAAGTGCAAGTGTCGTAATAATTATCTGATTTTTATGGCTGCCTTTCTTCACTTTTATTCCTCCCTGGATATCATTTTTGCTATTTTTATTTTATGCATGGGCACATCAAATAATGCAGAAACCGCATTAGAAATATCGTTGTTTACCCGTGGATTTCCTCCGCCCTGCGCTACTACAAGCACTCCTGAAACAGTCGGTTTGTCCGTGCTTGTGACATAAGGTACACTTGCATCCTCGTCATCGTATATGACTGTAGTCTTTTCAATGCTCTCCGAGGTCTCCTTAGTATCCTTATCCACTATCCTTGTGCCATCGTCTGACAGCGTAATCATCACAGATACCTCACCCACACCGTCCATCCTTTCAAGAATACCCTCAAGCTTTTTTTCAAGCAGCTTCTCATATTCTTCATCATCGTAGGTGCTTTCACTTACTGACTTGGCTTTAGCTTTCTTTTGTGAATTACTACAGATCTTTTTATCATCTTTTACCGGAAGCACCACAATAAGAAGCAGTACTCCGACAAGTAAAATCACTATGTAGTCAGTTTTCTTCAGCTTCGAAAGCCGTAAACAAATCTGTCGTATCCGCGTCATATTCATACGAAATCCCCTCTATTTTCTTTGTAAGCTCAGCAAATCTCATATCATATTCATACCCTGCCGCAAGAGGTTTTAGAATAATGACCGCCAAAAACACCCCAAGCATAAACCTAAAGTACCTCCTGTACTGCTCCTTTGGCGTTAAATATGTCATTACCATGAAAAAAAATGCCAGATACAAATAACTCTTCATGCCCTATCAACCTCCCATAAAGCTTGTAGATGCACATACTATCGCAATCACTATAAAAAACAATATAGATGCATCTCTTATCACGATATAATATAGATTTCCTGCCCTGGCAACGGCTTCTATGCCCTCCACAATCCTGTTGTCTGAAACCGGCTGCAGCGCAGCGGAAAGCAATCTGTACATCAGCGAAAAGATCAGTGTTTTTACAAGAGGGGTCAGTACAATGAAAAAGAGCACGATAATCGCCGCCATACCAACACTGTTTTTTATGAGCATCGCACAGCCAAGCATAATTTCACCTGCCCCCTGCCCAAGCCTCCCCACACCCGGTATCGCCTGAAAACTTTTTAAGATAAGGCTTTCCGATATTTTGTCCTTTGCGGGAGCAATCATGGCCTGGACTATGCCTATGCCCGCCACTATCTTTATGGATGCCTTCATTATTTTTGTAACTGCTGATTCAATAAACTCTGCAAGCTTTTCAAGCTTCTTTTCACTAGATACGTGATTGAGCACCTCAAGCACCAGAAACAGATGAATTCCCGGTATGAGCACCAGCTTTATAAGCCACTCCACTACATAAATGAGCACAAATGCCAGCATGTAAAAGCCTGATGCCGAAAATCCTTTTCCGGACGCAAGAAGTACTGTCGCATATGCCGGCACAAGCGCTGTAAGATAAGTCAAAAGCACATCAATACAGCCCTTTGCCACATCAGACAACACAAAAAAAGATGCCATAAGCATTGATATAACCGATGCATACATAAACAGAAAGCTTACATTGTATACATAATCCTGCCTCCAGAAAATAAGCCTTGAAAACACCATAAAAAGTATCGTATAGCACAGCGCATTTATAATAACAGGCTTCACCGCCGCTATCTCATAAAAAAACAGCTCATAAATATACTCACAGATTTTTTCACCGACCTTTTGATCTCCTGCCAGAATGGCATCCACTATATCCGAAAACGATAGTCTGTCCGGCAGATAATCCTTTGAATATTTTTCAATCTCTGACATATCTATTTTTTCAAGCATCTGCTGCTCAATTTTATCTGTAATTTCGGTGTCCGACGCATACACAAAACACTGCGGCAAAAACACTACAGCCAATATGATTATTATCAAAATATATTTTTTACGAATCAAAACAGCTCTCCAATCAGCTCTATCAGGCACGACATCACCGGAATTGACATCACAACAATTGCTCCCTTCGCAAAAAGCTCTATCTGCGATGCAATTGCGCTATGACCGCAGTCCTTACAGATTGAGGATGAAAACTCCGCAATATATGCAATCCCAAGCATCTTTATCATAGTGACAAAAAATGCCGGTTCCACAGGAAGCTTTGAAAGAAGTCCTTTAAAAAACTCAATTGTTGTGCCGAGCCGCTCCAATGCAAAAGCAAAAATTATAGTGCCGCAGGCCACTGAAAGAAGCATTGAAAGCTCAGGTCTGTCACGCTTTAAAAGCACTGCAAAAAATACTGCCGCAATTCCTATTATCCCAATCTTCAACATATTACAAAGAGAACATATCCTGCATTGCCTTAAACAGCTCACTTATATATGGCACAATCCAGAACAATACAATAACAAGCCCGGCCAGACTAAGCAGGAAAGTCATTTCCTCCCTTCCACTGTGTTTTAAGACCTGTCCGAGCACCGTAATCACTATTCCAAGTGCCGCTATCTTAAAAATAATCGAAATCTCCATCATCAAGTCCTTTCATCGCATACAACAATATGTTTAATCGGATTACCACATTTTTATACAAACATTTTTATATAAGCATTATTGATATCATAATCCCTCCCAAAATACCCACAGGACAAATCACCTTCATTTTTTCAACATAATCTTTCCTGTAAAAATCTATCTGTTTATGTATGTCCAAAGCACATTCCTTAAGCCGCTGCTCCATCGCAGCTGCATTTTTTTCAAAGAATGCACCTCCCATTTCAACTATCATTTTCTTTGTTTTTTCATCAGATACCCTGCCCCAAAGCACCTTCTCCCACACAGCCTTCCAGCCCTCCTCCCCGCTTTTACAGCTCCTGTTTGAAAGCACTTCTCCCATTCTCCTGCATCCCTCATTAAACACCTCGCTCTTTCCTCTTATGCTGTTAAAAAACTGCGGCGCCTTCATTCTTTCTCCTGCCAGATAAAATGCCCCCTTTTCAAGCAAAAGCATAAAATCATACAGCATCGCTATATCTGCCTTTTTTCTTTTGCTGTAATCGTTTATCAGCCCCGATACCGCAAACAGTACTATACAAAAGCCTGTAAGCTTCATCATAAATGCTATAGCGCCTCACCCCTTTTTCATCATGGTCTATAAACACAAACCGTTCTATGGCATGTGGCAGAATTTTTCTTCGCAGATCATCTGCATTGGTGCCATGTACACTGCCAAGTATCCTTATTCCGCAACTCACAAGCTGGTTTAGTGCCTCGATATCGCTTTCACCTCCCAGCTCATCCACTGCAATCACATCCGGTGACATAGAGCGCAAAAGCATCCTCATGCCAAGTGACTTCGGACAGTTATCCAGCACATCACTGGAATTGCCTATATCGTTTTGAGCCACTCCCAAGTAGCACGCTGCTATCTCCGAGCGCTCATCAACCACCGACACCTTAAGAGCTTTTTTTCCGTCACAGCCATCTGAAAGTATCCTTATGCAGTCTCTTAAAAATGTTGTTTTTCCTTCTCCCGGCCGTGATATAACCAATGTATTGTAAATGCTGTTTTCATCCCGGATATAAGGCATCAGTGGCATTGCAACGTCCCTTATCTGATGGGCAATTCTGATATTTAAGGACGCTATCTCACTGACTGCTGTAACCTTTCCTCCATCGCAGCCCATCTGCCCTGCAATTCCCACACGATGACCTCCCTCCACTGTAAAATAGCCTGCTGCAAGCTGCGGTGCTATCGCGTGGAATGAATATCCGCTCAGATAATTTATCATCTCCTCAATATCGCTATGTGAGATATACACTCCGGCTCTACATCCTCCCGCAAACATATACTGCACCTGCTTTCCGGCGCGCACCCTGATTTCCTCCAGACCACACGGCATGTACGCTTCTGCCTCAGCCTTCATCTTTTGTGGCAGATAATCAATTATATCCATATTTTTCACCCCTTATCGCCACCGACAGTTATTCAAATTAAAAAAGGACACAGACGATTCTGATAAATCATCTATGTCCTATTTATATTACATGTCCAATTGTTTTAGAACGTGAAAATTATTATTTTTTACATCCTGTCAGGAGCTGAGAATCCAAGCATATCGATACAAGCCTCAAGTATCTCCTTTGTGAGCACAAGCAGCGAAATATATGACTTCTTAAGCTCTTCATTCTCCTCAGAAAGAATCTTTGTGTCATGGTAGAAGCCGTTGAATGCGTTGGCAAGCTCGTAGATGTATGCACATATCTTGTGTGGTGCAGACTCCTCATATGCACTCTCAATTGTAGCATTGAACTTTGCCAGAGAGAGCATGAGATTCTTCTGTCCTGCATTGACTGCCGGCATGATCGCATCCTTCAGGGCGCTGATGTCGCCACCCTTTGCCTCATACTTTGAGAGGATTGACTTGATACGCACGATTGTATAAAGGATATATGGACCTGTGTTACCCTCAAAGGATGTGAATCTATCGATATCAAAGATGTAATCCTTGCTCGCCTGATTAGACAAATCACCATACTTGACTGCTGCAAGCGCTACAGTTTTGGCTGTCTGCTCAGCCTCCGCCTCGTCAATATTTAAATTCTCTTTTTCCTTCTGGTTTTCCTTAATCTTATTGAGCATCTCATCGTCAATTTCCTTGAGGAGGTACTCAAGACGCATTACTCCACCGTCTCTTGTCTTGAAAGGCTTGCCGTCCTTACCGTTCATTGTTCCAAAACCGATATGTACAAGCTCTGTAGTATCAGGTACTATGCCTGTCTTTCTTGCGCAGCGGAACACCTGGATAAAGTGCATTGACTGACGTGCGTCTGCCAGATAAATCACACGGTCAGGGTTGTTCTCCTTCATACGCATAACAAGTGTTGCAAGGTCTGTAGTGCTGTAAAGTGAGGCTCCGTCAGACTTTAGGATGATACATGGCGGAATCTCCTTTGTATCCGTATCCTCCTTCACATCCACAACCAAAGCGCCCTCACTCATATGTGCAAAACCCTTTTCCTTCATCATTTCAACCATCCCAGGTACATATGGCTGTGCATCCGACTCGCCCTTCCACAGCTCAAAATGAACATTCAGATTCTCATAATTTCTCTTAAGATCTGTTACAGATACATTCATGATGTGTGAAAGCAGCGCCTGATAGCCTCTCCTGCCTCCCTGAAGCTCTTTTGTGGCAAGAAGAGCTGCCTCCTTGAAGCTCTCATCTGATTTTGACTTACCGCTGGCTGTCGGATAGATGTCCTCAAGCTCTGATATGGTAAACGGTGCCTCCTTCGGGTACTCTCCTGTATAGCTCTCATCAAAATAAACGAGGTCAGGCTTTCTCTCGCGAAGCTCTGTTATGATAAGTCCCATCTGAAGTCCCCAGTCACCGAGATGCACATCACCAATCACATTGTGTCCCATGAACTTTGCGATACGCTTAACGCTCTCTCCAATTACTGCCGAACGAAGGTGTCCTACATGAAGAGGCTTTGCGACGTTTGGTCCGCCGTAATCCACTACTATAGTGAGTGGCTTTTTGGCCTTCTCCAAGCCGTATCTGCCCTCGTCATCCTTCATATCGTTCATATATTTTGCCAGAAAAGCGGTATCCATTTTGATATTAAGAAATCCCGGCTTTACTGATTCTACTGACTCAAACATCTCATCTGACTCAAGGAGCTCCGCTACCTTGTCCGAGATCATAAATGGTGCACACTTATACTCTTTTGCCGCTGCCATTGCTCCGTTACACTGGAACTCACAAAGGTCCGGTCTGTTTGAAAGTGTAACCTTTCCGTACTTCTCGTCATATCCTGCACTAACGAATGCCTTTGTCACTTCCTCTGATATCAAATTAATCAGTTTTTTCATTGTATTCCTCCTGATATATAGCTGTTTTGCGTCAAACAGCGAATATACTTATATTAGCACACAAATGAATTGCTTTCAATATCAACCGTCATTTTTGCCTTCTGAGTAAATATTAACCGTCAACGTAACCTTGCATTTGCACCCCCAAAGGAGTATGATTTCATATGAAAATTTAAAGGAGGTCTTATCAATGAAGATAAAAACTAAACAAATAACCGTTACTGCAATTATGCTTGCAATCTGTCTTGTCAGCCAGTTCTTTAAGAACTTAAGTGTATACATCACAGGTCCAATCATTAATGCAGCTTTAATACTTACCGTGCTCTATGCCGGAATGGCATGTGGCATTATCCTAAGCATTATCACACCTGTCACATCATTTTTCATCACAGGAAGTCCTGTTATGGCGGCTATCCCTGCGATGTTTCCATGTATCATGATAGGAAATATCATTCTCGTGGTATGTGTGGGACTGCTTCGCAAAAAATGCGGTAAAGCTGCCGGTTTTCCTGTATCAATTGCAATAGGTGCCATACTAAAGGCCGTTTTCATGGGAATAGCCATTGCTCTTATCATTCTACCGGCATTTCTGCCTGCTCCAATGCACAAGATGCTGCCGGTATTACAGCTTCAGTTTTCAGTGACACAGCTTATCACTGCTGTTATCGGAGGTGTATATGCAGTCATAATTGCGGCTGTGCTTAAAAAAACTTCTTTAGCACAGGCAGACTAAATATTCAATTATCTGCTTATGCTTCCAGATATCCGTGCATATTTTTAAGCGCATTTTTCTCAAGCCTTGATACCTGTGCCTGAGAGATATTTATCTCCTCTGCCACCTCTATCTGTGTCTTGCCTTCGAAAAAACGCAGCTTAATAATCTGTCTCGCTCTATCATCAAGCAGCTTTAAGGCATCGTCGAGAACCAGATTTTTTACCCATGCTTCCTCTTTGTTTTTCTTGTCCGATATCTGATCCATCACATAAAGTGTATCACCACCGTCAGTATATACAGGATCAAAGAGGGAAAGCGGTGTCTGGATTGCATCAAGTGCGTATAGTATATCGTTTTCAGGAATACCGCAATCCTTTGATATTTCCGCTAAGGACGGATCATGCACCAGCTTTCTCGATAGCTTTTCCTTTGATTTAATAGCCTGATAGGCTGTATCCCTGAGGGAGCGTGGAATGCGGTATGCACTGTTGTCACGCAGATACCGTCTCACCTCACCGATAATCATCGGAACAGCATAGGTGGAAAACTTAACACCTATAGTCGGATCAAAATTATCAATTGATTTCATAAGCCCGATACAGCCTATCTGAAATAAATCATCCATATTTTCATTATGGTTTGAAAACCTTCTGATTACCGAAAGCACCAGCCTTAAATTTCCACGAATATATTTTTCTCTTGCAGCCTTATCTCCCTTTTTTATTTTCTCAAACAGTTCTTCTTTTTCATCATCCTTAAGTACCGGCAGTTTTGATGTGGTCACTCCACATATATCAACCTTATATACAGACATGGGAATCCTCCGGATAAATTTCTTTATCTAAAGCATTTCCATTTACAGTAATTTTATTCAATTAATCCGCGTATATAATTCTACAGCACTGCCGCTATTTTTATATCCAAACGGATATCCTGAGCCGTCAAACTCTTCCTTTGTTAGCTTTATGTACTTCTTGACATTCAAAGCATTTTTTGTTAACATAGCAAGGCGAAAATAAATGCGTCAGTTCGAAACCTTCCTGACGTAAAACAAAACTAAAGGAGAACTAAATATGAGAAACAAAAAAGTATTATTTGCAGTACAGGCAGCTATGATTGCAGCACTCTATGTTGTGCTCACGTATATCACCAATCTGCTTGGTCTCGCATCAGGCACCATTCAGGTACGCTTTTCTGAAGCGCTTTGCATCCTTCCGGTTTTCACACCGGCAGCCATTCCTGGGCTTTTTATCGGATGTCTGATTTCCAACCTTATCACAGGTGGCATCATCTGGGATATCATCTTCGGAAGCATCGCTACACTGCTCGGCGCACTCGGCACTTACTTCCTTCGAAAGAAGAAGTTTGTATACACCCTGCCACCGGTCATCGCCAACATAATTATCGTGCCACTCGTGCTCAGATACGGATACGGTTTTACGACTGTATACAAGGGTGTTGATATCTCTCTTGTTTTCAATGCAGTTACAGTCGGAATCGGTGAGATCATATCAATATGTGTACTTGGAAGCCTGTTAAAGGGAATACTTTCAAAATACAGAAATGTCATTTTCAAGCAGGACGAGGCGTAGTTACATACATAGCACTTTTAATAAGCTGCGCGTCATAAAATAAAAAAGGGGCTGTAAAATAAGTCCCTAATATAAGAAACGCCAATTCCGGCAAATGTCGGTTTTGGCGTTTCTTTGTATTAACTTTTCTATTTCTAAGCAAGTATGCATCTTTGGGTATAAAAAATGGTGCATTTAATAAAGCTCGGCTAATCACGTCCGCTTAAGTTTTATGCAGCTTTCGTCTGTCGTTGCTTTTTATTATGATATTTATAAAGATTGAATCCACATGAAATCAGTGTGAGCTCGAGAATTACATTTTTCTCGCCTCTCCGGAATAATCTTTTATACGATTTGTCCCACTTTAATACACCAAAAGTTCCCTCCGATTGAATACTTCGGTTCATTCTCAAGAGAGCACCATGTATGGATTCAAGATTTTGCAGCACTTCCTGATGGATAACAGTTAATTCCTGATTCATCACAGATGGCTGCCTGTAGGTTGTATGCCGGGAGTAGCTGATCGTTTCCCATGTAATCACGCTTTAAACGCATGGAAGTTGCATCATGATCTGTTTTGGAATAACTGTTTCTTTCTTCTCCACAGGTCTCGATGTGATATGCATAGGATTTCAAACGTTCCAGATATTCATGCAATTCTTCGTATTGTTTTTGTCGAATGCTTTTTCTATGACCACGTCCGGAAACGAAAGAAGCTTCATCCAGTCCGGTTGTTTCTTTGTACATCGTAAGTAATTCAGAGACATAATCAACCGCATACGCTTCACGCTTTTCAAATTTTATTCCGAGATATCCAAGTACTTCCTGATTCATAGCATCAATCAAGAGTGAAATCTTGTCAAAGACTTTCTGCCGGTTTTTCACACACGATTTTTTTCATACCCAGGTATATCGATTGGCATTTGCCTCAATTTTTGTCCCGTCAATGTATGTATGCTGCAGATCCACGTTATCTTTGGCAAAAAGTATTACTTTAAGGAGTTTTTGAGCATCACATCTTGGGCGACCTGTTTTATAGCCTTTCTCTACAAAATATCTGGATAGGTCAATGTGATCCATAACCTCACAAAAAGTGTATACCGGATCGGAAATATCGATCAATTTTTCGATTTCTAATGGTAATTTCAGCTGACGCATAGTATAATTACCATTGGTATTATTATTTAGTAGCATAATTAATTATACCAAAAAATCGCTCAGACCTCACGGTCTGGGCGATTTTCTGTCAGGGGAGTTTTTTTACAGCCCCTTTTGTTTTTTACCAGACCTAATGCAGCTGTCAGTTAATTTTTGTAAGTTATTCCTCCCTAAATTTCCATAGCATCTACCATTATACTTATTTCTCTCTTGCCTGTATCCTGATTTGCATTTGCCACAAACTCATAAACCGGACGATAATATCCCTTCGAATCCGGTGTGTAACTTATCTTCACTGATTTTACAACTAAATCAGATAATTGTTCATCTTTATCATAATCCGGGAAATAAAATTTTCCTGCACATAGCCTGTCATAAGCCTCTTTTTCTGAAATAACATCTACCTTTTTATAAGGCGTATATTTTATCATGGAGTCTCTGAAATTTGCAATTTTACCTGACGAATTAATACAACATTCTATCGTTCCCTTATAATACAAGCCATCGTCAAGAATTTCTCCATCGTTTGTAAACCTATAGTTTCCTGCATCATATTCCTCGATTGGTGCAAAAACTGCGTTTTCGGGAATAACCACTCCTAGATTTTCCAGCTTTTCTCTGACAAATTCCTCTGAAAGTCCAGCGTCAGCATACGAATTTTCATCATCTATATTTGAAAAATCCGTGAAACTTACTGTTGGTCCTTCGTAATCGCACCAGATACTCAGGTTACTGCCCTCATCATCAAGGCTGGTACTGTAAAAAATAATAGTATCATCATATATGTCTGTTTTTGAGTCATCTATTAAAACACCATACTTTGAAAAGTACCCGTCGGCAAGCTCCCTCGCCTCATCTTCTGTAGCCCTGTGAATTGTGTATACATCAAGCGGATCTGCCTCATCTGCCAGACTCACACCATCTGCCATCGAGACATCCACATTTTGATTTGAAATATTATCGATTGAAAGATTACCATATTCCATACTATTGTATACAATAAAAACAGCTGCAAAAGCTATAATTGTAAACGCAAGCGGAAGCTGTGCCACCAGACATTTTCTTATGGAAATGTTCTGTCTTTCACAAACATTTTCATCATGTGCCACTCCACTGACTTCATTTGTATTATCTTGGACTTTCTTCCTTGAACAGACTGCCACAAATATCAGTCTTGCAACCGAAAATAATCCATATCCGATCATTGCACCTATCGTATTATTTATGATATCGTCAGTTTCAAATACACCTCGTCCCGTGATAAGCTGCACAACCTCTATAAACAGTGCAAACCCAAACCCGCACAAATATATTTTCCACGCTCTTTTAATCTTTCCAAAACAAATTGGTAGTAAAAATCCAAACGGCACGAACATACATATATTAAGTATCAGATTTCTCCATTCCTGTGCACTAAAATTGTACCAGGCCTCTTTGTACGAAGAAAATGGTTTAAAGTTAGCCCGGTACTCAAATCCCCCAAAACCAATACCTCCTCTTAGCAATGTCACATAAAGGACAACAACAATGTATACTGCAAGTACACACACCAGTCCTATTCTGCCAATTGAAATCTGTTTTTTACCATGCAATATTTTTTTATAAATCATTTTGTAGCCTAAAAGCCAGATTATTGCCAAAAAAGCCACTACAATAGTGGCAAAAATAATGGCAGACTTTCCTAATCTCATAATATCTGATATTCTCATTACATTCTCCTCATACACTGCATTTTATTCATCTATATACAAATTTTAAAGCTGCGTGTCTCCGTTAAAAGTTTATTATTCTACGTCTTTAACCACTTGCTGCCTGATGAATATATACGTTTCTAAAAAATCTTTATAAAAATGGTACCATATACATTGGAATATAATAAATTCCGTTTTCCCATTTGTAATCTTTTGTATGAACAACATATTTGCTACCTATACGATTACTAAACTTGTTGCAAAATGCATCAAGTGATTTATGCGTTCTATAATTACCGGATTTCACCTCTAATGGACATATCTTATCTTTAACAGAAGTTAAAAAATCAATCTCATACAAATGATTTGAAGTTTCACTTTTCATCGTGTAATAAAACAAATTATTACCTTTTGCTATTAGCATCTGTGCCACAACATTTTCATAGACATATCCTAAATTTACATCTAGTTTGTCCGAAAGTAACTTATTATAAATAATATTCTCCGTATATTTTTTATCCTTAAATGCCAAAGTTATAAATAAACCAACATCCGAATTAAACAATTTATATCGTCCTGTATCCTTTTCCAACGACATTCCTACATCAGGATTATTAGCGTGATATGCAATATTTACAGTGTACGAACTGAGCATATCAGGAATCAGTTTTCTTACTTTCTCAGAGCGAATCCCCTCTCTTGCACTTGACAGAATATATCTTGATGCATTACCACTAAGGTTAGCAGGTATGGCATCATAAATATCACCAGCAAGACCAGTTCCATCTATCTTCACAAAGTCTTCTTCATATAAATCTACAATTTCTCTTTTAGTTTCATCAACCAATTGCAAATTGTTTTTCTCTATATACGTTTCTATGGACTGTGGCATTCCACCAACAAGCATATACAATCTGAATGTCCGCATCAGGTTTCTATGCATTGCATTCCCTGCAGCCTTTTTATTCTTTATAAGATACCTTATGGTTTCCGCTGATACCTCATCTCCTATTGCCCATAAGAACTCCTCAAAATCCATAGGAAACATAGATATTTTATGTTCTTCGCTTGGAATCAAAATATCCTTTGTATTCTTTTTTATTGATAATAAAGAGCCTGTTTCAATATACTTATATCTTCCATCCGAAACGAGATATTTAATTGCCTGCCTAGCCTTTGGAAATAACTGAACCTCATCAAAAATAATTACTGACTCTTTCTCCTATAACCTGGTTCCCATTAACTGCTGCAATTGCAAAAAGAAAAAATCCAGATCATACATATCATCAAATAGATCAATAATTGCCTTACTTGTATGAGCAAAGTCAATGAGAATATACGATTTAAACTCTTTTTTGCAAATTCCTCTGCAATAGTTGATTTACCAACTCGTCTTGCTCCCTTTATCAAGAGTGCATATTTATCGCTTCTGTTCTCTTTCCACTCATATATTTCATCGTATATTTTTCTTTTAAAAACTGGTTTATCCATGCATAAATCCACCTTTTCGCCACAATTATAACGCAAATCCCCTTTCATGTAAATCTGAATTATAGTCAAATCCCTATTAGTTTTCTCGCGTTTTTAACGCATATCCCCCTTTGATTTTCCTGGCTATTAAATTTACATCTATTTCTTCATCTTCTCATTATGTACATATATCACAGTTCTTACACAAAAATAGTATCACATATTTTTATTAAAGTATCCTGTCTCTTCCCACACCTTCTTATCTGGACAATAATAACTATATTCTCTTGAATTTCCAACTTTCATTGCTGTTCCAAATTTTAATATTCCTTGTTGTATGCCAATTCTTATATATTATGCATCCTTTCCAATTGCTTTAGCAATCTCTGCGATAGGCACATTTCTATGTGTTACCTGTTAGTTACCGGAACATTTTCGTGTGTTTTGAAGGTGTCTGATAGATTTTCAGAATATAAAGAAAACCCCGAAAATACAGGATTTTCGGGGTCTGTTGCTCTTTTTCGATATTCGGTTGAATTATCTCTTTGAGAACTGAAATTAACGTTTGCGTAACTGGGAACGCTTGATTTTACTGGGTTCTTGAAATGTGATGTTGCAAACGCGTTACAAATGCAGGACTTCTCGTTACTCCTCATCACACCTCAAATCATACTAAAAATTCTTCTAAATCCGGATAATCCTTAATATGTTTTCTTACATAGTTTCTTTTAAATGCTGAAAATATGCTGCTTCTACTCAATGTTGCCTTTAGGGTTCTCTTACAACGTTGCATTTCTGGATCTTTTTTATGCTTTTCCAACGTTTTATATAAGAAATTCATCTCCTCTGCCAAACGATCAATTCTGTGTTGACATGCCGCTTCTCGAATCCCAGTATTTCGTTTTTCAAAACATTCTTGTATGAGGTCAGCAGTCATAATCGCCCGTTCTTCATTCACAATATTATGTACATTTACATGTCCCTCTTCATAACACTGCTCTAACATTTTTTCTGGATCTTCTTCGCAACAATCTATAATTTTATCATCATATTTTGACTCTTTCTTTATATTGTTACAATGAGGACATACATAAAATAAATTATTCCAATCAAAAACTCTCTCTGGTATTGTACGCCCATGATGGGGTTTTAAATGTTCCACTTCTGGATCAGATAAACCTCCCAATTCACAAATATAGCACTTATCATGCGAATCTTCTTTTAATCTCAGTATTACATCTGACTTATTATAAACCCCTGTCGCTTTTTGTTTTTCAACAGCCAATGATGGCGGTGGAACAGGATTTCTCTCTATCTTAACCACTGTTCTACCCCCTATTTGAGAATTCCAATTTCAATCTACTATATTCTGATGTTAATTCTTTTGCAAGATAATCCGGAATTTCATCCAAATAGAATTCCAGTTTATCTATTTCTTCATATTCTTTGTCAGACAACTCTTCCTTAAAAACCAACTCCTTATATCTTTCAAATTTTTCTCGTAGTTCTTCTGATAATGTATCAACTTTAAAATATCCCTCCACAATCCCCTCATATGGCAAATTCCTTAATCCATTTTCTACCAATGTCTTATTTTCAAGATCATAAATAACTGCATTATCCAAAGAACTTAAAATAAACGGCGAATGCGTTGTAATTATAAACTGTATATTCGGAAAAATTTTTGTTAAAATAGGTAATATCTCTTTCTGCAATTCAAGATGTAAATGTGTTTCAATCTCATCTACTAAAACTATACCCTCCATATCAAATTCCGTTCGTAATCCAGACTGTGCTTCCATTCTTATAATTAAATCATTAATAATATCAAATACCGCCGCATAGCCACTGGACATTGTATTAAAATCAAATGGTTCTCTATCTGTCTCACAAATAGAAAACTGAAATGTTTCATCATCAAATTTTAATTGGAGATTTTTATCTTCAAAAATTTTCTTTAAAATATCCTCGAATCCCTGAAACCATTTATCTATCTTTTCGGATTTTTCCCTATCCTTTGTAAAAGCCTGAGTAGCTTTCAAATCCACGAGGTATTTTGTAAATTTTATACCTGGATTTTCAGCAATACTATACTTATCCTGAAATTCTATTTTTTCAATATTTTTGTATTCTTCCACTTGAAATTCTCTGTCAGCTTTATAATATGCAAAAATAAAATTCCCATTTTGATATTTTTCTTTCAACATAGTATTAGAAGTATTCTTTAAAACCACTCCTGAATCTAAACTTTTTAACTTTCTTTCCCATAAATCAAGTGTATTCTTAGCATCAAAAAGCTTTTTTCTATTTTTTTCTGAATCTTCTAACAAATTAATTTTGTTAATCTCATTTAATGAATGCTCATACATCATTTTTACATGATCTAATGGTGTACCATGTTCCCCCAAAAAGCTTTGAATATATTTTACTACAGCTTCCAATACACTTGTTTTTCCACTTCCATTTTTACCCGTTAAAATCAAATGCTTTCTTTCATTTTTATCTAAAGGAATTGAAATATTCTCCAAATGACGAACTTTTCTTATTTCTATATCCGTCAAAAAAGTTTGTTCCATGATTCACCCTCCAATATTTTGTAATACAGTTATTTTGTAATACAGTTATTTTATCACATTTTCCTTTAAAAATATACATAAAAACTCCCCAGAACCAAAGTCCTGAGGAGTTGAAAATTCTTTTTGAAATTGTACGTTCCAAAAACGTATGATTATCTCTTTGTTAACGTTTTGATATCCTAAAAAGCCCATAAATAGGGGATTTGTGTGTCCCAGTGTTGCATATATGTTGTATGCGATTGACTGCCCACACATTCCCTTTTTACTTTATTACTTTAATATGCTGTGATTACATTCTATCTATCCCACTTATCACACAGCGCATTTATCTGGTCTGCAAACTTGCTCAAGTCCTTATTAGCCATACCCTGGCACTTCTGGATAACTGATACAAGCCTCTGGCCTGCTGCCACCAGACGGTCAAATATAGTCTTCTCTCTGCTTGCCATGCCATATGCAGCCTTTTTCTCCACAAGCTTGCGTGAACCATCAGCCACCTTCTGATTCGTGATAAGGTCATAGGCATCACCACTGTACGGTGCCACTGCATCATAGCCGAAGGTCTCATGCACATGGTTTGCAAAGTACTCTGCTGTGGATTCCTCTCCATGGACTATAAATACATGCTCCGGCTTGTTTTTTATTGCGCCAAGCCACTCTGTAAGCTGATTTTTGTCTGCATGTCCACTGATACCCGGCAGATTTACTATGCTTGCCCTTACTTCTATTTCCTCACCAAAAAGTTTCACCTTTTTAGCACCGTTTAAAAGTGCATAGCCAAGCGTTCCCGGAACCTGATATCCTACAAACAAAACTGTTGAATCACTTCTCCAAAGATTATGCTTTAAGTGGTGTCTGATACGTCCGGCCTCACACATACCTGATGCTGAAATGATAACCTTTGGCTTCTTATCGAAATTAATCATCTTTGACTCATCCGATGATACTGCCACACGAAGTCCGGGGAACTTGATTGGATTGATTCCTGCCGAAATAAGCTCCATAGCCTCCTCATCAAAGCAGTCCGATACATTCTCATGAAATACATTTGTCGCCTCAACAGCAAGGGGGCTATCGATGTAAACCTCAAAATTCGGATGCTCCGGCAGCAGATTCTCAGTCTTTATACGCCTGATAAAGTAGAGCATCTCCTGCGTCCTGCCCACTGAAAATGCCGGGATTACCAGATTGCCGCCTCTTGTAAAGGTCGCATTGATGACCTTTGCAAGCTCCACCGCGTAATCAGGCGGCGTATCGTGCAGACGATCGCCATATGTAGATTCCATAACCACATAATCAGCACTGTCCACATACTGCGGATCCTTGATGAGTGGCCTGTTGTGATTTCCGATATCACCTGAAAAGACAATCTTTTTGGTCACATTCTCCTCAGTCACCCACATCTCAATGGATGATGAACCAAGCAGATGACCTGCATCCACAAATCGTACCTTAAGCCCCGGGCATATCTCATACACACTGTTGTAATCACACGGTGTAAAGTGCTGCATGACATTCTGTGCATCCTCCACATTGTACATAGGAGTCACTTCCGGTCTTCCGGCTCGTCTTGCCTTTCTGTTCTTCCACTCCGCCTCAAATTCCTGAATATGTGCAGAATCCTTTAGCATGATGTTACATAAATCTGTTGTCGCCTTTGTCGCAAAAATGGTGCCCCTGAAACCATGATTGTATATGAGTGGCAAAAGACCTGAATGGTCAATGTGTGCGTGTGTGACAAACACATAGTCTATGAGCGAAGGATTGACCGGTATCTCCTGATTCACGTACAAATCAGCTCCCTGCTCCATTCCACAGTCAATAAGTATATGTGTGTCCCCAAATGTCAGATAGTGACAGCTTCCAGTAACCTCTCTGTCAGCACCGATAAATTCCAATACCATACTACCATCTCCTATTCTGTTTTATAATAAAAATATTATATCACACTTATGCCATTTTCTGTATTTCTTTCTTCAATCTTGCCATTATTTTTTTTTCGAGCCTTGATATGTATGACTGTGAAATTCCCAGAATATCTGCCACCTCCTTCTGCGTCAGCTCCTTATTCTCCACACGGTTTACTCCAAATCGAAGCTCTATTATCTGTCTTTCACGCTCGTTCAATGACAGCATGGCTTTTTTTAGCAGTGAAATCTCAACCTCAGTCTCAAGATCCTTATATATGACATCCTCATCCGTCCCCAGTATATCTGATAAAAGCAGCTCATTTCCGTCCCAATCCGTGTTTAGTGGCTCATCAAAGGATACCTCAAGCTTCACTCTGTTGTTGCGGCGCAGATACATAAGAATCTCATTTTCTATGCATCTGGATGCGTATGTGGCAAGCTTTATTTTCTTCTCAGGATTGAATGTGTTTATCCCCTTTATGAGACCGATTGTGCCAATTGATATAAGGTCCTCCACGCATACTCCCGTGTTTTCAAATTTTTTAGCCAGATACACCACAAGCCTTAGATTGTGCTCTATAAGCTGCTTTTTTGCCTGTTCCTTTGACATTGCCACATTTTTATCCACCAGTGCAATCAGACAGCACTTCTCCTCGTCTGTCTCAAGCGGAGGCGGCAGCACCTCCGTCCCTCCTATGTAAAACACCTCATTTGTGTGCGGCTTATTTCCCCAGAGTATTTTCCATACCCGTTTTATTACTAAAAACAGCTTCATTCAAAATCATATCATATGCATTGTCCTCAAATAAACTATCCGATGCTCTTCCCACCAGCACATTATGTAAAATCAGCTTACCATTTCCCTTCATGACTGTCATCTCATCAAATTCACACACTTTAATGCTCCCACCATCATTTCCCAAGCTCTTGTACGGCACATCAAAAAAGCCGGCATCTTCTCCTACAATATCAAACAATGCACTCCCGCCTATGTGCACCGGAATCTGCTGTGGCTGTTTTTTTAGCAGATTTCCCGTATCATACAAGGCTGTGGCACAAGCTCTTTTACCATCCTTTAAAAGTGTGACCCTATATAGTCTTCTGCTTTCATTACTTCGCTCGCAGAAGCACTTTAACACTATGTATGATATGACAAAACCACAGCATATCATAACTGTCGCATCAGAGCTAAAAAAGCTGTCTAACGCTGTCACTATGCCTCCGGTCAGCACTGTTACAAACATACATAGTGCAAAAAGTCTTAGAAACGGGATTTTTCTGCCAGCCTGTCTGCCTATTGCAAGCCTTGCCGCAAGCGGTACGACCACAAGAACAGAGGTCCATTTATAAAACGCATAGCTGCCTGCCAGAAGAAGCAGTACACATTCACATACCGATGCACCCACCGCAGAAGCAATCAGACATACCACCTTCCCGGTCAACGGGATTTTTAGCATATATATGACAAATATAAGTATGAGACAGTTGGTGATAAATGTACGAAGAAGAAAAATATCGAGATAAAATGCATAGATAATTTTTCACCTCACTTTCACAGACAAGAATAGCGTAAAAGCAGGTTTTTAAGTGCCGTAATATGTCGACAATAAGCAAAAAAGACATGCAGCCAAAAAGCTACATGTCCTATAAACTATCGTCTTGAATTCTTAAGGAAATCCGGAATATTAATCTCTACAGGCTTAACCGTGCTCTCAGGCTGGCGTGGCTTCTGGATACCTGTATATGCATGTGCTGTCTGCTGTTGCTGGGCAGCTGTATGAAGTCCTGCTGTTGCTGTGGACTGTGTTCCCATGCCTGAAACAGGTCTTGCAGCTGTCTGATTCGGATATACCATACGGTTTTGCATACCGCCTGCCATTCCTGCACCAGGCGCTGCCTGCTTGCCCGGCATATCTATCTTCTCTGAAACATCCTCCAGTCCTGTAGCAATAACAGTGATAGAAGCCTGATCAGTCATGCTCTCATCAAACTTGGCACCAAAGATAATATTGGCATCCTCTCCTGCCAGATCCTGTACGTAGCTTGCTGCATCGTTTGCATCCATAAGGGAGATATCGCCTGAGATATTGATAATTACATGTGTTGCACCATTTATCTTTGTCTCAAGAAGAGGTGAAGCAACCGCAAGCTTAACAGCTTCGATAGCCTTATCATCCCCCTGTGCACTACCGATACCGATATGTGCCATACCCTTGTCCTTCATGACAGTCTGTACATCTGCGAAGTCAAGGTTGATAAGTGCAGGAAGATTAATAAGATCAGTGATTCCCTGAACTGCCTGCTGCAATACCTCATCTGCCTTCTTGAGTGCATCCGGCATTGTTGTGCGACGGTCTACTATCTCAAGAAGCTTATCATTTGGAATGACAATAAGTGTATCAACGCTCTCTTTAAGTCTCTCTATTCCTGAAACAGCATTAATCATTCGCTGCTTTGCCTCAAATTTGAATGGTTTTGTAACAACACCAACTGTAAGTATACCCTGATCCTTTGCTATCTTTGCAACAACAGGAGCTGCACCTGTACCGGTTCCGCCTCCCATACCGCATGTGACGAATACCATATCAGCGCCCTTTACTGCTGCCTGAAGCTCCTCTGCGCTCTCCTCAGCGGCCTTCTGACCGATTTCAGGCTGCGCACCTGCGCCGAGTCCCTTTGTAAGCTTCTCTCCAATCTGTATAAGTGTAGGAGCCTTACAAAGCTGTAAAGCCTGCTTATCTGTATTGATGCCGATAAACTCTACTCCACCAATATTCTCATCAATCATTCTGTTAACTGCATTGTTACCGGCTCCTCCGACTCCAATGACAATAATCTTTGCGCTGTTATCAGCCTCGTTAGTTCTTATCTCAAGCAAGGTGATTCCTCCTCTTTCTTTCCCAAAATTTAATTTTCTATATAAAAATATCGAATATTCTTAAACTCATTTATTCTATAATATAATTTTTCTCCAAAATAATCAACTATAAAATATGATTTTTTTTATTTAGTTTTGCATTATTCTGACTTGTCAAACACAATATTTGTTGTTTCTTCCGTCCAGCTCTCTAAATGTAGTGTACCGGACTGTCCCTCAAGCGATGGCATGATAGCCTTAAGCCTCTCTATTTTACGTGTAAGCTTTGTCGTGTCACCAATTATCACACTCACATTACCATACTTGACTACCGGTGCATTTTGCGCACCATAATCCACAGAATCCGGCACAAGGTCCTGCCTTTTTAATCCCTGGGTAAGCTCAAGGATATCTTTTAGCATAGCCTGCTTAATAGGCAGCTTCTCATAAAGCACTACCTTGTCACAGCTTATGCCGTCTATACATGGCACACCCGGCACCGTGTCTGAGGATGTCTCCACCACAAAGCCATCCTTATCAAAATATGCATTCTCATTAATTCCCGGAATATATATGTATCCAAGCATTCCTTTTTCATAAACTGATATATGAAGAGTATGCGGACTATCCAGGCTTATGCTCATTGTATCAATAAACGGTATTTTTTTAGTATCCTTTACCTTATATTTCAGATAGACATACAGTGAATTCCATGAGTACTTATCATTAAGTACCGCATCCTCTATAGTCTTTTGGTCGTAAAGCTCATTGCCCTCAACAACTACCCTTTTTACCGTAAACAGCTTAAGGGCAATGAGAAACAGTATCGCGAGCACTGCTATCGTAATTAGCAGTCCCATAAAAAAATGCTTTAATCTCTTTTTATGTTTTCTTTTTTTCTTAATCATTATATTTCACGCCTTAATCTACACATTTTCAAGCCTGATGCCTCTTGACACAGACAAAACAAGCCCTATTTCCGCCATCAGGAATATGATTGACGTACCTCCATAGCTGATAAACGGCAGAATAACGCCGGTATTTGGAAGTGAATTGGTAACTACCGCAATATTCAGTATCACCTGGATTGCAATATGACTCATCACACCAATCACTAAAAGCGAGCCATACAAATCCCTTGCATTGTTTGCAATGACCATCATACGCCATATAAGCAGTATAAAAAGTAAAATAAGGCAGATAGCGCCAAACAGTCCAAGCTCTTCACAAATAATTGTAAATATCATATCATTTTGTGACTCCGGCACATTGCCAAGCTTCTGTAAGCTCTCTCCAAGTCCTTTTCCAAACAATCCGCCCGAGCCTATCGCATAAAGTCCCATCATAGTCTGGAATACTGCGTCTGTTCCCGCAGTCTCCGGATGCAGCCATGCCTCAATACGTGTACTTCTATAGCCTGCCAGCATGACAAACGCCACCGCAAACACAACTACCGCCACTGCTACAATAATAAACTGCAGATACTTTGGGCTTGCGACAAACAACATACAGACCGAAATGCCTATGATGATAACTGCCGTACTCAGATTGCTGATTGCAACAACTATTATGAGCGGAATAAGCATAGCAAGCACCTTTACCAGACTTAAAAATTTATCAAACTGCTTGGGTATCTTGTCTATAATCATAGCCATAAACAGTATGACCGCAATTTTAGCCACTTCTGAAGGCTGGAACTGTATTGGTCCTATGCCAATCCATCTCGATGAACCATGTGAGCTTGAGCCTATTTTTGGCACAAACACAAGCACACACAGTATAAGCGATACTATATACGCAAAAAAGCCAAGCTTTTTCCAATATCTGTAGTCGACCTTTGCCAGAAATACCATAGGTATAAGTCCCAGTACAATATTTCGTATCTGAAGCTTAAGATAGTGCATGCTGTCATGATTTTTGATGGCCGATGTGTATGCACTCGAGCTATATAGCATAACAAGACCAAAGCAGAGCAGAAATATAACTATAAACAACAGGTTGTAGTCGAAATAAGGTATTCCTTTTTCTTTTTTTTCTTTATTCTTGCTACTTCTTCTACGCTTTCCTGCCAAAATATTTACTCCTTAAATCCTTTTACTATTTCCTTAAAGATACGTCCGCGCTCCTCATAGTTAGGAAACATGCCCCAGCTTGCACATGCAGGTGATAAGAGCACCGCATCACCTGAAACAGCATGCTCATAGCAATAATTTACTGCATCCTCAAACGTATCCTTCTTTACAGTATTCATGAATCCGTGTCTGTGTGCACACTCTTCGATTTTATCTGCAGTCTGACCGATAAGCACAAGCTCCTTTACTTTGCCGTCAAAGGCCTCTATCCACTCATCATACTCCGATTGCTTATCATATCCACCGCCAATGAGAAGTGTCGGTCTGTTCATGGCACGTATACCCTGAATGGCTGCATCAGGATTGGTGCCCTTTGAATCGTTGTAGAATCTGACTCCACGCTTTTCGGTCACGTACTCTATCCTGTGCTCAACTGCCTTAAATACCTTAAGCACCTCGACAATCTTATCCATCGGTACCCCAAAGCTTATAGACATGGCACACGCTGCCATCACATTCTCAAAATTATGCTTTCCAAGGAGATTCAGCTCATTTACATCAATTACCTCATCGCGTACACCATCGTGTGCGTATATGATGATGTCTCCGTCCAGATAAAAGCCCTCTGAAAGCTCAGACCTACTGCTGAAAAATATAACCTTAGCAGGGCACTTTGCTGCAAAATCTCTAAGCACCTCGTCCTCGTAATTTAACACGCAGTAATCATCTGCTGTCTGATTTTTTGTGATATCCTCCTTTGCCCTGATGTAATTTTCCATAGTATGGTGTCGATTCAGGTGATCGGGTGTGATATTTAAAATTGCGCTTACATGTGGCTTAAAGGTATCTATTGTCTCGAGCTGGAAGCTTGATATCTCTGCAACCGTTACTGTCTCACCGGTGCTTCCTGTGACCATTGATGTATAAGGGATTCCGATATTTCCTACCACTCTCACATCCTTAAAGTAATTCTTCATTATCTCACCTGTCAGAGCTGTAGTGGTCGTCTTTCCGTTGGTTCCTGTGATAGCGATGATCTCACCTGCCCCAAATGTGTATGCAAGCTCTATCTCACCCCATATTTTAACGCCCCTGTCACGTAAGGCATTGACCATAGGAATGTCTGTTGGTACTCCCGGACTTAGCACAGCCACATCAAACTCATCAATCTGTTCATCTGTCAGGTCGCCTAAAATAAGCGGCACCTCCTTAAGCTTTGGTGCTTTCTCATAAAGTGTTTTTGAATCCAGTTCTTTATTTCCATCAAACAATACTGTATCGATGCCATTTGCGCACAAAAGTTCAGTCGCTGCAATGCCACTCTTTCCTGTTCCGACAACAAGTACCTTTTTTCCTTGTAAGCTCATTTTTATTCCTCCATCTTTTATTGCAGCCATCCGTATGGATATGTTTAACAAATCAACTTCTCCAAACGACTGCCTTAATCATTAAATTATAGTATACGTTATTTGGTTCTATTTCGCAAGAGCCCGTAAATCAGTTAAACACTCCTATCTCCTGTGCATACGGTATGATTTCCCTAAATATTTCAGCTGCAACCGGTGCAGCGATTGTTCCTCCATAGTATGCACCGCCCTTTGGATTATTTATTTTCACAAGCACCATAAGTGCCGGATCATCCACCGGATAAAATCCAAGGAACGAGGCTATATATACATTGTCACTTCTCGGAAGTGTCTGCGATGTAGCAGTCTTTCCTCCTATCGCATAACCTTCAACCTTTGCATTTTTTCCTGAGCCCTCTGCTACCACGCCCTCCAAAAGCTTTCGCAGTGTATCAGATGTCTCTTCACTGCATATACCTGACGTCTGTTCAAAGGACAGCACCTCCTTTACCGTACCTTCGGTGCCATGAATCTCCTTACCTATATGAGGAGTAATTCTGTTACCACCATTTATAAGCGATGATACTGTTGTCATAAGCTCGATGGGTGTGAGCTGGAATGACTGTCCAAATGAAATTGTTGCAAGCTCCACCTGGCCTATCTTATCCGGCTGATGCATTATTGTGGCGGCCTCCCCCGGCAAATCAATACCTGTCTTATCAAGCAGACCAAACCTCATGAAATCAGCATAATACCTCTCACTGCCTATTCTAAGGCCTAAATCAATAAAGACCGGATTGCATGAATTCTGTATTCCCTGCACAAAGGTCTCACTTCCATGTCCTGTTCTCTTATGGCAGTGTATGCGTCTGTCCTCCACAGTAATATATCCCGGGCAGTAAAAACTGTCATCAAGGCTCACCACATCCTCCTCCAGTGCGATTCCTGCCGTAATTATCTTGAATACGGAACCGGGCTCATATGTATCACTTACACAGCCGTTTCTCCAGGCTTCATCATGGTTTTCACATGAAAAAGGATCATTCAAATTATATTCCGGGTAGTCGGTCATGGCATATATTTCTCCGTTTTTAGGGTTTAAGGCAATTATACTCACACTGTCTGCCAGGTTTTGTGCATATGCCATCATTGCATTTTTCTCACATACTCTTTGTATATTTATGTCGAGTGTAGTGACAAGTGTGTCTCCTTTTTGGGGAGCTTTTCTTCTCTCCTTATAGCCCTTCACCTCCACACCTCTGCCATCACATACAGTGTATATCCGCCCTGGTGTACCACGCAGAATTTCATCATATGTGGTCTCAAGCCCAACAACACCCTGACCATCTGCTCCTGCAAAGCCTATAACCTTTGAAAACAGTTCATCAAGCGGATAGTACCTGACACTTGACTCGTCAACCTTTATCCCTGCCAAGCCATATGATAGTATTTTATCGCCTGTTTTTTTAGAGACATTGTTCTTTATTTTTTCAATGGATGTAACCTTATCCACCTTACTGCGGATAGTCTTTTCGTCAATCGAAAGCTCACTGCTTAAAACAGAGATGACTGCTTCCTTGTCGGTTATCTGATTGTGTATAACGCTTATGTTATATGCAGTTTCATTTGTCGCTATTATCCTTTCATTTCTATCCACTATATCTCCGCGTATCCCTGCAATATCACGCTCTCTTTCCTGAAGCGCGCTTGCCTTTTTACTGTAATAACCGCCTTTTACTATCATGAGATAAAACAGTCTGAAACACAAGGCGATAAGAACAGCTGTCAGTATACTGCAAAATACGCATATTTTTCTTCTGTAGCGCGTATTGTTAAGTATCATGAACAAAAATGCCTCAATATTTTTACACTAATATATGCAAAAAATATTGAGGCTATTCTCTATTCGCCCTGCTCACCCTCCTGGGTGACCTTTTCTCCTGTCGGAGGATTTGCGCCTGTTATCGTAAGGTCAGCATTTACACCGGTCTGCTCCTCATCAGGGTATATATTCATATACGGAAGTACTTCCTTTAATATCTCTCTGGTCAGGTTCTGTGCATAGTTACTGTGAGGCTGATCCTGTACATTCGGCTGGTCGATTACAGTGTAAATAACAAGCTGCGGATCCTGCGCAGGCACACAGCCTATAAATGATACAATATAGCAGCCCCTCTTTCTAAGGTGCGTTGTCTCATCATACATCTGCGCTGTTCCTGTCTTGCCTCCCATCGAGTATCCGTCAACCTTTGCCACCTTACCGGTTCCGTTTGCAACTACATTCTGCAGGTAGTTTTTAAGTGTCGCACTTGTATTCTCTGACACTGTCTTTTTTAGCAGTGTAGGCTCAATTGTCTTTACTGTATTGCCGTTGTCATCTGAGATTTTCTTTACTACGTGCGGCTGATAATAATTTCCGCCATTCACCAGTGAGGAAAATGCACTGACCATCTCTATCATGGTACAGTTATAGTTCTGTCCGAATACGTTTGTCGCTAAATCGACAGGCTTTATATTGTCGAGTGTATACATGAGCGTTGATGTATTTGCCTCACCCGGCAGGTCAACACCTGTCTTTTGACCAAAGCCAAATACACTCTGATAGTACAGAAAATTTTCTGCACCAATCTTATATGACATCTGCATGAGTGCATCATTACATGAATCCATGAGTGCCTTTTCAAGTGTCTCTATGCCATGTCCGCTACGGTTGACGCATGATACCTTTTCACTGCCAAACATCTCGTATCCATCACATAAAAATGTCATATCAGTAGTGAGCGTGCCTGTATCCAGTCCACATGCCACAGTAAAAGGCTTCTGTACAGACCCCGGCTCATATGTATGTGTAACACAGAAGTTCTGCCACAGCTTATTCAGAGTATTTAATGTATCATCATCACTCATTGCATTAAGCTGCTCTTGTGTATAGTAATCCTTCATATTCTTCGGATCGTTCAGATCAAAGTTTGGATAATTCGCCATGGCCAGTATCTCACCATTTTTAGGATTTTCTATAACGACTGCAATATTTTCTGCGCCAAGTCCTTCTCTTGCATTATTTGCATAAGTATCTGAGAACAGTTTTATCTTATCCTCAACAATCGACTGGATATTTGCGTCTATAGTTGTGTACAGTGTATTTCCGTTTTGTGCAGCAATTACTGTTTTCTGGAAATCATTGTCTGCATTCAGATAGCCGTACTCCCTGCCATTTACACCATTTAAAGTGTCATTGTAATAGTTTTCAAGTCCGGTTGTACCTACATTTCCGGCTGAGGTAAAGCCGATAACTGAGCTTGCCAGTGTTTTAAACGGATAATTTCTCTGATACTCTGTCTCAAACCACACACCCTTGATGTTTGGATTCTTCAGATTGCCCTTTTCGTCTGTTGCATCCTGCAGCTGTACAAATGGCTGAATTGCATCATATGACAGCTTTTTTAACAGTACAATATATTTGTTATCCTTGCTGTTATTTGCATAATCCACAAGTGTTGCCCTGTCTAAATCCGGAAAGCACTGTGTCAGTGCATCTATCGTCGGAGTTATATACTCCTTCTTACTGGTCATAACCGAGCAATCAAGTACGACATTATAAACAGCCACACTCGTAGCAAGCACTGTCCCGTTTGAATCCACAATATTTCCTCTCTGAAACGGTATTGTTTTGCTGTCATATGACTGTAATGATAGTACCTTTTTAGTATATGCGTCTCCGCTTGTATATTCAATAAACATCAGCCTGCCAATGAGTCCAAGCATGGCTACAACTATTAACATAAACAACGCAAACAGCTTTGTTTTCATTTTGCGTCCGATTTTTCTTACCGGTCTTTTTCTTGTCCTGGCTGCCAATATGATTCCCCCAATTTATTCCGGAATATCATTGTACTGATCCATATAGTTGTTCTTATCAATTGAGTAATAAACTATCTGATCCTGTGAAGCATATTTCATGCCAAGTCTGTTGATAGCTGCATCCTTGATTGCATTTAAATCGACAGATGTAGTAATCTGCTTGTATCTGGCATCATTATCAGCCTTCATATCATTTATCCGGCTCTCAAGTGCTGCAACCTCATTCATCTGCTGTGTCACATTTGACCTTATCTGAATAAGTGAAACAGATACAAGGGCTGAAGCTGCCACACACGCTGTGAGAAAGGCTACAAATGCCCTGTTCATTGAGAGTGCTCTCTCCTGATTTCTTCTTGCAGATTTTCTTCTGTTTTTCTTTCTTCTTATTTCCTCAAGCTCTCTTGTCGATTTCTGTGGTCTTCTGACCGGTGCTGCCTCGTCAAGCTCTCTTACGGCATTCCCATTTATATAATAAGTAGTTTTATTCATTTAGCTGCTCCTTTTGCTGTCATTCTACAATTCATTCTTTTCAAACACACGAAGCTTTGCACTCTTCGAGCGTGAATTCTCTTCAAGTTCCTTTTCTGACGGAAGGATAGGCTTTCTGGTGATAACCGTTCCCTTCGATTTATTACCGCATACACATACCGGAAAACTCGGTGGACATGTACATGGATTTTCATTTTTTTTGAAATTGGATTTTACTATTCTATCCTCAAGCGAGTGGAATGTGATTATACATATCCTGCCGCCCGGATTAAGTAAATCTATCATGTCATCCAGGTTGTCCCTTAGCACATCAAGCTCATGATTCAGCTCAATTCTGATAGCCTGATATGTTCTCTTTGACGGGTGACCACCGGTAGCTCTGACCTTTTTTGGTATCGCTGCCTTTATTATCTCGTTAAGCTCTCCTGTTGTCGTTATCTCTTGCTTTTGTCTTGCTGCTGCAATGTGCTTTGCAATATTCTTTGCAAACTTGTCCTCACCGTAATCCCTGATGATACGGTACAGGTCATTTTCGCTGTAGGTATTTACTATATCCCTTGCAGTAAGGGCATTCCTGTCATCCATACGCATATCAAGCGGTGCATCCTCACTCCTGTAGGTAAAGCCTCTCTTTGGTGTATCAAGCTGGAAGGATGACACTCCAAGATCCAGCATAATACCATCCACCTTTTCAATTCCGAGTGAATGAAGCACATTCTTCATATCAGAATAATTGCTTCTGACTATCGTTACCCTGTCTCCAAACTCCGCAAGTCTCTCTCCTGCCGCCTTTATGGCATCTGCATCCTGATCTATGCCTATCAGCCTGCCCTTGTCCGAAAGTCTCTTGGCTATCTCATATGAGTGCCCGGCTCCTCCAAGAGTACCATCCACATATATCCCGTCAGGACGGATGTTTAAATTTTTAATTGTCTCGTCCCTTAAGACTGAATAATGCTTAAATTCCATGTGGTCTCTCCATTTAATATCAAATGCCTATGCCAAGCTCTGCCATATGATCGGCTATCTCATCCATATCGTCAAAATCAGAGTTTTCAAGATATCTGTCTTTGCTCCAGATTTCTACTCTGCTGTATACTCCGACAGATACAACTTCCTTATCTATACCTGCGTATTCTCTTAAGTTCGCCGGTAAGAGGATTCTGCCCTGCTTGTCCACCTCACAGGTGGCTGCTCCTGCAAAGAAGAATCTCATAAATTTTCTTGCTTCTCTTGATGTGAGTGGTTTGTCGCGAAGATTTTCCTCAATGCGATGCCATTCTTCGTTGGAATAGACGAACAGACAGCCATCTAAGCCCTTGGTAACTACGAACTCATTGCCAAGCTGTTCACGGAACTTCGCCGGGACAATCATACGGCCCTTGGCGTCTATTGAATGATTATATTCGCCCATGAACATGGCATCCATCCTCCTTTTCCTCATTTTGAAGCTTTCCACCACTTCACTCCACTTATATGGTATTTCGCTCCACTTTCCACCACTTGGTTACAATATTACACCTTACAGCCCACAAAATCAAGGCTTTAAGCCAAATTCCCATAAAAAGGCAACAAAAAAGACGCTCAGTCTTTTCGTGTACTTTGCGCCTTTTTTATATAATGATATAAAATTTACTCTTTAGTGGTGGATTGTGGTGGAGTGTCCACCATTTTGCCCATTTTCCTCTGCTTATATCTGACAATTCCTATCCATATGGCTGATACTGCCACCAAAGTGGCGGCGAGTGCCATAGACACCGGATAATTGATATGCGGGATGAGAAGCTGGTCTGTACGCAGGCTTTCTATCCAGAATCTTCCGACACCATAGCCTAGCAAATATAGAAGAAACACCTCTCCGTCAAACCTTCTGTGCTTAAAATAAAGCATCAACAAAATAAATAAGCACAAGTTCCAAAAGGATTCATACAAAAAAGTAGGATGCACCGAGATATACTCCACTCCGTCTACCACAGTTGTATGTGACATAAGCTTTTCAGTCAGATCCGATGTCCTGACAGCTGATACCGGAAGCTGCATGGCAAAAAGTCCGTCATAATAATCGCCAAATGCCTCCCTGTTGCAGAAGTTTCCCCATCGGCCAATCACCTGTCCCAGTATCAGTCCAAGCCCCGCCGTATCACACAACAGTGGAAACGACAGCTTTCTGACCTTTGCAAAAACGAATGTGGTGATAATTGCTGCTATCACGCCTCCGTAAATTGCCAGTCCTCCCTGCCTGATATTGAATATGCTAAGCAGGTCATCCTTGTACAAATCCCACCTGAATACCACATAGTATATTCTTGCGCCTATCACCGAGCATATGATTGCCACGAGTGCCAGATCAAAGTATGTATCAGGATTTTGTCCTGATTTTTTAGCCACATAGCAGGCCACGCCCAGCCCCGCAAGCATACCACATGCGATTATTATGCCGTACATCGCAATATCAAAGCTTCCTATTGATATGCTCTTTATCACATGCTGCAGATATATATGAAGATGTGGGAAGTTTATATTATAATCCATATTTTTCCTTTCCTGACTGTAATTGCTGTCTATCACACTGTAATATATACGGCAGCAATCACAAATTACGAAAATATATGTACCCGGAGCACCATAAACCTGATACTCCGGGCAACTGTCATTATGCGCTTCTTAGTCTACGCCTGACACTCAAAGCTTGCACACTCTGTACTGCACTTGTTTGGTGTACAGTTTTTCTTGATGCCAATCTGATTGGCCATGCAGCTATTGTGGTCATTGTACTTACACTTTGCTGCATCACAGTGCACATCTGTCTCCTTGTGAATAGCTAACTCTGCAGATACCTCACAGTCACAGGCCTTATTTGAAAAGCTGCCACACTGTGTATCGCAGGCTTTCTTTGCCTTAGTTCCTTTCACATCGATTTCTCTGAGCTTACAGCAGTTATCTGCATTATACGCACATTTTTCAACATTACAATCAAGTCTTGTCATACTTTTGCCTCCTTTGCTTATGCATAGGCTAGTATGTCCTGATTGATTTTTTTTATACTTTTTAATCGATTATCTGTGTTTTTCCTCTTCCGGAAGCTCCACTCTGATTTCCTTTGTACGGATTTCCTTGCAAATCTGGTCGATGAAATCTGAAAGTGGCTTAACACCCTCATTTCCTTCAAAACGGCTTCTTACCGATACTGTGCCGTCTGCCTCCTCGTCAGCTCCGACAACAAGCATATATGGAAGCTTATCCATACGAGCCTCTCTGATCTTGTATCCGATCTTCTCAGCTCTGTTGTCAACTGTCACATCGACATCATTGCGCTTAAGCTCATCTGCTACCTTTTTAGCATAATCAGCATACTTCTCTGAGATAGGAAGCACTCTAACCTGCTCAGGGCAGAGCCATGTAGGGAACTTGCCTGCGTAGTGCTCGATAAGCCATGCAAGTGTACGCTCATAGCAGCCGAGTGATGTACGGTGGATGATGTATGGACGGATTTTATCGCCGTTTTGATCAATATAGTACAGATCAAAATTCTCAGCAATAGCACAGTCAAGCTGTATTGTTACCATGGTATCCTCTTTACCGTATACGTTCTTGGCCTGGATATCAATCTTTGGTCCGTAGAATGCAGCCTCGCCGTCGGCCTCAACAAAAGGAACATTTTCCTCAATAAGGATGTTACGAAGGACCTCCTGTGTTGAGTTCCAGTACTCATCATCTCCTAAATACTTTTCTGTGTTCTTTGGATCCCATTTTGAAAGACGGTATGTCACATCATTCTCGAGTCCCAGCACCTTAAGGACATATCTGTTAAGACTGAAGCATGCCTTGAGCTCCTCCTCACACTGGTCAGGACGGATAACATTGTGACCCTCTGAGATAGTAAACTGTCTGACACGTGTCAATCCGTGCATCTCTCCCGAATCCTCGTTTCTAAACAGTGTGGATGTCTCACCCATTCTGTAAGGCAGATCTCTGTATGAGTGCTGCTTTGCCTTGTATACATAATACTGGAACGGACATGTCATCGGACGAAGTGCCATAACCTCTTGTTCGCCGTCCTTCTCAGGATCTCCGAGAACAAACATGCCGTCAAGATAATGATCCCAGTGTCCTGAAATCTTGTACAGGTCTGATTTTGCCATGAGTGGTGTCTTTGTACGCACATAGCCCCACTCCTTATCCTCAAGGTCCTCAATCCATCTCTGCAGCTTCATAATCATCTTTGTGCCCTTTGGCATCATAAGCGGAAGTCCCTGTCCGATTACATCTACTGTTGTGAAAAGCTCCATCTCACGGCCAAGCTTATTGTGATCACGCTTCTTAGCCTCCTCCATTCTCTCAAGATGTGCCTTTAAATCCTCTTTTTTATTGTAGGCTGTTCCGTAGATACGATGAAGTCTTGCCTTGTTTGAATCACCTCTCCAGTATGCCATTGATGATGCTGTGAGCTTGAAAGCCTTTACTCCCTTTGTGCTCATAAGATGTGGTCCTGCACATAAATCTACAAATCCACCCTGGTCATAGAATGAAATCTCCTCACCCTCAGGAAGCTCCTCGATAAGCTCTACCTTGTACGGCTCATCCTTTTCCTTCATGAATTTGATTGCTTCCTCTCTAGGGAGTGTAAATCTTGTTATTTCATGACCCTGTTTGATGATTTTCTTCATCTCTGCCTCAAGTGCATCGAGATCCTCTCTTGAGAATGGCTGTGAATCGAAATCATAGTAGAAACCATCGTCAATTGCCGGTCCGATTGTGATTTTTGCATCCGGGAACAGATTCTTTACTGCCTGTGCCAGCACGTGTGATGCTGTATGTCTGATGACACGAAGTCCTTCCTCATCACTTGCTGTGATTATATTGAGTGTGCAGTCCTTGTCAAGAACTGTTCTTAAGTCAACAATTTCTCCGTCAACCTCTCCTGCGCAGGCTGCTCTTGCAAGTCCCTCGCTTATATCTTTTGCGATTTCATATACGCTTTTTGCTTCGCTATACTCTTTTGATGAGCCATCCTTCAATGTTATCTTCATGGTTATCTCTCCTTTATTTTTAATATAAAAATCCCCGACACCGCATTGCTGCGACATCGGGGACGATAAGCTTTGTTACCGTGGTTCCACCCACATTCTTTCCGCCTGAAAACATACTGCTTGTCTGTATCCGACAGAAACTCATTTGACTATAACGGTGTCACCGGGCTTTATTGGAGCCACTCCAAGCTGGTGTTCGGTATATCATCCACCGGGGAGCTTTCACCACTCTTTGGACTTTGATTCTCGTCTTCCAAGGCTTCCCTCTCTGCTGCTTTTAATATACTTACTGTGCTCTTCAACGTATTGTTATTATGCTGTTGCACATATGTATGTAATATACGCAAACATGTGCCATACATATCTTTGGAACAATTAATGTTCCTTTCAAAAAATTATAATATACTTATTTTTCTAATCTGTAAAGTACTTTATGCATTTTTTCCGCAACATTTTTTATATTTCTTGCCCGAACCGCATGGACATGGGTCATTTCGGCCGATTTTCTTACCTACTACCACTGTTCCTGACTTCTTCTGCTCGAGGTAAAGCGCATGCTTTGTCTCTGCGTCAAAGATTTCATCCCATGCCGGGAGATTGTAAAGCCAGTCTGCCTTTGCATCTACCATGTTCTTATAGAGCTTTTCTTTATCGAAAGCAAGGCTTACCTTTGTGTCCTCATCCATCTCCTCGATTGGGTTTGGTGTGACAAGGCTGTCATTGATTCCGTCTAAGAAGCCTGTCATCTCCATGATTGATAACTCATATTTCTCAGCAAGCTCTTTGACTGTTCCCTCTACTGCCTCATCCGGATTTGCAAGGAGCTTCTCATATACACCCTTCTCCAAGAGGAAATAATGCTGCCAAAAACGCTGTAACTCTCCCTGATCTGCTTTGTCATTGTAGGCAATCTTGTGCCACTCTTCTAATAAAGCCATTTTTACTACCACCTTTATCTTTTATAAACTGATATGAGGCCAGCTACAGCCTCAACTTCACATATGGATGTATTATACCAAAATAACAGCTTGACGTCAATTTTGTTTTTTTATATTATAATAAATAAAAAACTATTCAGAACCACTGAGAACAAGAAAAACTGATGCGTCATGCTCGCATGTAAGCAGCAGATTTTCTTGTTCTCAAGGTGGCTCGAATAGAGCCACCCCACACATATGAGCAAAATTAGCTGTGTAGCAGCTAGACAGCACGAGTATCGTGCGTTTTTGCGAATGTGCGTGGGATGGTTCTGAATCGTTACATTACTAAAACCACGGAGAACAATTCATGAAAAAGACAAAACGTATTCTGGCACTGATCGGTGCCATCCTTTTATTACTTTTATATGTTGTGGCATTTGTTGCCACTATGCTCGATCACACGAGTGACATGCGCTACTGGAAGGCTGCCGTTGCCGCAACTATCATTATCCCGGTGCTTATCTGGGCATATTCATTTGTATACAGACTTTTAAAGGGTTCTGATGATAAAGAATCCGATGATGTAACCAAAAAACCATGAAATGCAAAATCACACCTGAATTATCATCTAAAGACTGGAAAGAATTCTGCAGCCGGTTTCATTTTGATAACGATAGGCTGCCGCTTATCCGGGCAATATACACAGCAATGCTTCCATTGGTGGATGCCTTTGCATATTATTCCATAAAACAGGATTTGCCCGGGGTATCACTGGCACACTATGCCTACGGTCTCGTAACACTCGGAAACGGTGTAGACGAGCTGTCAGAGCTGTATTTAAACCATGAGCAGCTTGAGGAGGCCTACATAGCAGACTGTTTAAGCCTTATGCTTTTGTCAAACGCATATGAGCAGTTTGCAAAGGCTGTCGAAGAAGAAAGCTCTCTTTATGCCATTGAGCTGTCATTTTTAGGCGATGAATATCCGCTTAAGCTGCTGCCTGAGATTTTTGAGCACGTAAGCCCTGATGGTATACATCTCACCGGTTCAAATATGCTCATGCCACTTAAGACAGCCGCCCTCATAATAAAGCTTGACTCACAAAAGCAGAAAAATATCAAAGAGCTCTGTAATACCTGCGCGAACTGTAAAAATCTGTCGTGCCCATCAAGAAAGGCCCCTGGTCCTAAGCTGCCACACACCTATGGTGCCATGCAGATTTTTAATATCAGACATTGAAGCCCTTCTTTTTCTCATATGAGCCTCTCAGTTTCTCAACCAGAAGTGTCAGATTCCTAAACAGTGACTCAGCCGCAAAGCCAAACACTATCATGAGAAGAATACATATATTTGACAAATCTGTCAGTGCAAACAGTTTCTTTAAGAAGAAACCCGAAAATACCAGACCTGCTATATTTCCGATAATAACAGCATATTTCATTCCATTTAGCGGCTCACTGATTTTAAAGAGAATCATAAAGCCCACTACCGAAAGTACAAGCGTCGCTATCGTTCCTATGCTTGCATCTGATATACAAAATACTTCTCCGCATACGACAAGCGCTCCGACAGCTATTACATCCGTAAGTCCACCTGGCAGTGCCTTTAGCATGACATTGGTGATAAAGTGCCCCTTTATCCTGTCCTTATTCTGCTCCAGTGCCAATAAGAATCCCGGTACTCCTATGGTAAACATACTGATGAGCGATACCTGTGCCGGCTCAAGCGGATACGTAACCATAAGGATAACCGAAAACAGTGAAAGTAACAGTGAAAATATATTTTTCACAAGAAACAGGCTTGCTGAGCGCTGGATATTGTTTACCACCCTGCGACCCTCATACACCACATCCGGCATGTGTGCAAAGTCAGAGTCCAAAAGGACAACCTGGGCTGCCTGGGCTGCCGCCTCACTTCCCGATGCCATAGCCACACTGCAGTCGGCATCCTTCATGGCAAGTATATCGTTGACTCCGTCTCCGGTCATCGCAACTGTATGACCTTTAGCCTGTAAAGCCTTTACAAGCTGTTTCTTCTGCTTTGGTGTCACTCGTCCGAATACAGTATATTTATTCACTGCATCGGCTATTTTATCCTCAGTATCAAGTGTTGCCGCATCAACAAAGCTTTCTGCACTTTCTATTCCTGCCTGTATGGCAATCCTTGAAACAGTACGCGGATTGTCACCTGAAATAACCTTTATCGCAACACCCTGACTCTTGAAATACTCAAAGGTCTTTACTGCATTTGCTCTGATAGGATTGGCAAGTGCCACAAATCCAAGCGGAGTAACGCTGCCATTTATTCCATTCTCCACGTTCTCCCCATTGTACCTTGCAAATAAAAGTACTCTGTCGCCTTTGTCAGCGTATGGTATGATTTCTTCCTCAATGCGCGCAAAGTCTTCGTGCATGATAAACTCCGGCGCTCCGAGCAGATAAGTTCCGTCAGAAAAAGTAACGCTGCCATACTTGAGGCTCGACGAAAATGCCTGCTGTGAAACCGCTGTACGATGCAGTGCAGATGTATTATTTGTCAAAGCTTCCGCTGCATATGCTTTTAGTGCGAGCATAGTCGCATTGTTGTCAACCGAAGCATTTGCATAATCTAAAATAAGACTCTTAAGCTCATCTAATGTCAAAGCTGTCTGTGTGCCATCTGCTCCACTGTTTTTACAGAGGAAAATTTCCTTAAGCTTCATATCAGGCTCAGTAATTGTGCCCGTTTTATCCACACAAAGCACATCCACACGCGCAAGCGTCTCAATACTTTTCATATCATGAAGCAATACCTTTTTCCTTGCAAGCTTCATAGTGCTTAGGGCAAGCGCCACTGTGGTCAGCAGATACAAGCCCTCCGGTATCATTCCTATAATCGCTGCAACTGTCGATGTAACACTCTTTGTGATAGACTCACCATTCACAAAATGACTCTGCCAGAACAATATAAACCCGATCGGAATAATAACTATGCCAACCCATTTGACGATCAAATTGATGGAGCGTATCATCTCTGACTGCTCCTTGTCGCCCATTGATTTTGCCTCAAGGCTCAGCTTTGAGATATATGATTCATTACCGACCTTTTCAAGCCGTGCATAGCACTCTCCCGATACAACAAAGCTTCCCGACATGAGAGTGCTGCCCTCTGTCTTTTCTACCTCATCGGCTTCACCTGTGAGCAGTGATTCATTTACCTGTATATTTCCGGATATCACAACCGCATCCGCACAAATCTGCTTTCCTGCGGTAAGTAAAATCACATCGTCCTTTACAAGTCCCTCCGTACTAATCTGCTTTACGCTGCCGTTTCTGATGACATCCGCATGTGGAGCATTCAGTAAACTCATTTTTTCAAGAGTCTTTTTTGCGCGGATTTCCTGAACGATTCCGATTACCGTATTTCCAATAATTATAGGCAGAAATGTCAGGTTTCTGAAAGAACCTACCATTATGAGAAGTATCGTTATGACAAGAAATATAAGGTTAAAATATGTGAAAACGTTTGAAATCACAATTTCCTTTGTCGTCTTGTCTGTAGATATATCTGTTCTGTTGGTAAATCCTTCCTCCACTCTCTGCCTTACCTCTTCATCGGTAAGACCCGTGATATTTATGCTGTTGCTGTCTTTGTTCATCTGATTCATGCTATTCACCGTTTTCCCTCATTATTCTACATCATAATAATGATACATTTTGACCCTTTAATCATTATAATGGTACAACATCAGCACGATTTCAATACCTATTTCATAAAAAAAAGATGAACTATTTCTTAAAGTTATCATTTTTTAATTATTAATCCATTACTACTCACTTTCAGTCTCAGTACTCTCACTGTCTTTAGTTGCAATCATATCATCTATAGAATCCGGAATCGTTCCAGGGATTGCGGTACTTGAAAGATATACATCATCATTTACCTTGATATAGTACTCACCAAGCATAGCGTTTTTCTCACCGATTGTGATGGTATATGTCTTGTCATCGGTGCTTAGCTTTACGACATTCTGTGGTTCATCCAGCCCAAAATCAGATGTATCCGCATCTGAATCAAATTTCTTTGATGCTGTAATGCTTGTGGCGTTTCCAAGCAGTGATGTGACCTTGCTTGTATTGATTTTAAGAGAGGTATCATTATCGCAGATCCATTGCTCGTCATCATCTGAATCAGAAGACTCTGATTCTGTGTCTGTTTTCTCAGACTCCGTTGACTCGGTCTCATCGGATGTGCCATCTGACTTTATACGGCTGAAGGTATACTCCTGGCCGTCAATCAGAAATGAGACAGAATTAACATCCGATGAGTCTAGCGAAAGTGCCTCAACACTGTCGCTTTCGCTCTCCGAATCATCGTCACTTTTATATTTATTGTAATTTAGAAGCCCCAGGTAGCCTGCCAGACAGGCTGCCAGAACTATCGCAAGTATCACAAAGGTGCGTTTCTGCTTATTCATTCATTTTTCTCCTATTTCTTATACGCGTTTACCTGTAATCTACTTCTTTCTCCTCATTGCCCATACAACTATTCCTATGATAATAAGCAGTATTGGTACAGCTATCATTATGATAAGTCCCGTAATAACCGCCTGCAGCGTATTTATAGTAATATTGCTTAAGGTGTAATCCTTCACCGGTATCACACTTGATGCAAGCTCAACATTTCCAGTCATTGATGAGATAACATCCTTGAACATGTCTGCATTGTTGCCTGAAACGGCATTATCATATGAATCATCAACCACATAAGGCGTACCAAACACAACAATCGATGCGCCGGTGCTTGAATCATTTACAGCAAGACCTGTAGTAAACGGTCCGTTCTCATCTGAGTCCTCTGCCTTCGATGTGGTGATATTCTTCCAGTCCTTCTTTAAAACTGCGCTGTCTGATGTAGAAAGCAGCTTTGTATATGTCACATCATCTGTATCCTCAGGATAACTGATTGCACAGCTTCCTGCCAGGAATACATATCCGTCTGTTGCATCTGAGGTGTAATCTGTCGTCTCAACCGTTGGAAGCAGGTAGAGAGGATTCTGATAATATTTTGAGCTGTCATTTTCAGCTACCACACCGGTCTTGAAGCTGACATTGTAAGCCGCAAGTATATTGTTAAAGTTTGTAAGCTCGTCATTATATGCGTAGCAGCCGATAATCATTGCCTTTCCACCGCCATTTAAATAATCAATCACCTTCTGTGCGTCTTCCTCGTTGAAATCAACAGTCGGGGAATTAATGATAATGGCTGTTGCATCCTCCGGCACCTTTTCCTCGTTAAAGAGCTCTAAACTCTTAAGATTTGCATTTGCCTTGCTTACAACACTCTGGAAATTGCTTCCTATTTCCGTTTCATTGTGTCCGGTTATCTGATAAATTACCGGGAGCTCATCTGCATCCATTGTGACATACTCTATGGCACTTGTAATCTGTCCCTCGGCATCATAGCCTGTGATGCTAGACTGCGACTGATATCCGTAATAATATGATGAGCTGTCATATTCATATATATCATTGTAATCAATCACCTTTGAACGGTTTTTGCTCTCGATGATAAGACTGTTTGTGGTAGGTGTCGTGTCTGTGTAATCCTGATAAAACTTCGGGCTTGTCGCCGGGTCTACATATTTTACCTTTATATGACTCGAAAGATCCTTGTATCTGTTGATTGTCTCATCTATCTTTGCATCCTTTGATTTCTTGGAATTCAAAACATAGATTGTGATATCCTCATCGAGCTTACTTACCCTGTCCTTTGTATCGTTTGTGAGCGAGTACAGCTTTGTAGCCGAACAGTCAATTGATGTGTACTTAGCAGGAAGCGCTGTCAGTACAAGATTTACAACCACACAGATTGCACACATTATGACAATCATTCCTGCTGAAAATGCTCCTGTGCCTATCATCTTCTTTGAAAATGCCCATCTTCTCTTCTGGATAGATTGAGTCGTCAAGAAACATAAAAGCAAAGTAACCGTCACATAATAAGCTGCCGATGTGACACTAAAGCAGCCACTCACAAAATTCTCAAATGGTGTATACAAATCAAAGCAATTAAGCACCTTTGTGAGCAGATTCCCACTTGACGAGATGAGCCCTGTGATGGACTGCATCATGTATGAGAGGAATAATGCCGCAAATGTAAGTATTGCAGATATTATCACACTCTCAGATATGGACGATATAAAAAGTCCCACGGCGATGCATGATAAACCGTAAAGCCAGTAGCCAAACAAAGCCACATACGCTTCACTGAGCGCCACCTTGCCGTAAATTGACAACACGAGCGGTGAAAGTGCAAAAAGTGCTATGTCTATAGTGTATACTGCTGCCATCGCTAAATATTTTCCCGCTACAATCCTTCCGACAGATACAGGCGATGTCAGCATTAGCTGATCTGTCTTTGTCTTTTTCTCATCAGAAAGTGATCTCATCGTGAGGATTGGTACTGCAATCATCATAATAAAACCGATTCCCTTTAAATCATATGAGATATACGGATAACCGTTTTTCAGATTGTATACATAAAAATATAGGCCATACACTGCAAGAAGTGCTGCAACAAACAGCCATCCTATAACGTTTTGGAAATATGATTTGAATTCTCTTTTAAATATTGCAAGCATTATTTCTCATCTCCTTCCCCTGTAAGCTCAAGGAATACATCCTCGAGTGACTTCACAACAGTATGCATCTCAAGGATTGGCATATGCATTGCACTTGCAAGCTCAAATATTTCCTCACGTATATCGCAGTTTGCTTTTGCTATAACCACAGCCTTCACTGTATTCTCTTCCTCAGACTTTTCAAATGTGACCTTATCAACATTTACTATCTTTTCAAGCATTCCTCTTGCACCAATCTCGTCTGATTTGAGTACAAGGTTAATTTCCTGGTTCTTTGACATGAGATTAATCAGGTTCTCTGTGGCATCACTTGCTACAAGCTTGCCCTTTGATATGATAAACACATGATCACACACTGCACTTATCTCACTTAAAATATGCGAGCTAAGTATCACCGTATGATTTTCTCCAAGCTTTTTAATAAGCTCACGAATCTCTATTATCTGCTTTGGATCAAGTCCCACTGTAGGCTCATCCAGTATGATGATTTCCGGGTAGCCAAGAAGTGCCTGGGCGAAGCCCACTCTTTGTCTGTAGCCCTTGGAAAGGTTCTTTATGAGACGGTTTTTCACCTCCGTGATGCCGGTCATGTCCATGGCATCTGCTATCATTTCTTTTCTCTTTTTCCTGTCGAGCTTTTTGAGCTCTGCCACAAATTTGAGATACTCATATACCGTCATATCCACATAAAGCGGTGGAATCTCCGGCAGGTATCCTATACATTTTTTTGCCTCCTCAGGCTGTGCAAATATATCATAGCCGTTTATCTTTACTGTTCCACCATCAGCACCGATATATCCGGTAACAATATTCATGGTGGTTGACTTTCCGGCACCGTTTGGTCCCAAAAGTCCGTATATCTTTCCCGGCTCAACAGTCAGCGAAAGATGATCTACGGCCATATGGTCGCCATATTTCTTTACGAGATTACTAATTTCTATCACAGTAATACTCCTTCCTACTAAATTGTTATGATATTAGAGTATAAAAAAAGAGTGTTCAATTTGTGAATTCTGAACACTCTTTTGTACATTATTTATAATTTTAATATTATGATATTTTAGCTGTACTAATTGTCTGCGCGCACAATCATAGCTTCTCTTTCAGCACCTGTTCCGATGAACTTAACAGGTACTCCGATGTATTTCTCTATGAAACTGATGTATTTCTGTGCATTCTCAGGAAGCTCCTCGAAAGTCTTACAGCTTGCGATTTCATCTCCCCAGCCACCTTTTAGCTCCTCATATACAGGCTTTGCGTTGTTTAAAACCTTGAGATTTGTGGTAAAGTCCTCTGTTACCTCACCGTTTACATCGTAGCCGATGCAGACTTTTATTGTATCAAACTTGCCGATTGTGTCGAGATGGTTTACAGAAAGTGCTGTAAGTCCGTTAAGACGCTTGGCATATTTTAAGGTGACAAGGTCTAACCATCCGCATCTTCTCGGGCGGCCTGTTGTGGTGCCGTACTCATGTCCGAGCTCACGGATTTTGTCTCCGGTTGCGTCAAGAAGCTCTGTCACATATGGTCCCTCACCTACACGGCTTGAGTATGCCTTGATGACACCGTATACATTTCCGATATCTGAAGCAGAAAGACCTGTTCCTGTAAGGATGCCACCGATTGTAGGATTTGATGATGTAACATATGGATATGAACCAAAGTCGATGTCAAGGAGTGTAGCCTGTGCTCCCTCAACAACCACCTTTTTGTCATCCTCAAGTGCCTTGTGTAAGAGGGTGATTGTATCACATACATATGGCTCAAGCTGTGCTGCATAGTCACTGTACTCTGCAAACATCTTGTCGAAATCAAGCTCCTTTGTATAATCAGTCTCAGGATCATATACCTTAAGAAGTGCAAGCTTAAGCTCTGTCTGCTCCTTAAGGCGCTCCTTGAAATCAGGTGCGTATAAATCCTCCATTCTGATTCCGCTTCTCTCATACTTATCGCAGTATGAAGGTCCGATACCCTTTCCTGTAGTACCGATTTTCTTTGCCTTTCTCACCTTCTCAAGCGCCACATCAAGCTTGCTGTGATATGGGAAAATGACATGCGTTTTTTCACTGATTTTTAAGTATTTATCTACATCATATCCGTGCTCCTTTAAGTTGTTGATTTCCTCTAAAAGAACCTGCGGATTTAAAACTACTCCGTTTCCGATCACTCCGATTGTATGTCCTGATAAGAGACCTGACGGAATAAGGTGCATTGCATATTTAACACCGTTTGCTTTGATTGTGTGACCGGCATTGTCTCCGCCTGTGCATCTTACTGCTACATCAGCGTCTGCTGCAAGGTAATCAATTACCTTACCTTTTCCTTCATCACCATAGAAACATCCTATTACTACATCTACCTTTGACATTTTACATGCCTCCCTTGTATTTTCTGACACGACACATTGTGCCATGTTACTGATTGATTTTAGTGGTATATTTATTATGCTTTGTAACTATTAATAATTATTTATTACAATACTCTATCTTCTTAGAGCAGGCTATTGCAAGAGCTCCGGGTCCTATATGGCATGAGACCGAAAGTGAAAGCGGATTCATGACTATCTCGTTATTTGGAAATGCTGCCTGAACCTCTTCCTTAAATGTCTCCGCTGCTGCAATATCATGCGTGTATGCCATTTCAAGATTTATCTGGCTGCCATCCGGATTATTGAAGCGCTTCTCAAAATCCGACTTCATGGCATCTATCATGATGCTCTTTGCCTGCTTTACGGTACGTGCCTTTGCAAATGCATCAAGCTTCTCACCCTGAATCTGAAGCACCGGTTTAAGCTTTAAAAGTGTGCCAAGAGCTGCCGCTGCTGGCGTGATTCTACCACCCTTTTTGAGGTAGTTAAGAGTATCTACCATGATATATATGGAAGACTCAAACTTTGCATCCTCTAATATCTGCTTTATCTCAGCTGCATTTTTTCCTGCTTCTGCCAGGTTCTTCGCATCTATAACCGACTGGCGCATTGTAACTGATATTCTCTGATTATTGACTACCTGCACTCTGCCGTCATAATCCTGCGAGAGCATATATGCTGTCTCACATGAGCTTGAAAGACCTGATGACATTGGAATGTATACAATCTCATCATTTTCCTTTAAGAACTCATCCCATTTATCTGTTACATCACCAACCAAAGGCATAGATGTCTTGATATCGCCGCCTGCCGTAAGCTTCTCATAGAACTGCTCCTGCGTCAGATCGATATTCTCATAATACATCTGCTCATCGATGTAAAAAGGCATTGGAATCACCTCAACTCCAAGCTTCTTTGCCTCGTCAGGTGTGATACCGCTGTTTGAATCGGTAACTACTATAACCTTACTCATTAATTCTCACTCCGATATAAATATTCGTTGTCGTATTTTTTCCAACACCGCCCATTATACCATAGGTGTAATTGTTTGAAAAGAAGTTTTTGATGGACAGTGGCGTTATTTTACTTGCATCGTAGACACGGCTGGCTTACACCAGCCTCCGTATATTCGCAATCCGCACTTGCGTGCTTCTTGCTCATATCCGGACATTCGTCAAATAAAAAATCAGAGGCAAGCGAGCTTGCCTCTGATTTTTTATTTTCCTCATTGTCTACGATTACATCATGCCCATTCCGGCGCCGGCTCCGGCTGGCATTGCTGGAGTGTCCTCTTTGATTGTAGCTACTGCTGACTCTGTTGTAAGGAGTGTTGAAGCTACTGATGTTGCATTCTGTAATGCACTTCTTGTAACCTTTACAGGATCAAGGATTCCGTTATCTACCATATCTACATACTCTTCTGTAGCTGCGTTGAAGCCGGTTCCAGGAGCTGACTCCTTTACCTTGTTGATGATTACTGCACCTTCAAGTCCTGCATTTGCAGCGATATAGTAAAGTGGAGCCTCGAGTGCTTTAAGGATAACCTTTGCACCTGTCTTCTCATCTCCCTCAAGTGTATCAACAAACTCTGCAACCTTCTTTGATGCATGGATATATGCTGATCCACCACCTGCGATGATTCCCTCTTCAACTGCTGCTCTTGTAGCGTTAAGGGCATCCTCCATACGAAGCTTAGCCTCTTTCATCTCTGTCTCTGTTGCAGCACCTACACGGATAACTGCTACACCGCCTGCCATCTTTGCAAGACGCTCCTGTAATTTTTCTTTATCAAACTCAGATGTTGTCTCATCAATCTGACCACGGATCTGGCTTACTCTGCCTGCGATAGCATCCTTGTCTCCGGCACCGTCAACGATGACTGTGTTCTCCTTCTGAACCTTAACTGACTTAGCACGGCCAAGCATATCGATTGTTGTATCCTTGAGTTCAAGTCCAAGATCAGAGCTGATTACCTGACCACCTGTAAGGATTGCGATATCTTCAAGCATTGCTTTTCTTCTGTCACCATATCCAGGAGCCTTTACACCAACAACAGAGAATGTTCCTCTTAACTTGTTAACGATTAATGTTGTTAATGCCTCGCCTTCGATATCTTCTGCAATGATTAATAACTTAGCGCCGCTCTGTACGATCTGCTCTAATAATGGAAGGATTTCCTGAATATTAGTGATCTTCTTGTCTGTGATCAGAATATATGGATCATCTAATTCAGCAACCATTTTTTCCATATCTGTTGAGAAATATGCTGATAAATATCCACGATCAAACTGCATTCCTTCTACTAAATCTAATTCTGTTTTCATTGTTTTAGATTCTTCGATCGTGATAACTCCGTCGTTAGATACCTTTTCCATAGCATCTGCTACTAATTCTCCAACTTCTTCGTCTGCTGCAGAGATTGCTGCTACTTTCGCGATCTGATCTCTTCCTGTAACTTTGCTACTCATCTCAGCAATTGCTTCAACAGCTGCTTCTGTCGCTTTCTTCATTCCTTTACGAAGAATGATTGGGTTTGCTCCTGCTGCTAAGTTTTTCATTCCTTCGT
>OLZG01000122.1_pt1 | contig 54845 bp, 62 predicted proteins | sample 1644401 | NCBI WGS metagenome assembly OLZG01 (sample SAMEA103958119, study PRJEB25191) | human gut metagenome | biome: human-associated habitat [ENVO:00009003]; feature: intestine environment [ENVO:2100002]; material: feces | place: Germany | collected 2013/2015
GATGTCTCCCATTCTTCCAGTCAAAAACAAATCAGCAATTATCGTATCCTAGATAAATCTACTGGTAGGGTAGAACCCTTGAATGTTGGAAATATCGATTTGAAAAAGCAGCCTCCAGAAGCACTCAAAAAGTTGTTGTCCGGACAACAGACAGAAATAACCAGTAAATCCGGAACCACCCAAATGATGGGGTTGAGTAAATCACCTGCCGGTTGGACATTAGAAATAGGGAAACAATATTTTGATACAATAGAAAGTTCTGTAGAAATATAATAACGATAAAAGCAACATACATATGAAATCAATAAAAGAACTTATCAACGGTCTTTTTACTTCATACAGAGAATTAGATAATATCAAAAAACATCCGGAAAAGATCAAAGACATAGCTAACCCCACAGAAGCACAACAACTTGCAGCTGTCAAAAGCTCTCCGCATACAATAAAGTATATTAAAAGCCCAACAGAAAGGGTGCAACTTATTGCTTTGAAAGAGGATATATACAACTATCCCTATATAAAAAAGCTAAGTGAAAAAAGTCAGCTATATTTATTAAAGCATGGCATTGAAATCCAATATATTAAAAATCCGACAGAAAAAGTACAACTATACGCCTTGCGTTGGAAAGGGGTTTATTCTATAGCAGATATTAAAAACCCAACAGAAAAAGTGCAATTTATGGCTATAAAAAAATCGAAAGAAGTATTCTTAGAAATTAAGAATCCAACCATTGCTGTATGTAAAGAAATTGCAAAAGATCTCTGTGGAAATATCGAAATCCCCACAAACCGTAAAATTATAAAAGCAACAAAAAAATTAATATCTGAACTAAAATATATTGAAGGCGATGCTTACTTAAAAGAAATGAATATTGATTATAATAAAGGGAATCATTATGTCAATAATGAATCAGATAAGATAAAAAATTGGAAAATACAAAAGCAAAGAGAAATCATAGATAATTATAAATACGAAATTGGAATTACAACAGAAAAGGATATAGAACCCAATATTAAAAATCCTTGGGGAGCTCTTGATAAAGAAAATATATCAGCAGAAAGTATGGATAAATGGGGAATAATAACCAATAAATATACGCAAATGAAAGCAAATAGAGCAACAAACCAGGTAGAGTTCCAATCTTCCGGCTGTAAAAATTTAATTGGTGATGTGTCTTATTCTTCCGATCAAAAACAAATCAGTAATTACCACATCCTAGATAAATCCACCGGCAAAATAGAACCGTTACATATTAGCGGTATTGACTTGGGTAAACAATCTCCCGAAGCCATAAAAAAGTTACTCTCCGGGCAACAAGTGGAGATAAGTACCAAATCCGGAATAACCCAAAAGATTGGTTTATCTAAAACCCCTGCCGGTTGGGGGATACAGATAGGCAAACAGACTTTTCAGGCAGCGGATTCTTCAGTAGAAATATAATTAATCACATTTAATAGATTACAACTATGAATATATTTACAGAAAAGCTAAAGGAAGCTATATCGTATATGAATTTATTTTTTAGAGAAAAAAATGAATATACTCCAGAATTAATGCAGAAAAATCCATATAAAATACAGGATTTGATTAATCCATCAAAAGATTTACAGATTGCAGCAATACAAGCAGATCCATCCGTTATACAATTCATACCAAATGCCTCGGAAAAAGTACAGTTGCTAGCCATTAAAATCAATCCATCCGCAATAAAATATATATCTAATCCAACAAAGGATGTACAGTTAACAGCAGTAAAAATTAGTCCCTCAGTAATACAACATATAAAAGAACCTTCTAAAGATTTAATAGTTGCAGCCATAGAACGTGATTCTTCAGTAATTAAACATATTCCTAATCCTTCAGAAGAGTTACAATTGATTGCAATAAGGAAAAATCCTGAAGCAATTCAGTATATCTCACATCCGACAACAGAGGTACAATTAGAAGTAATACATACCTCACGGAATAAAAAACTAATAGAAAAAGTAGAAATGGATATGGTAAAAGCAAATCCCGGAGTCATAGCAATATTACCCAACCCCTCTGAAGCAGTTCAACTAGAAGCTGTAAAAACTGATCACTTCGTAATTGGTGAAATTAAAGAACCTTCAGAACCGGTACAACTAGCTGCCATACAAAAAAGCATATATTCGATACAAAATATACCCAACCCTACTCCAAAAGTACTATTTCAAGCAATAAAACTATCTTCAAATGACCCTTTCTTTATAAATATTTTGCCCGAATCATTACAAGTCACTGCTGTACAAACTAAACCCAATCTCTTTTCATTAATAACTGATCCCTCTCCAGCAGTCCATAAAGCTATTATTGAAAATATATGTGCTATAAAGATTCGTAGCAATGTAGATAACGGGTTCATACCCAAAGTACGTTCGTTATTGTATCAACTTGATTTAATCGAACACAGACATGGTGAAATGTCATTGAAAGCAGATTATTCCGATGATCCTCAACAGGCAAAAAAAGAACAAGATGAAGCGGACAGATGGAAAAAAACAGAAACAAATAAGGCTATTACAGACTTTAAAGAAGATATAAAAAATGACTATCCTTTTATTGAAGAAAAAACTGAAGACCTATTCTCAATCCCTCAAGTAGATACCACTAATAAAGAAGTCATAGGAACAATTTCATATTACGGTTTTAATGGAGAAGTACGTGAAGTTATTGAATACGATAATGCTGAAAGTTATCTGAAAGCAATAAAACAAGAGTTCGACTGTAATCCTACAGGGTTCAAATATAAGACGTTGACAGACAACCCTAAAGTTAAGAAAGCTGTAGATGATCTCGTCTATGACCTATATGATATGGATAACCCACATCCTTTAGAATGGTATTCTTCAAATAACAAAACAATTGCGACCAACAAATGCCTGGAAACCAAAACAAGCGTATCAACAAACCAAGTAGAGCTCCAATCTTCCGGTTGCAAAACTCTGATCGGTGATGTCTCCCATTCTTCCAGTCAAAAACAAATCAGCAATTATCGTATCCTAGACAAGTCCACCGGTAAAGTTGAACCACTGCACATCAGTAATATCGACTTGGGTAGACAGTCACCGGAAGTACTCAAAAAGTTACTGTCCGGGCAACAAACTGAAATGACCACCAAGTCCGGGGCTTCTCAACTGGTGGGATTAAATAAGACTCTAACCGGATGGGGGATACAGGCAGGAAAACAAATCTTTAATATGGCTGATTCATCAGCAGAAATATAATAAATCTTATGAAAAAAAACATGAATATCTTTGAGAAAGAAACAATGAAAGCTGACTTATCTCTCATCATAAGTCCAGAGGAGCCGTTAATGAAACAAATGTATGCACTTCTTGGAAAACTATGTACCATGTATGATTTTACCACTCTTAATGCCAATGACCAATATGTAACATTAAAACATGATAATAGTGGACTAATTATCAGATATACAACAGAAGAAAGAATCATGAAATCTTCCATGAATAATTCTACGTACACAACACATAAAAAGGATTTTGAAGAGTGGATAGAAAAAAATAAAATAAAAGTATTCAATAAACTATCCGATGTGACAGATAAGTATGACTTTGACCTAGAAAAAGGACAAAAGTGTACATTTATAAATGATTATGAAATAAAATTTGAAGGTCATACTATAATGGGATTCGGAGAAAGAGACAATAATATGTTTACAGGCGAAGACACAGGCAGGTATGTATATCTCGACAAAGATAGTTATTGGCTCCCAACATCACCAAAATCAATAATTATAGAAAAAACTGCCATAAATCAGAATAACATAGATAAAGTACTCCAATCTTCCGAAGGCAAAACTCTGATTGGTGAAATTAACCCGGACAAGCAAATCAATAATTATCGCATCCTAGACAAGTCCACCTGCAAAATTGAGCCGCTACATATCAGTAATATCGACCTGAACAAACAATTACCTGAGACTATAAAAGAGTTTCTATCCGGCAAACAGGTCGAAATGACTACCAAGTCCGGGGCTTCTCAAAAGATTGGTTTATCTAAAACTCCTGCTGGTTGGGGGATACAGATAAGCAAACAGGCTTTTCAGATAACTGATTCATCAGCAGAAATATAAAAACTAAAAAAATATGAAAGATCAAAAATCACTATTAGCAAAATGTTTGCATAATGACATCCCTGCCATTGTATTTCAAGGGTCGGACAGTTGTGTTATAGAAATTCTTCAGGCTGCCGAAAAAATATACAGAAAAAATGGTTGTAGTCCGGAATTTCTAGAAGATTTCCATGAAAATGTAGTAGAAAATTTCAGAGCCTATCAGCAAGAGAATAAATTAGGAGTTAAACTTCCCGATTTGACATCGAGTGAAAAAGAAATATTTCACATTTTCCAAGAAAAGAAACTCGCTGATTTTCCTAGTCAAATAAAAGACTTTGAGCAACACCTAAAAGGGTATGGATTCTCACAAACTCATGAAAAGACTGTATCACACGGCAGATACGTTATAGTCAATGAAAAAGATTGGAATGGGATAAATGGTAAGAACGGAGATTATGATTTTGCAATTAACTATAATAAGGAAACAAAACAAATAAGCTATTTTCTTTTTTCCAACGATCCCAACTACCCTGAACGAATAGGGGATTATAATAGCTTAAAAGCATGTTTTTTTGATATAATGGCAAAACATCCATTACAAGAAGAGAAAAATAATCTAATTCCCATTATTGAAGAATATCGTTATACAGGTTATGAAAATATAGCAAACGCTATAGAACGATACTCCATTAATATAGAAACAACTTTTATATCAGGAGAAACTAAATATACAATAGAAAATATTGAACTCCAAACTTGTGGTGCCAAAACAATAACCGTTGATCTCACTATCACGCAAAAGAACAACCAGCCAATAGCTGAACTAAACAATTATCGCATCTTAGATAAATCCACCGGCAAGACAGAACCGATAAATGTAGGTGATATTGATTTGGGACATCAACCTCCGGAAACACTCAAAAAGTTGTTGTCCGGACAACAGACAGAAATAACCACCAAATCCGGCATTACTCAGATGATGGGGTTAAGTAAATCACCGGCCGGTTGGACATTTCAAGTTGGAAAGCAATTTCTTAGTACAGTCGATGCTTCTATTGAAGTTTAAAAATTAAGAATTGCTCTTTCATACTCAAAAATAATATGTACCTTTAACTCTTAAAAGACAAATCAATGGACTTCAACGATTATAGAGCAAAAATTACTATAGCGGAAATGGCAGAATATCTTGGTTACACCAAAATATCCAGCCCAAATGCAAGATACCTTGAATATGCTTTAGGTTCAAGACAGATGCTTGAAGATAAAATTATTATATATCCGAATGGAAAGGCCTACTTTTCTTGTAAGGGAGATATTAATGATAAAGGAGATCTTACCAAATTTGTTTTATATAGATTAAATAAATTCTCTAACTGTACCCAAACCGGTTATAAAGGGGTAAACGAGGTATTGAGTAAATATTTAGGTAATGATTTAAAAATAACTGCACCAACAAGAATTGATACCATACAACCTCAAAAAGTTATCTTTGACATTAATAAGTATTCTCCCCGTCCATTAACGGAAACGACTACAAATTATTTAAATGCAAAACGTCATTTATCAAAAAAAACAATAGAAGATTTCAGCAGTAGGCTGCTTGTTTATTCCGTAGGTACAAAAGACAATGTCGGTTTCCCTTTCCGTAAACCAGGACAAATGGAAATTACCAACTTTGAAATGCGTAATTATGATCCTGTTCAGAATGTTAATTTTAAAGGTTTTTGTCTCGGTGGAGATAAGTCCAACAGTTGTTGGATTGCAAACTTTGTACCATTTGATAAAGTTACGGAAATATACCTATTTGAATCCGCTCTCGATGCTATGAGTTTCTATGAAATCAACCATTTCAATAAGAATACAACTTGTGCATTTATCAGTATCGGCGGTAACATCACTCAAAGTCAAATCATAAGTATTAAATCTGTTTTCCCTAATGTGAAATGGAATTGCTGTTTTGACAATGATGGTGCTGGTAATGGCTTTGATGTCGCTACTGCATATTATTTGAAAGGAGAAGACTGTAAGACATTTTTAAGAACTATTCCAGGAGACAATTTCAAAACTATTTTTATAAGTTTCTCCAATGGGCAAACGCAATCTTGGAAAGAAGAGGAATTTTCTTCATGTCATTATCTTAGTTCCATGAAAATGGAAAATATTATTAATATAATAAAAACTCCAAAATGCAAGGATTGGAACGACTTATTGCGCTATTACAAGCTTTTTGACTGCAATTTAGGGGCAGGTATGAAATTCATACCTGCAATAGAGGATACAATGTCACAATTACATCTCAGAGGTTACCATCTGCTTGCAGATATGTTTCAGACAAAAGGCCAAGAACTCATTCAAAGCCTTGTCCAACGTTCCACATATAACCTTTCAGCCCCTCTTGCGGAAACCAATGCTTATAGGCTCATGGTTGACTGCAATGTATTCATGGGCATTGATACTATGGTTCCTATCCCTAATAACCTTTATATTTTTGATAAAACGACACAAAAGACAATTCCAGCATCCACAATTAATGAATACCTCAAAAAAGAATGTATTAATATCTTCAGAGATTTAAATGCTAATGACTTTAAAAATCTATTAGAAAAACAAGTCCTTACCTATACTAAAGGAAATGTAGAAAGAAACTTTGAACGAGTTATTTCTCCGACTGGTTGGGGACTAAAGGAATGTACTCCAATAAAAAAAAAGGATATTGATTTAGGAGTAGAAATATGATACTTCTAACCGGCCATAACTTTAAGACACCATTTCTAAAAGTACCAATTATTTGCTTTTCAGAAATGGTGTCTTAAGTCAATGTTCACAAGCCAAACTCTTTCTTTATTATTTGGATGGTAGAAACGGCTTTGCCTGTCAGCTTAGCCACGTTGCGAATAGAATAGCCTTTCTTCAACAAAGCAATGGCTTCCCTATATTCTTCTCTTTTCCGTTCAAGGCTTTTTTTGCTTCCTAGATTTCTGCCCAAACGCCCACCTTTTTCGATGTAAAGGGCGCGTCCGCTATTCAAGCGATCAAGTATGCTCTGACGCTCCATTGCTGCTAGTTCGCCAAGCAGTGTGGTAATGAGTGAGGACAAGGGATTTACCGTCTTGTCCGGCAAAAGCGTTTCGATGTTCAGGTTCTGTATATACACACTAACCTTGTGGCGGTGCAATGTATCAAGAGCTTTCAGCAGTTCCAGCGTAGAACGGCCAAGGCGTGAGATTTCGGTAACGAGCAACATATCCACCTTGTTTTGCGGATTGGTACAATATTCCAGACAATTGAGCAATACTGGACGGTCAAGGTTCGCCTTACGTCCGCTTATCTTCTCTTCAAAAACCGTACACACCGTATAACCCCTATCGATTGCGAACTTGCGAAGCTCTGTAACCTGCCTCTCGGTGGACTGTCTAGCAGTCTGAGAACTGACACGTGAATAGATAACCACATTCATTGCTTTTGTTTGTTTTCTTCTTTTTCTATCACTTTACACACCTTATCCACCTCTCTTAATGAAGGCATAATTGCCGGGTCTATCCATGTAAGAAAGTCGCTGATTATCCTGTACATATTCCTCACATAGGAGAAATCGCATTTCCTATTTACGAAACATATCGGCTTGTTATGGTTGATAATCCAATTGCCATCAGAGAAATGGTGTGCCAACGCATAATGCAACTGGTTGCGCAATATGACCTCAAAGGAAGACAGTAACGGATGAAACGCCTGTGCAATCTTCATATTGGCAAAATAGAGCATGACTGCCTTGTTCTTATTACGGTTGGTCGCCCTATAATATTTAGCGACCCTCGAATTGGTATATAATCTGACTACTTTTTTATATTTCATTTTGCATATTCAAATAAAAAACAGACCTTTGTATCGTAATGCTTGGTAAAGCCTCTGTTATCAAAACACGTAACCAAGTCGAAGATATACCCGTTCATCAAGAACGGGTTTTTTCGTTTATAACCGCCCCATTCGGTTTACCCCACAAATATACGGAGAAAAATCAAAGAATTTATTTGATACATAAAAAAGTGTACTAAATATATGCTTATAGATTTATTTCAGTACATTTCAGAAATCAGCACAAAATCAACTAGAAAAGTGATTTATTCAATATACCTTCTTTTCAAATGCAACTCCTATACACCTCTACCACATAAATCTTGCAACAGTTTCAAACAATCTAACTGTATATTCTGATAATTATTATCAATCTCCCTATTAGTAGTAAGTTTTACAATCGGAAGCGGTTGTTCGTCCAAAATAAACCTTTTAAATCGAGTTTTTATTCTCTTTACATTAGAGTCTCCGGCCGATAAAATAAATTCTCCTGTTTCTAATTCTACAAAAGTTTTGCTATCGTAAACCTCTTCTCTTTGTTTACTGGTAGTAACACTACTGTTACTACGACCAGAACTAGAACCAGCAGAGATACTCTTCTTTACTTTCTCCTCTTTACCAAACAACAAGGGATATACCTTCAAAGCCTCAGGATCTTTCGTTCGACCAATAAATAAATTTGCGCAATTAGCTAAAATAGAAGATCTATCCTCTTTTCCATATAGCTTATCAAATTTAGTACTAGATTGAGTCAAAATTAAGAACGCAGCGCCAAATTCCCTTAAAACACTTGGCATACCCTCAAATTCATTCACTTTGAATGTCGTCATTTCATCCAGCACAAAAGCAAACCTAACCTTATTTCCGAATTTGATACGGCGCGAAGCAATGGGAACCAGCATTGCAACTATCGGAGAAATGATACCCTGCAAAGCGTAGTCATTGCTGACAGCAAACATCTTGGGATCTTCCGGGTCAACAAGGTCAAAAACGAAATCATTACCCGTCAAAACATAACAGATGTTCTTGTTAGTGGCGATACCTGCCAACATATTGTTCAGTGTGAAGATTATAGAACTTTGAGTCTTGTCACTGCCCGCAGAACCAAGAAAGCCCGAAGCCATCATCGAAGCACTCGTATCATTGCGTAAAAAGGCTGTAAGCTCTTCAGGAGAGGCCAACAAAGTAAATGCAAGGATATGAGGTAAAGTACAGTATTTCTTGTAATCACCCTCAAAATGGTAAAATACTATTGCGATACCACGAAGTAAACCCAGTGCAGCCTGAAACCATTCATTTTCCTCGGCTTTTTTTGATTTCATCGCCTGAAGAAAATCATCCATTGCCTGAAGCAGTGCGGCTTCCGTAGTAATCACACGCTTATCCAAAATATTAAAACGATAAGTACGGTTCATATCCGTAAAATTAATGTAATAAAATTTATAAGGATAACCATATTTCTGCATTAGGTTCCAGGCCGTCTGAGTGTAGTCGTAATTCTTAAAATCATAAATAAAGCCAGCCCAACCATATTTGATAAATTGCTCCAAAACGGGTTTACCTATAGATGCTGTTTTACCGGAACCTGCACCACCTAAAACCAAGAAATTATCTCGTGGATAATAAAACTCTATCGTTCCTGATTCACTTTCCAATTTAAAAATATCCTCTCCTTTTCGAGGATTAGATTTTGGTTTTATTAGCCCATAAACAAAATAGCTTACGGTAACAAATATTGAATATGGTATTAAAAGATATAAAGTCTTATTAATCCCCATAAACACCTCAAAGAACCATGAAACTGACAATAAAGTAACAAAACTTAATAACATATAGAAAAGCACATTTTTCCATCGCGTAGAAAACAGCCTGACACACCATAAAGCAATTAGAATTGCTGAAATAAATAAACATTCAACAAAAATATAATTCATATTACAGATTCATTTTCTGATAAAATATTTTTAATTTTTCTCATTAAATACAAAGTCACAGTTTTTTTTGAAGGATGGATTATCGTATTAATCTTCTTCACTCCTGACAACAATTTACGTTCCTCATACATATCTTCCATAACCTCATGCATTATTTTATTTCTAATCTGAGATTTATATTTCCCATAACCAGCATGTTCGTAAAAACGTTCATCAGCAGTATAAATATATCTAAATTTATTACTAAAATGTTCAAAACATTCTACTTGCCATTCCTTCATATTAAAACCATTTTTTACTTCTTTCCCATTAAGTAAATTAGTATTTCCAGTACTTTTTGCTCTCGGAGATAATGCAATGGTTTGAGTTACATCCATACGGGAAACAATGATATGTGCATGCAAATTAAGACCTTCTTTTAGTTGACCTCTTTCCCTCAATCCGAGACGTACTTCTTCATCCTTATAAGAATAGTGCCGATACTCTTCAATCCTTCCAAAATAAACAAGATCCTCAGCACTCAAAGTCCGTTCTCTATTAAAACTCCTAGCATAAATTTCCATACAATCCCGAACATAATTTCTAAATTCAGTAAAGACCTTTGCTTTTTCTTCATCTGTCAATTCGGCCAGATCCGTTACTTTTTTCCCAGTAGTCAGATACACCAAATGAGCAATTTCTTTCTGCGAAGGATTGTATGATAATGAGTAAAATTTCTCCTGATTCTTTTTTAGTGTCCTTTTATTATTATCTATTTTTTCGATCACCTTACTCAAACTTACATAGTCCTCATGCTGTGAAAAGTATTGCTTATTGTCATCCGATTCTTTATCCAGATAACTCGCCAATTTAACACAACTACCAGCGTTAATTGGAAGATTTAGCTCATTTTTTTCTAACCGGTCTAACTTACTGTACATTAGAAATTGTCTTAATTTTTTCAATTAATAAGTTTCTATACTCACGTGGAAGTATAAAATTGCCTTTCGCGTCCTGATTCAAATTATTTTCAGATAATAGTTCATCTACTGTTTCTATAATATCCTGTATTTTAGCATCTTTATTTAAAGATACAATATCACTTTGCAATTTATGTATAATATTTTCTTTGTTTTTTACATTCTCTCTTAATGTTTCATTCAACTGGATAAGACGGTATATTTCATCTTGATCAAAGTTTTCTACTACTTCAGGAGTATTACTAATTTTACCCTTCTCTAAAGCATGTACCATTACATCAATCTTATTAATTTCGATATTCCGTAATATCTTAATTACATCATCCATTCTCTTATATAAAGCTGCTGATGTTTCACTAATTGTTTTATTAATGGTAGTCACCGGCGGAACTTGCCCCAGTTTCGGTTCCAGCCCTGTCATATCAAAGTAATCAAGCATCTGTTCTATGTAAACAGAATAAGTAGTTCTTCTCTTTTGAAAATCTAATCTTTTTTTTACTTCACCATTTATTTTAATTGATTTCAAATCTCCTGTCATTATTTCCACTTATTTATTTGCAACAAAGGTAGTTATTATTCCAAATTCCACCTATTTTCCACCTTATTTTAATAAAATAATTTATAAATCATTGAAACATAGATATTTAAATATATAAATAAAAAGTATATTACCACCTTTTAAATATCAGATTACCAATAGTTTAATACTGATTATTCTACTTATTTTCTACTTATAAAAAAACAATAAATATATATTTAATTGATTATTAACGCTTTGCGTTAAACGTTCACGATTATGCGTGAACTCTTCTTGCTAATCACATTACACTTCGTTTCATTTCCCTTTCGGAAAGGACTACCATTAGGGAAAAAATATTTATAAAGAGAATAGGGTAAATTTACACTCACGTGCGCAAGTGTGGGGCTTTCTGTAAGAAGTCCATCAAGATAAAGCAGAAATGCGGATGATGTTTGTTTCAAAAATGCAGCCTATTGGCCAATTCTTTGTCCAAATTAGAGCCTTTATCGAATTTTAATGGGATTCCTCGACTGAACAAAGAAATCTCTTCAAAACGGCTTAAAAACACTCAGCCTAAAATTTGAATTTATTTTTCCCTATTTGTGTATTTGATTAAAAAATCATTTTTTGCAGAGTTGTTTTGGTTTTCGGAGTATTTTTTTTCGTTTTCGCAATATCTTTAGCAGAAAAAGAGCAATATAATTCTTTAGCTAAAGCAAAGAGAACTTTTTAACATTTATAACTGACTGATTTTTAAGGCCGTGTCGTTACACGTTTTCCCTTTTGGAAAGCGTTTTCCCTTTTGGAAAGGTTACGTTTTCCCTTTTGGAAAGGTACACTTTCCCTTTTGGAAAGATACGTTTTCACCTTTGGAAAGGTACACTTTCCCTTTTGGAAAGATACGTTTTCACCTTTGGAAAGGCCTGAAAATTTAATGTAAGAACAACTTTATTCTTCTTAAACAGGACAGTTTTACTAATAAAAGTTAATATATTTAGATTTTATATACATTCTAATTAACATATAAGCGAAAATGAAAGATTTTATTCTTTCACTCGAGAAAAAAGACACTTTCATAAAATAAGAACTTATAATACTCTTGCAGTATTAAATTATATTTTCTACATTTGCAACGAACTTATACCGCATTACTAATGGGAGATATTACAAAAAAAAATATGGAGTCAGATAATAAAGTCGTAATTAAGCGAAATAATCAGGCTCCAGGTTTTACTTCGTCTTTGGCAGGGAATAGAAGTCAAATGCTAATTGAACGATATATCCAGTACAACAGTATAAACGTGCAGGAATATATAGAGACTAACAGAATTCTCACAATGGTAATCCCTATAGATATATTGCGGAAATGGTATCCTGGGCCCAACTGGAAAAAAGATATTGCCAAAGTCTGTTTTGGCAAAATGCGTGATATAAAGCAGGAAACGATGCCCAACGGTAACTTCAAATTAATGTCACTATTCGCATATGCAGAATTGACAGACGAAGGATTATTTCTAGATGTTGTTCCCAAAGTTCTTCAATATTATATTGTCGGAAACGGTAATCCATATACTTCATTAGAATATAATTTGACAACTAAATTTGAGTCAAAATTTTGTCACGAGATTTATTGGGAGATTTGTAAGCATGACAATCCTCGGGAAAAGTATAAATTTTTTCTTACCCCAAATGAAATCAATGAAAAATTCGCCACAAAATATAATGTCACAAATATATTGGAAAAGATTCTGAAGCCAACACAGGAAGAAATAAAACGATTGTATGAACAAAATTTCTCTCCTCGTTTTTTTACATTTGAAGAAAGAAGGGAAGTAGTAGGGAAATGTAAAAAAATCACAGGTTGGGAATTTACTGTTCATAATCAGGACAGAAATCGAAGGCAGGATATAAAGGCTCAAGAAGCTTACCTAAAGATTGATAAATTTTTAGAAAAGAAATTAGATAAATATCGAATTAATATACTCAGTCAAATAAAGAATTTCAATAGTGAAAAAATCATACTAATTTGGATGAGACTAGAGAACTATATGTCGCAAGATATAACTACTATCAGAAATGAAGTTGCATACCTCTGTTCTATTCTTTCCAAATATGGCATAAATCCCCATTCTTCAACAAAGGGAAAAACAGAATATTCGGACATGCCCTTATTCGAAAAAGAAGAAAAGGATACAGCCTACGGTATTAAATGTTGGTTGCAATGCAGTAATCATATTGCAGAAAGTTCCACAGCATCTAACGATATAAAAAAATTATTCGATCAGGTGCATTTCTATTCATATACAAGTTCTGATGAAGGTAATAAGTTAATACTAAGTGTGGATAATGAAGAGGTTCACCGCAGCATAAAAACATATCTACTAGGTAATTTGCAAGAGTTGCTTTCCAAATATTTTCCCCAACCATTAACATTCAATTTCCATGTTAACTAATATCATTCAACTACAGAAACTCTTTGATAAGTATATTTATTCGCTATACGATGAAGCGAGCTTAATCGCAATCGAGCAGCAAGAAAAATATATAGAAACAACTCTAACTACGGAAAATATCAACGAGTTCTTTGATCACCAAAAAGATTTTTATTCAAGTCTATGTGTATATACAGATACAATTATCAAACTATATACCCACGATGGTTATGAAATATGTAAACTTACTCATTTTATAAAAAAAGAAGGGAATAAGATTAGAATCAAACATGATCCCCTTGGGCTTAGGTTATATCTCTATCGCCACCCTAATGCGGAAATTAATAATAGTTACATTAAAGCCTTATTTATAAAATCTTTTGAACGCTACAAAATGAAAGGTGACGTACTATATTCTTTCTTAACGAAAGGCTATCAATATAGTTGTACACCAGAGGAATTAAAGGAACAACTTGGTATCAATTATATAAATTCTATGTTGAAGGTGAAAATTCTCTCTCCAGCAGAAAAAATAGTAAAAGAGTTATTTGATAATAAATTGATACCATTCTACTTTACGATAAGCTTTGACCGGTCTGTAATGGAACCCGGTAATAGAATTATTAAAATAAATTTCAAGATCACGGATAATCTTATCATACTTAGACAAAAACGGCTACGCCCGGATTATATTGATTTCATAAAATCTATTTTAATAAAATTCTTCCCTTTTAACTATCCATTTATCGAAGAAGACATAAAAAAATTAGATGATATAACAGTTGAAAAGATATACATACTAACGCGAGACATCGAAAAAGATCCTGATTTTCATAAGATAGATACAACAACATTAATAGGATATAAACTACAACATGAGTATGGAATTAAAATAGGGAAAGAATAGTGTTATTTATTTTCTTAGGAGTACGACAACCATCCTTAAAAAACAAATAGGGAAATAAAGACATCTGATTATGATATACTGGAGACTATCCATCTGATTGTGTAAATGTAAACAGTGCCTTTCTATGTGACGTCTTATGCTTCTTCCCTATTTGTTATCGGTTGCTTGGAAGGAAAAAGATATGATAGGATTTTGTAGGCCTTTGTATTCATCTACTGGGTTATCCTCTAATAATCTTGTTATCATGTAAACAAGTCTTTCGTCCTCCGGATTACACATAGATGCATCAAATTCAATTACCACATAATATTTCAACTCTACTTGTTCCGGAACTTGTTCTAATTCATTAGCAAAAAGTTCAAACAACCGATGATACTCTGCCCATTGAGAAGTTCCAAAAACATACTGGCCAATATAAGCATTAATTTCCCTTGTTGATAGATGAGAATCTAATGTATTGCCGGTAAGCTGTTCTATAGCCTTAATTTTGGCTTTCTTGCCGGCATATTTTCGTCTCATCCTCATAGGTATGTGCGGCTCTCCATAAGCTATAATTAGCTCTGGTTTTGAACCGCCGACTTTATAAACTCCATACTTTACTTCCATGTTACTTTCCCTATCTGTAATTAACTAAATAGCACCACAGTTTTCTCTGAACACCCCAGATGATAATGTCCATTCTTCAGCAGCCGGTAAAATAATTGCTTGTTCATAATTATAAGATGTTACGAGGCGCTGTAACTCCGGAGTGATATTCTTATACACACATCCCATTGCTATTAACTCTGGTAAGCTTAGATTCCTTTTTAAGGTATATCCAAAATCCCGCTCCAACTTTATTATTCTACTTATCTGTTCCGGGCTGATACTTGCAGCACTGGCAAACTGATTCTTGTTGCCAAAGATACAAAATCTGCAGGAATATCTCCCCCATCCCATATAATAACATGGATGCACTCTTACCCGATATCGTTTTATAATTTCCCACACTTGTTGTTCTTTCCAGTCCCAGATAGGACGAAACCTATCAACGTGTCTAATAAAGCACTTCCCATTTCGAAGGTCTGCACGATCCGGCTCAAATATATTATATTTAGCCCGCGCTGCCGACTCCTCTCCTCTTTCACCGGATAAAACTAATGTACGGATGTCCCGGAAGCGCTTCTGATTGATGATGGCCGATGAACAAACATCAATTTTCAGATAGCTGGAGCACCACCTTACTTTTAAATCAGGAGAGCATTGAGGAAATCTACACCAGGTAGACAACTTTCCACGTTGACCACCAACTTTATCTATTCTACCACTTGGTAACTCAAAGCAATTAGGAGCTGTGAGACTATTCTTTCTCACCAGTTCCCGGCAGAATCCTCCCTCTTTCCATTGGAAATAAATAGCTACGCCAAAAGCTTTAGCAAAACGCCGGCAATAATCCGGAGTTATTTCCCAATCAAAAAAAGTCCTTTCCCGGTCGTCTATTTCCTTATGCCGCAACTCTATTCGATCAATAGAGACTCCATGTTCAAGGAGATACAAGAAAGTAGCTGTACTATCCTTTCCACCCGAAAAGCTAACAATATATTTATCATAGGGCTACAAATATATAATATAATTCCCCATATTCACTTTCTCCCCAGCCCTTTTTCCGGAAGCATAATCTCGAGTTCCTCCAGTTCTTTTAAAGAGCTTATCGATTTTACTAGGCTCTCGATGCAACGATCCTGTTTCTTGTACTTCTCTTTCAGCGCTGTGTTTTTATTGATTTCCTCAATATAGCGGTTATTCAGTTCTACAAAATGATTAATAATATACCGTACTGCCTTATTCGTAGTTGTAGTACCTATCAACCCTTTAATTCTAGAAAGTTCCCGAAATTCCTCTTCGGTCAATCTTAGCGTAAATCTTCTTTGAGGCATATTTATGCTTTCTTTATTGTTATACGTTAATTGGCAATTTCATAAAGCACATCCACATGGTCTTACCATGTCTTCCAGTGGTATGGCCAAACAGAGGTTGCCGTTCGATGGACTTCAATACTTCTTTGACTGTTACTTGATCTTCATTCCATTTGAATATTAAAATTCCATAGTCTTCCAGTACACGAAAGCATTCATCTACACCCTTCTTTATTATCCTTGGCCAATTGTTCGGAAGCTTTCCGTATTTCTTGGCTAACCAGCTACCTTCACCTACTTTTAGAAGATGAGGAGGATCAAACACTACCAGTTTAAAGGATTCATCTGAGAATGGCATATTGGTAAAGTCAGATACAATATCCGGGTGCACTTTCAGACTTCGGCCATCACAAAGAGTATGTTCTTCATCCTGGATGTCAGCAAACAAGCCCAAAGGGTTTTCTTTGTCAAACCAAAACATTCGGCTACCGCAGCAGGCATCTAATATGATTTTCGTTTCACTCATCACTTTATTTATTTTCGTTCTGTTTCATTATTTGTAATAGTTTTGAGGATTGTTTACTAACACATTCCGGTGATTTACTACCGAGTGGATTCATGTTCTCATCATAGTAAGTTGCAGTGTACATAGTTTCTTTAATCTTATGCTTACCACACTTACTACATATATAGGTAAATGGAGCATCGAAAGGTTCTACCCATTTATGACGGTACTTATTTGTTGATTTATTCATTACTGTTTCAATTTGAATATTTAATACTTGTTACAATCAGAATTGTGCGGTGGTGTCGGTTTGTTTTGTTCACAAAGAGCTACCCGACTGCCAAAACGTATCAGTTTTGTCAGGTGAGTATCAAGTTCATTGTATGGAAAACGTATCATCAGGAGCGCTGGGGAATGACCGTAGGTCTGCTTTTTGATGTCAATGTCCAAAACTCTGGAAGCGATTGTTGCATCGTTCGTATACATTTCCCAAAAGTCTCCGTTCTGAAAAATCAACAGGTATTCCGGGTATTTCTCTTTTATTTCGTAGTATTTCTCCATTATTATAATTTTTATTCCTTTTTCTATTGTTATGTTCATACATTTTAATTCTCGCTTCTTCGATTGTACCACATTTGCACATAGTGTTTTCAGGACAGTCATCGAAGTATCTTACAACTCTATATACCTTGCTCGTAATCATATATCTTGTGGTAGACCGAAGGCTATCAAGTTAATTACTTATTCAAATTGAAGTGAGTTGTATATTTGTGGATTTTCTGTCTCTGACACTTGCTACATCAGCCAGATGTTCTTTTAATTTCTCATGAAACTTTGCTTGTTTCTCCTCTGAAAAGGTCTTCAGTTATCTAGTCTGTCCATACTTATTTTGCTATTCTTTATTCTGCCAGCTAAAGCAGTTTTAAATTCACAATTCCTTATTGATTACACTGTAAAGATAGTGATTTTCAGCTACATATCCAAATTTACAAGCCATTATTTTTGAGATTTTTCCCTGATTATCAACACATTATTCATTTCCCTATTTGTTAAAATGCGGGTAAGCAATAAGTCGCGACAGGTTCTGTTTGAAGTGTCAAGTCATACAAAGTATGAATGCATGAAAAACAGTACCTGTCACGACGGATGTTTCTCTTTGCTAATCTTTATTCCTGAAATGGAATTCATGTAATGGAAGGGATAGAGACTGGCAAAGTATCAAGAAACATACCTTAGCGGGGCGGGTGGGAAGAGTGGTTCAGTGAAGAGGTCGGCTTTTGCCGACCAAAATTTTAGAAGAACAGCCCCGTTTATAGGAGCTGCTCTAACTTCATTAATCAAATAAATTCAACTGTAATTTTTTAGCTTCTTCTCGTTTTTGAGAGATGTTAATCTTTTTTATAGGAGTGATTACATACTCTTTTGCATCATTTCTTTGGCTTTGCCAATTTTGCCAAACGACAGACTCTTCCTTTGCGATTCGACGAACTGTCGGCAACCCTGTAACAGCCAATGCCTCATTTACCTTCCAACCATCATAAAAGGTTTCCGGACGAAGTGAGTCATGCCAAATTACCTCTCCAACACAACCATGTATAATAAAATTGCAAACAGTCATTAAACAGCAAGTACGGTCTACATCTTCCGCACAAAGATAGGTACTTAAGTGCTTCACATGCCATGCAAGAAGATTTCTACCACTTCCGCAAGCTGGGTCTGAGCAAATATCGCCCGTTTTACCCGGTGAGTCACAAACCTCCGCCATAAAGTCGCATATATGGCATGGAGTAAAAAATTGTCCGTTACTATTCTTTCTTGCGTTTCCAGCAATACAAGACATATACAATTCCCCCAAAACATCATACCACCCTAAAGCATCGACTTGCACATTCATTATCTGTATCCACTTTACATACATCTGATAAAACATGGCCGTTTCCTCTTTCCCATACTTCCAGTTTTCAAGATTTTTTTCTCCAGGTGAAAATCCATGAATGACGTAAACCAGAAAATCATCGAAAATAGTACTTATTTCAGCCCTGCATTTATATACAAGGTCGGTAATCAAACGTTCAAGACTTCTTATTTCTGTTGGAACACACGTTGTCATATCTCATTTCATTTTAGTATGCAATTTCTTACTGTAGCATCATTGGGAAGATATAAATCTCGCTCGATGCCCAAACCATACGGAAGTTCGATTTCTTGAAGCTCCGATAAAAGCACATATCCCCATTCCCACTCGTAAATATGCATATATCCAAATAGCCGCCAGTCTCCATTAGAAAGCTGTTCAGCTTCTGTTATAAGCCATGTACCCGCTCCTATCGGATTAAAATACTTTACAATTACTTTAGCATCCAATATCATGCTCTCTTGTGAATAAATAGGATACCTTGAAAATGTTCTCTCCAATTCTTTTGTTATCAGTTTCATAATGCAATTTTTTATTTTTCCCTATCCGGGTAGTGACTTTTTTTAAAATCCTGTCCTAATACAATTCTCTGTCTTTTTGTATTGGCTATAAAGCTCCGGAGATAAATACAGCAAATTTTTTCAAGAAATACTACCCGTTTACGGGCTGGAGATTTCTGCAATAAAAATTTGCTGTATTTTCAGATCCGGAAATAGCTTTGCCGATACAAAAAGACAGAGAATTGTATTAGGACTATCAGTTGCTACATGAGGAACTACCCTAATAGAGTAAAAAGATACATCCGCTCTCCCTGGCATATAGCCAGGGGCTGAAGGGATAAGCAACAAGGTCATTTATTGGTTATTAGGTACTTTGTACTTGATAACCAGTAAACGACCGCCAACCTTAGAGGGTGGGTGGGAAAAAGAAGTTTTAAAAAAGCATATGAGCAAGAGACCATATCTTGCAAAACTAAGACAACACATGGAAACAACGGTCGGCGAAGCCGACCACAAATTAAAAAAGGGTGACACCTTAGTTCAATCTAATTGTCACCCATAATTATATATGCCTATTGTAGCTTAAATAATCAATTCAAATTCAGTGTTTGTATGATTATCCGCAGTCAAGACTACTTCTTCATCATAATACATCCGTTTTACTTCATTTTTAGCTTCATTATAATCTTCAGCTTCAACCTCAACTTTTTTCTCCAATGTCTCAATTATAGTAAAAGTAAATTTCATATAGTATCTTTTTATAGCAAGGAGATAAAACCCCTTGCTATATAGTTTATCAATTATATTCAATCTTTCTCATTCATCGCTTCAATACGTTCTTGTAGCCTGTTGTTGCGATTTTTATAAACACTTCTTAGTTCAATATCAATATTCTCTACTTCTTCCGCCTCATGCAGATTAAGAAAAACTCTCAATGGACTGCTTTCCTGTGCTTTAATACCATGAATATAAACTTCCTTAAGATGTGAAGCTATAAAACTTCTCTCAATTATATTCTTTTTTTCTTCCGTTAATTCAAGAAAATCCATATAGTCAGTCCTATACACTTCTTTTCCTAGTTCTAACTTTGCATAAGACTTTGCATCCATTCTTTTCGCCATAAAGGAATACATCAAAGCTATTTCAACATCCGATATGGTGCAACTTGGGATATCCATTTTTTTAATCAGCTCTTTTTGCCGTTCAACGATTTTTTCACTGCACAACTCATTATTGCGGACTATTTTCTTTTGTAATTTTTCAACTTCGGGATTATGCTTAATCTCAACATCACTAGAAGAACTTTCTTCTATTTTTTCCTGCGTATTATCTTCTGCCGTTCCCTCTAGAGTTTCATCAACCTCGGCATAAGCAATTCTTGCATATTTATCTGCAATCTGAATATAGGCTCTTATTGTACCGTTTGCCAACCGCTCATCCCTTTCTATCAGTTCAGACTGATAATCTGCATATTCTTCTTCATACTCATTCAAAGCATCCTCGTATTCTTCCTCCGTTTCAAAATCATCCCTAATAGGGATTTTGGGTTCTGCATCAAGGTAACTATTAAGCAAACTTACAGTTTGAATTTCAAAGCCTTGTTTGGTTAATTGTTCTATCGCTTCTTGATTAGTCGCCCAAACACTATCACAACACATCTGCAATTCGGGATTATCCTGTTGTAGTTTGATAGCGTTTTCCACAACATAAGCTATCTGCTTTTTTCTCAAACACTCCCTTTTAAGACACTTCCCAGTACAATCCTCACCAGTAAATAATGAAAATGTTGCAGTATTAAACTGACAGCTTCCACATTCCGTTTTATCAAAAGAATAACTCTCCAATTTTGTCGAATATCCATCATTAATACATTTTTGCAACTTTGATGCACGATAATCGCTCCATAAAACATATGGTGCACAATTCTGCCCAAAGTGGTTATCAAAAATATCTTGTTGCAGTTCTTTTTCATAATTTGCCAAGACACCTGCTACTCCTAAATTAATATTCTCTGTATCCAACAAATCACGAAAATCGGCAATAAGATTTAGCAGTTGTAACCGTCCTTTAATATACACCTTATTCTTCCCAAATTTAACAGCTAAGGAATCAATATCATCCTTTCCTTTTTCAATCAACCTAGCATAAGCCTCTGCTTCTTCTAAAGGAGCGACATCTTTCCTATGTAAATTCTCAACGATGGCTGCATCCTCGGCTTCATCATCAGTCATAGATGAAATCATTGCTGGTATTTTTTCCAATCCTGCAATAAGCGCAGCACGATACCTGCGTTCACCAAAAACTATTTCATAACGATTTGTTGCTGAAACAGGGCGGATTTTAATCGGTTGCAGAACACCTTGCTTTTTAATACTTTCAGATAGTTCATAGAGGGCTGTTTCATCGAACTTCTTCCGAGGGTTAAAAGAACTTTTGTCAATTAAAGACAATTCTACTAAAGACACTTCATTAAAGGTTTTGCTTGATTTTTTTGAATTTCCCATAATTTGTTTGCTGTTCTTTATCCTGCCAGCTAAAGCAGTTTTAGGTTTAAAATGGTTGTAATCCCTTATTGATTACACTGTAAAGATAGTGATTTTCAATAACATAGCCAAATTTTTAATGTAATATTTTCAAATTATTTTCCTGATTATCAACGTATTATGTTATTTCCCTATATGTGTTCACATATCAAAAAACATTCTTATTTAAACGGTATAAACAGCGTTAGGGATAGCAGTGGAAAGACCGGAATTTATGAGGACTTGCAACGAATAGCCCGACCGGAACGGGAACGCCCTAATAATAAATGAATATAAAAGTCTACAAATGGCGTAACTTCTCAAAGGTTAATATATCCTAATAGATTAAAGGATTTTTTAGAAAGTCAGAAAAAGTGCCTAAATTTGCATTGTTAAGGAAATTAATAATATTTCACTATTGAAAATATCATACAAACAAATATAGTATGAAAGCTCATTTTTCAAGTCAAAAAAACAGGATATGTTCTGTTAGAACTAACCGTAAAAGTATAGCTGGCTGAAGAACTTACTTTCGAATTACCCTCATACCAACCTTCAAAAGAATAACCGGAATACGCTGAAGCATTTACGGTACAATTTTCTCCTTCAAGGACTGTTCCACCACCCGATGCAGAACCACCAGTACCGGCACTGACTGTAATCGTGTACTCTTTCTTAAAAGACACACTGAATTGCCAGTCTTGGCTATTTACATTAAAGCCATATCGACTCGCACCACTGAATTGGCTGGCATTACCATTAATCGGCCCACCGGTGAAACTGACAAGCTGGTAACCAGAATAAGGCACAGCTTCTACTACCGCATCCGCCTTCCCATCATATAAACCCGCACCGGTAGCATAACCACCGGTAAACTCTACACGTCCGTTGGTGCTACGTGTTGTTATCATACTGTCACCCATGATGGTGATACTTGCCTGGCCATCTTTGAGGATAGGCTTCTTAATCTCCTGATCGAGCATTTCACTCTCACAGCCTACGACCAGTAGCATTCCGGCCAATAGGGTAAATAAACTAAACTTTTTCATAACTAATTTAAATTTAAATTATTCAACAAATATAGATAATATAAGATGCAATCGCATTGCATTTTAACAGAAAAAATCATATTATATTTATAACCAAACACACAACTACTCACCTACTCACCTGGGACACAAATTGCATTTTCCTGTTGTATGTTACCGTCAGAGTCCGATACTTTGATTTCAAAATGATAAATCATATCAAAACTGTTCTTATAATAGTATGTGGCATGTAATTCATCAAATCCGATCTTAGCACCCATTTCACGAAGTTCATCGAAATAATTGCTGATAGTCCGGATAGACACGTGAAGCCTTGCCGCTAAATCAGGATAATGTCCCGTACGTTCCGACTGAATCAGTTTATGGAGTTCCAATATCCTATGTAACTGGAATAATGTATTCATGGCATTTTCTTTTTTAGTTCGCTCAAAAAAGTTCTCCAATAAAAGCTGTTACCATCAAGGAACAACTTGGCTTGCTTGTTCCCGGCTGACAGCTTATATTCTTTCAGGCAAGCAAAGTCACTCTGGATAGATGCTGCATGCAACGAAGCATCGCTCTTTACCGACTTCTCCAACAGGCGTATGTCACCACCTTTCATTGACCGATCTACAATTTCAAGATATATATTCAGCAATGAATGGCGCCTGAGAAAGTTATAGTCCTGAGGCATTGCCGCATACCCGTATCTGGTAATACTAAGTAGGATAATTTTTTCTTTTTCTTTGTTCATTTGCTGTACCTTTTCATATTCTGTCATATCTATGTCACTGAATAATATTAATTAATAAATAAGGGCTTCACTACACGGCCATTCTTTCTTACTTCATAATGCAAGTGATATCCGGTGCTCCGGCCGGTACTTCCTACAAAACCGATCACCTTACCGGCCGGAACAAATGTCCCTTTTCCCACATAATAACCGGAAAGATGGGCATATATACTACTAAAGCCATACCTATGGCTGATTTCAATACACTTGCCATAACCACATCTGTTGCCAATAAATGTAACTGTTCCGTCAGCCGTAGCATGAACGGTTGTAGCCAGTTCACAGGCATAATCAATTCCGGAATGATATTTCCGCTTTCCCGTAAACGGGTCTTGCCGCAACCCGTAGGGAGAGGATATGCGTCTGGCCGCACGAACCGGCAGCTGCAAAGGCAGATAATTAAGCATTCCTGCAGACTGGTACAAATCAGCCACTTTCAATATAGGCGATAAAGAGTTTGCCCCTATAGCCAACTCTTCCAAAAGAGACACAGGAACACTGCCGTAGACGAATAATATCAATATCAACTTAATCATTTTAATAAAAGACTTGTTTAGGTGGTAATAGACTTCTTTCTTTCGCTCCCGGATTAAGAATCTCTGCGGATATGATAGGTTCGTTATCCAGTTTATAGATAAAGTGCCGGCCACCGCCAAGTTCCTGCATTTCTATAATGAGCTTCTTTTTATCAGGAATGGTAAACTTATTTATGGCAGCAGTAAAGCTCTTGGTTTCATGGGCAGCCACACGCTCCGGAAGATCGAAGAAGAATAACGGTGTCTGCTCAATCTGCTGAATGGCCGTTTTTTTCCGAATTTTGGAATCCTGTATATAAAAACGGACAAAATCGGGTACATAATCTATATTGCTGTAGTTAGTTAGTCTGAACTTGAAAAACAGGATATCCTTATCTATAAAAATATTGGTTATGGCAAAGCGGATACCAGCATAATCCTTATAAAGCTTGTTAAGCGACTGGAAACGTGAATTTATCTCTTTCCGCAAGTTCTCCCGCTGTACGCTGTTCAGTTCCTTATTGTCAAGCAGGGCTACACGTTTATTTGCAGCATTGGCTGCAGGGTCAACCACGAATGACAAGTGAGAAGGTTTTTCCGCGAATTTCAAGTTAAAAGTATAGAACTTCCCAGACTGGGTAACTACCGTAACATTCGTCTGCCGGTCAAAAACAGCGGATGCACGAACGGCGATGATATTATCCACCCCAGAAGCCTTCAAGACCTCTACATCAGCTGTTCCGTAATCAACGTAAATTATTTTATCAGGAAATATAAGATGGCTTTGTTGGTTATCATTTACAGAAACAACCGGCGGCTGCCTATACTCTTTCCCAACCTGTAAGTAGGTTTCAAGAAGTTCTGGAGTAAATGAAATATTATAGCTGTAGTATTGGCCGTCAGCGGTTACTACACTCATATTCGTAAGCCCCTCAAAGGAAGGAACCACAGACTTCAGGCGGATTGCGCAAGGATAGACATCTATCTTCTCCCCGGCCACATTTTCGTCCCCGATCGAAAAATATTTCACCTCATTCGGGAATATAAGATGGAAAGTTTTGCTGGTCGATACCGAAAAGGAAGAGGAATTAATCTCCTGCAATGTGACTGATTTCCCTACAAAAGAGCTATCCGTTACAGGAATCTGCGCATGTGCGTTCTGCATACCACACAGGAGTATGATTGATAAGGGAAATAATATCTTTTTCATATCATTCTTATATTAATGAATTTATATCTGTTTATTCTTTATTTTACCTCTTTCCTTCATTTTTTCTCGTCCGGACGAAGATATATCTCATAGTTTGTCTTGATAGTAACCTTTATCTTTCGCACATTTTTCGATAGAGCCTGTTTGCCAGCATTGGCCGCACTGCTGGCAACCACGCCTGCAATTTGGGCGGCAGCATCGACACCGGGAATTCCGCTGGTTGGCAAACCGTCTAGAGCACCGCCTGTAACATCCTTGGTAGCATCAGCTTTGGGATTACCGGGAACATAAATACCGAGAAGAGCATCCTTCGAATATACTTGTTTCTCAAAAGGAAGAATATTACCATTCAAATTAATATTAGTAATCCGTACATTCACGCGCTCGCCGTCAATACTGGTGACAATACCGAAGACCGGCGAATTTTTTGGGATAGGAATGCCATTATCTGTATATGCCACCTCTCCCAAGCGCATTTTCAGCGTACTGCCAGCCATAACCACTTGCTCAGAATGTACATATGCCTTGATTGCATTTCTGTTCGTCATATTGGTAAGAGCAATGGTATGAAAAGGAGAAGACTTTACAGGTACAGCCTGCATTGAGATACTGTCAGGTTCTTTAACTTCTTCCCTATTCGTTGTTTCTTTCAAGTAATGTTGGCGATGCTTGTTCATAGATGCTGTACCATTATCAGAAGAAATAGGAGATGTATTTCCATTACGCTCCGCTTCTATATTCTGAAGCCCGGAAGACAGATTTTCTTTGTTAGCCCGAATAAGAGCTTGTACACGAGCCACGGCTTCAGGATCATCTGTCGGTTCCACTGATAAGGAAGAAGCATTATTATAGGCCAGTCCGGAAGAAGTATTGACATTAGAAGTACCTTTCCGATTCTCTACAGATTGTATCATATCTGATAGGGAAACATCACCAATATCCGCACGAAGAGGAACTTCCTGAACCGATGACGGTATTGGTTCCGTCTTGTCCGAGAAAATTGATAAAAGCAGAACTCCAGACACAGCAAGACAACCACTGATGATTAATATATTCTTTTTCCTTTTATCCATTATCTTTTAATTTATGGGATAGTACTCTTGGGTATAATTCTTAAAATAAAATCCTGTAGGATTTTCAGGGAAACGGGGTGTAACTCTTATGGCCGTACCTTTCGAAATAATGCGAAATTTCTTTGTTGTGACATTATCCATAATATAGAGGGTTGACGTAAAGGTCACTTCATACATGCTACCATTATCTATACTCCTGACACTTTCCATCTGGTTAAATTCGCATTGATAGACCACACCCTTATTGATTGCGTCCGAATATGCCTGGTCATATTTGTACTTGCCATATATGGCATTAAGTTCTGTCTGATTAACTAAAAAAGCCGCACGTGACTGGTTGTTCTTAATATTATTCACGTTAAAGCTATTAACATAATAACTCACTGAATAGCAGTGCGCGGTGAGCAAGGTCTTATATAACTGGTCAAGCTCCATTGTTTCGGCAGGAAGAAACTGCCCGCCGGTACTGACTACCAGTATTTGTTCTGATGCATGCTTTGTTATTGAATAAGCATAAAATAACACAGACACTATAATGACTGTAGCGGATACAAAGAATAACTTCAGATATAACGCCTGCTTACGCTTGGCTGAGACATAGGTACAGAACTTTTCAAGCAAGAGTTTTTTATTTATATTTTCCATCTTAACAGACTAATCTTCTGAGATATGTTATTAATACACTTATCGCAATGGCAGTAATTGCCAGTATCAGTTTCACTTTCCATGTCGTCCGCTTAGAACTAAACGAATTGAATATTCTCGATAACATCAAGAGTAGCTTTCCTTTTTGTATTTTATCTTTCATTATCTAAAATAGTTGAGATGATTTTGCTTTTACAATACTGAACATCTTTATTTTTACCCACACACCGGTACAGACGACTATTAATACAGAGACTTGCCCAGCACTTGCAGCACCTTCCATAAAAAAGCCCGCCACTTCATTGGAAAATTTATCTGCCAAAAGAAACATCGGAATCAGCATATAGCAGACCAGCATATTCTTCAGCCAAGTATAAAAATAGCTGCGGGTATTCTCATGGATAGCGAGGACTATCGCCACAGGAGCTATCAGTTCCAATAACAGTAGCCACATATAGCGGCCAAGAATGAAGAAAGTGTATGTGTACTTAAATATGAATACTCCTACAGCCATTACAATGGCAGTTATGGACTTCCAGACAACCCCCATAAGATCAAAATCCAATGTTAATCCCATTGCCTCTTTTTCCTGAACGGCAAGTACTTGATTACGGACAAGATCTCTCATAGCTTGAAATGACTTGTCGGAAGTATCACCACCAAAATCATTGATAAGATGAGTTTGAAGATCACCAAAGACATTCTCGACCAAATTAAATATTGCACCGGACGAAGTGGAGATTACACATACGATTATATAAATTCTGATATGCCCCCAATAACTGCTTAAATCAAATGTATTGTTATTGTTAGCAATGTTTTTCTGATATTCGTCAAATAACTTCGTGAATACCAGAAATAAGACTATCGCAATCATTACGGTTTGAAAAGAATCATATACTATGTACTCTTTGGTACGCTCGTATGCTACCTCAATGGATTTGATATTTCCTATACTTGCTTCCATTTCTCTTATTTTAAAAGTTGATATTCCATAATATCATTTGTAGCAATGGACGTTGATATAATCATATCGGTTGTATGCAGGTTTTGAAGTAATAGGGTCTGTTCTGCCTTTATATTCATCAAAGCATTCAGACGTTCGGAATCATTCATTTTAAACTTGGTTGTCAACGTTGAAGTAAGCAAGTCTATGAGTGAATTATTATTTACCAAAATAGACGAAACTGAAGATTCCACATTCCTGTAAAGCGAAGCATCCAAACCATTCGCCTTCTTCAGCAAGCCGGTACATCTATCAACTATATAAACCTGACGTTCCAATAGAGACCTGGCGTAGGCTGCGTCCCGGACTACAGCCGACACATCTGTCACAAATCTCAATGTCTTCGTAAGTATAGCGGACTGTTCCTGCAAATTAAGAAGCTGCTTGCCCCAGGTAGCGGCATTAGTTATCTGATTTCCTATACTATTACTCAATGAGGCTCCATCAGTTACAGGAATCTGCGCATGTGCGTTCTGCATACCACACAGGAGTATGACTGATAAGGGAAATAATATCTTTTTCATATTACACAGGTTATTTGGTTTGTTCTATATATTGTTCTATGGCTTTCTGCATATTATGGCCGTTTTCCTCATAAATCCGATTCAATTCAGAACGAATTTCTCCTTGTGTCTGGAAAGCAAGGTACTTAGGGCGGGATGCCTCTAACCGGACAGTCAGGGCATAGTTTTCTCCGAAGCGAATCCAGCACTCGGAATAAGGATGAGAGGCTGAATAGTTATTCTGAATGGATTTCAGCTGATTAATTTGAGCGGGTGACTTTATTTTGAATGTATCTATGACTGCATCATAAACGACCTCAGTCCCTTCCAATACATAAAGTAACTGGGTATTGGCTACGATACCTTTGGTATATTCATTGTCCGGAAGCTGAACCGGCGACTGGATAATGGTCATTACCGCACCGTTTTCTTTACGGATCTTTTGATAGAAAAAAGCCACCGTCTGATGAATATCCACATCCAGAGAAGAAGCAGACTTCATTTGAGCCGTTTCCGCATATTCATCAAAAACAATCAGACCCTTCTTGGACGGATCGGATAGTATCTTATTGTTGATTGTATCAAATAACAATCCCATAACAATGGAGGCAACAAATGGACTGGCCTTGACTTTGGTGAGTTCAAAATGAATGAAACGTTTGTCGCTAAAATTGGAAGCCACTCCTGCCACAGAACACAGGTTCTCATAAGTTCCACCAGGCATAAACTCCCTGCAAACATGGCTAAATGAGTCAATATCAAAATATTCCGGTTTCAAATTCAATTCCGGGCATAAGTCCTTGTACCGTTCTGTGACAAAAAGATAGAAATCCTGAAAGCTATGGCCGGAATGTATCTGTTTATAATAGGCATTTATCAGTTTACGCAATGATACGGTAAGGTTGGCATCCGCATCAGGACGCCTCCAAAAACGTAAACATAAAGTTATCAGCGTATCTTCTTTCTCCGTTGTCAACGGCTGTCCTTCAAGCTCAAAAGGATTAATACCGAGCGGCTGACTGGGTTCGTACTCAATATGAACTGCGATATCTGGATAAAGATAACATAACTGTTTGAAGGAATTGCCAAATTCTACGGAAACGACCGTAAAATCTTGATCAAGTAGCTGGTGAACGATATTATTTGTAAAGAAAGACTTTCCGCTACCGGTAGGGGCAACAACCACGGCATTTCTCGCTTTAATACGGCGGTTTCTGGCATCCCAAATATCCTTGCGTAATGGAATCTGGGTTAACCGGTCATTAAAAAGAATACCTTCAGGATCATTCTTAAAGCCCGAATAATGCACAAAACAGGAGATGGCGAATGACAAGGATGTCGTAAACATGTACGGAGTTCCAAGTGAAGGTGCACATGCGATAATTCCACCGGCATACACATCCGCCAGGTTTCCATAACCAGGCATATAATAATTGATATTACGAATATCAAAGGCGGAACGGAGCTCCTTGTCGGCCATATCCAGACGGGCGGAATCTTCGTCCCACAACATGACTGAGAAATGGGCATAGCAAAGAATATCCTTGTTTCTGCTTATCTCATCTGCAAGCCCCTTTAAGGCCTCTATTTTCCCCGGAAGGTTTATTTTGTCAAATCCCCTATTTCTAATATGATCATCCAGGTTCTTTCTTAACCTTTCCTTCAGCAGTTTATCGGAATAGAAATACAGTATCTGATTATACACATGGTTGTGTTGGAGATGAATTCCCCCAAATACTTCGGCCGGAGACATGTACAGTTCCGACTTGTCAAGACTGACCGTGTTATCCTTATCATATACCGGATAAACCCCGGCAGAAAAAAACTCCGCATCCGTTAGTGCGTACATATGAGCTGTGTACTTACCGGCTTCAATATGTTTACCAAAATGAATATCCTTAACTCCTTCGGTTTCATAGAAATTGACGGTAGAAAAAACATATGCTTTCAAATCATCTATAGAAAAATATGAAATTTCCAGATGCAGGGAAGCAAGGTTATTCAACGCAAATTGTACGGCGGAGAGAAATTCATCCAGACGCTCAGCATCAGATTCCGTTAGAGCCTCCTTATAGGAGAAACAGTTCGCCTCATAGTTTTTTGAAAGAGAGGAAAGGCCGGAAAGGGTAAAAGCAAGCACACATGTATGCTGCATATACTCCCTGCCTGAGAAATGCTCTGCATCGGCCTGTGACAGATAAGAAGTACCTATATGGGAAGAATGATAACGCATACGGCGATATACATCCTGTTTATGCACATAAGAATTATGCGGCATATGGGAGAAGGCTTGCATATAAACCGTATGATATTTCTCTATCTCATCCCTGTAAAGTGAATACACTTCAGGGAAAGAAAGACGGACGGCATAGGTCAGACTACCATTATTGCCGATAATAATTCCATGACCTTCATTGTCAGGTATTATATCACATATAGGGTAAAAAAAAGCATTATCCATATTCGACAATTATTTATATAGCGTTCTATATATGCTGCGGTTTGAAACCGTAAGGGCATTGGTTTTCTTCGGGATTTTGGGGCGTTTGCTTTTTCTATGGAAATAAGCATATATCATAAAAAGAGCAGCAATTTCAAACAGTATCTCAATACAGGCAGAGATACTCCCATTTAATGCGGATAGAACAGACATAGCCGCAAAGAGGAGAAAACCCACCAGGCAAGCGAGATATATTGTGAAATATTCACTGTTCAGCCCTCTTATTTTCAGCTTATCATCCAACCCCATATATACTTTACACGCTTCCATACTATATCTGAAAGCTCATGCTTGCCAACTTATTGGCAATCGCACCGAGTAAAGTGAGAATGACAAAGATGAAGGCCGTACCCTTGCCCACGTTCATCCATCCCTCTTCTGCGCTCGCACCGTTCTTTCCCCTTATGGAATCAAGATTTGCTATGACTAAGACTATAAATCCCAAAAAAAGCAGAAGACCCGCAACTGGAAGAATATAATTTGTCAATATGTTATTCAGATCTGTCCGGGCATTGATTGTCTGGGCAGAAAGTATTTCCGATACCTGAAGCATCAGAATTAATGATACTAATTTCTTTTTCATCGTAATCATCTTAAATAATCAACATGGTTTTCACGAACAACCCAATCTTGCACAGAAAATGAGGCTATTTCAAGTGTTTCGCGGTTTGCATTTAGTTTAAACTTGAAGACATAGGTTTCACCCGGTTTTAAGTCCATACCTGCGAGGGAATACTGATAACAGGAACCATTCTTCAGACAGATCGTCATTTCCGCATCCACTGCCGGGACGTGGGGAGCAATTAACAGGTTGCCAGAAGATACATTCACTACACCTGAGGTCAACTGGGTAAAAGAACCGACACACACGTTAAATTTTCCCGTCATGGGAGAAAGCAATGAAAGGCCGGCTACCTCTTCATTCTCTACCGCTACCGTAATCTGTGAAAGAGCATGATGAAGTTTTACGGATAAGGAAGAAGAACCCGGAGATATATTTGCAACAGTCTTGCTATATAACAGATCAACCTGATTTGCCATATTTACGACCAATGCTTCCGGGTCATCACCGGATTGATAAGGGTAATAAGCATATACCTTACCGGGCTTTTCCACATATACGGGAATCGCTATCTTCCATTGCCCGCCAACCAGACTGGCCGAATTTTTATACGATGCATTATCGTAAGGCTGATTATCCTCTGAAAGAAGATACAGACCAATCGGAGAAGCAAAGTTCTCCGATTGGCTATTATCATTCTTCACCACGTAACATGAGCTGATACTCATTTGTATTTCTTCCTTGCAGGATGGAATATCGCTATTGTCTTTGCTGCATGATACCAAAATCAGACAGACTAAGGGAAAAAAACATTGTAATATTCTCATTTCAATTAATGTTAGTTTATATCTACAGAACTTTTCTTCAACTGAAGCATTGTTACCTGGACTGTTTTACCGGATTCATTCTGTGTAAACGTCATAATACCACCGCGAGGCGTAGTACTGTTATTTTCCGAAACGGAAATAGTACTGCCGGACGCAGATGCCCAATCAACATTTGCAGAAGCTGAGTATCCCTGTGTTTCCGTCGTCTCCAAAGTTCCATTAACATATGTAAGTTTGGTAGATGTTAAGGAATAGCTGTTGGAAGCTCCGGATGCAGATATACTCGTCCATGATTTACTTGTACTGCCATCATCGAAAGTAAATATATAGTCGTTGGTTATTACACCGGCAGTCTGGTGAACCGCTATCTTAGTAGTAAGATTGGACTCGGATTGCAGAAATATAATTTCACCGGAACGTTCACTTCCACGATTTTCTACAACAGTAACCTCATTACCGGCTATATTCACCCAGTCAGGCTTACTACTCAAACTGTACGGTTGAGAGACTGTAGAACTTGGCAATATTACACCATTGATAGCGTCGCTTTTCTCTGATGTGACAACAAAAGATTGGCCGACACCATCCAAAGCGGCAAAAGACAAAGAAACAGGAGTAACAAGAAAGTTGTAAGCCAATTCTTTAGGCATGAACTTTACCTCATTCGTTTCTCCAGAAACAAATGTGCGCTGTTCTGCAAATGAGAAAGGATAGGCAGTGCCCAAACCTGTATATGATAACATACAGAACTGTTCACCAGTATCAAATGTTTGCGGTGGTATCAGTCCCGTAAATGATACATATGTATCTCCTGAAACTTTTTCCAATGGCAGGTCGGTACGACGATTGACGGTAGTATTCAATACACCCGTGGCAAGATTCACCTTTGTATCGGTGTAGGAACGAATAGTCATGGCCGTTTGATCCCTGTTCTCCGAAGACGTGTACAAGACATTCACTTTTGACAGAAGATGGACAAAATTCAAAGGAATATCCTTTTTCCCCGTATGTTCATCATTGATTGCAATAAGAAAGTCATCGGTCTTGCTATTCCCGGTCACAGTATGAGATATAGATGTAGCATCTACAACCTGGGACTTGTAGGGGAAATAGACATAGAAATCCAACTGCCTGTCTGGAGAATTGAATATCAGATTATCATTGTCGGCCGCAATAAAGGCTTTCTTATCACTGTTCCAGATAAATTTTCTGTTATCCGCATAATTCCCAGCCGATTTAAGAGTGGAATTTTTACTCCTGTCTAAGACATAAACACCCACAGCATCGCCTTCAACGAATTCTATAAGTTCATTCGCCCTTGTAGTAGAGCCCAAGGTAAATGACACACTACCGATCACCATGCCATCTTGATTGTCTTCTTCAACACAGGAATACGTGAGAATACCAAGCAATATGATTAATAGATATCTCATAATAATCTTTTAAAGAATAGGTACTAAAGAAATGTCTGTGTCTGTATTGTCAGTCCACGGCTCAATAGTTATACCTTCATCAGATGTACCGTCACCAGAACCATCACCACCTATATCTACAGAACTGTTTGTCACGGTCAGCGTATAGATATTTCTATAGCCGGGGCTCCAAGTTGTGCCGGCAGGAAACTCATAACGAAACTGACGATCATCAATCGTAAACACCGCTTTGATATTCTTTCCTTCAGTGGCACTTACCGGCAGACAAATACTGCTTACATTCTGGTAGTCCTCGGTAAGTAGCAGGGTAGTTCCCGGCATAAGGGCAAGCACGCCGTCTGTAGATGTACCGGTTATAACACCTGAACTCAAATCAAGAGTACCGGCAGTCTTAAATACGTTGTTGGCATCATTATTCTCGATTGTCAGAGCCTGAAGAATACCTGCTCCTTCATTATATGTGACGGCCTTTCTCAACTTAAAGACTACCTGTGAGAGGGCATGCCGCATCTCTATCACGACTTTTTTTTGCGTAATTGAAGCAGGTGTTTCGCTATGGCCGTAAAGATAATCCGTTTGAGTAGCGGATTCGACTGGAACAGCAGAACCGATTGTACTGGATTGCGAGTAAGGGAAATAGGCAAAAACTTCCGCTGGATTCTCATCCAAATAAACATTTTGGGCAAAAAAACCTTTACCGTTATGTTTGAATAAAACATTTGTATAGCGATCAGAGTTGCCTAAGTACGGCTGATCAATCGTACCGTTACAGACAAATACGCCTAACTGGTCGTTTTCTTCCCAATCAAATTTCTCTGCCCTCGTAGATGCCGCGCCTTCAATATGCGCAGTAATGTTCATTTCTCCACTGGAAACTGTAATAGCCTCATTCTCATTATTGCAAGATACAAATGCAACAGATAGCAACGCAAAGGCCGCTTGTGATAAAAATCTCTTTTCCATAAATAATTAATTATTAAAGTTTATATCGTCTTGTTCTATGTCTTTCCACGCATCTATATAAATATTATCCATCTGCATGTTTTCACCAATCTCAACAACAACATCAATGACAATGCCATCCGCATTGAAATCTTTCAAAACAGAGGATAAATCTACCTGCGAGTACTGGGTAAATGTATCACCGACGCATTCAATACGCAACATATTGGAGACGGCATTCGAAACACCGAACACATAAGCTTCCGAAGTATATTTATACTTTGTATCGGTCTCGGTAAAGATTGGAAAGATAAGCCCAGCATACTCTGCAATAGGCTGGTTTGTATAGATTCTCCGTCCTACAATAATTCCGGAGAGCATCGCTTCCAGAGTCTCTATCTCATGTTCTGCGGACATGCCTTTCAAAGTGATGTTGATTACTATCTTCTGTACCATCGGAACAAGAGTGAACGTACGGTAAGTTGTATCTTCCGGAAAGATAAACCCTGATTCGGAAGCCATATGTACCGGGCGTAGCTTATTGGCATAGACCGGAACACCATATTTTTCCGAATTGACCGTATCGGCATAAATTTCTATCTGGGTAATATCCGAAGAGTTACGCACTTTATTATTAAAGGTACTGTATGCCAGAAAACGGTATTCTCCCGTTCTGACACGGCTCAGAAAATTGCCGTCAGAAGCGAAACAGTCGGGTTCACCCAGTTTCTCCGTATATTCCTCATTGGAATAATTGTCATAATACCTCACCTGTATTTCTTCAGGCGCTGCAGGCAAAGCTCCGTTATCCGACAACGTTGCGCTTAGAAATCCCTTAGCTCCATAGTTCTCGGAAAAAACCCAATCGCAGGAGCTGTATAGCACAATCGCTGAGAGCATACACACGGATGCAAAGATTTTCTTTGTTCTCATTGCTCAAAATTTAAGTTATAGTCATTTATTAATTTGCTGATTTCAGGATCGAGCTGACCTCGATACCATTTGCCAGGGTCAATCTCAACTGAAGCCTTTAAAGCCTTGATAGCGTCTGAAGGGCGGCTTTCGCGGGCATAAAGGATTGCCAACAGATATAGTATATCCTCATTGGGGCGTAAGGAGGATAGTATTTCAATGGCAGGACGGTCATATCCCAAACTCATAAGACAGACTGCCGTATTCTGATCATTATATTCGTTCAGAACAGATAGTGCTGCTTTGTACTGGCGGTTATCCAGCTGCTTGATGGCATTCATATAAACGGAATCAATCACTGTCGTATGAATAGTATCTTTCACCATTTCGCGGCGATGAAGATGGAATTCGAAATTGACCGCCCGCAGCTTCGGATATAATTCCTTTCGGATATAGGTATACTCATTGAACTTGCGCAAGGCTATTTCCTTCGCATCATTATTTTTGATACCCGCTATCGTATTCAGGATCTCTGAACTGTTCGGAATATTCTCGTCATTTCGGATAAGAGATATCAATTTCTCCCAATCCTCACCGATTGTACGGTCTTGGAACAGAGAAATACCCTCACTGTCATCTGTCCTCGTGAGAAGATACTTTTTCAGTTCCTGGGCACGCTGCATTGCCAAACGTTCATTCATCCGTTCCGAACCTTCAGGAGAAGAGGTCGCAATCATGTTTACGCTATCTAAAACCAATTCGCCGGTATAAGTTAGCTTATACAGTGCGTCCAACACCTTATCAATCTCCGCCTTGTTATTCCCTATCCGTTCATCAAAACGGGTGGAACCTGTTTTGTAATTGATCAGAGCAGTAGTATTTGCCTGGGCATGCCGGGATACGATCATCCGTTTATATCTTGGATTACGATCCAGAAACTGTACCATGCTTGATATATAATAGGTCAGTGTATCACCTGGAGGCAGTTGATACCGGCTCTCATCCACCGCTATTACTTCACCATCAATGGTGACATCTATCTTACGGATGTTCTCGTCAGCTTCTATAACCTGTGAGTAGTAGTACTCAAATTTATCCCCGTTATGAATCACAGTATCAAGCTTGCATGGTTCCTTCGGGAAACGGATGTATTCTTCACGCTTCTCATCCACAAGAGCTTTTTTCCGTTCGTTCTCAGCCATCCGCTTGTAATCAAAATAGCGTTTGGAAATCTCTATAGAATCCTCGGCCGTGATGATTTTCTGCTCCAGCTGATAGCCGGGTGAGAGAAAATTGTTCCAGTAGCCCGGCACATCGGCAATATGTCTTTCCAACCAGAACGCAGGGAGAGTTTTCTTCCAACTGGACGGATTGATAGAAGAACGGTTTCTTTCCATTAAGCCGTTAAACAACAAGTTACGCTTATTCCGCACATTACGCCAGTCCACAAAACGGGATTGCGATAGCAGTTCTTTCTGCCAGGAATAATAGAACTGTTCTTCGATCTCGAACAAAGCTTTTTGATATCCTTTGGAATCAAAAAGATATTGCATGTAGGCACTGTCCGGAATAATTGAGCTGATGAAGTTCTGGTACATCTGATAGCCCCTTTCCTGCTGTCTGAGGAATTGTGCGCCTGAAATTAATATCTTATCAAATTGAATTTTATTGCCGTTTTTATCAGCAACAGGTGTCAGCTGTATTTGCCATTTGTTATTAATAAGGCTGGCCGGAACATCCACCTTAAAATCCAAAGTAATCTTCCCCGCGCGTTCCGGAACATTTTTGCTTTTAGCCACAATGTTCACATCGGCCAATGACACACTCATAATATCCTCGCCGTTTTCGTCCTTTTCATATTCCGCATATTTCTCACGGAACTTCTCTTCTGTCTCCTTGCTATATACTTGTGTCGTATCTATCATAGGCTTTTTTCCCTTTGCCTTTTTACGTTGTACCTGGCTCAACCGTACACGCTGTTTGTCCTGTTCCAATATCGATACGATAGGAGCGCTGCATGAAAGCACAAGCAGAGATAACGTAGTAAATAATAATATTTTCCTTTTATCAATCATTTTATATGTCTGTTGATTATCATTTAATTATGGATGAGGACTAATACTCGGCACAGAATCCAAAGCAGGACTATACAGCCAATCAATACGGCTATTCCCAGCCTGGTACGTAACCATATACTTTTCAAATATGCAATTAACTCCTTTTCTTCTGTTGTCACACTATTTCATTTTTCAAGGTAAAACTGCTTTCTGAACGTATGCTTGCAAACCGTCCTCTTTAAGAAGCGACGGTATTTTCAATCCGGGCTCCGCAAAGAATAACATCAGTCGCATAGAGAACAATACCCGGCTGAGGATTTCCGCTATTATCGTTGTAGACCTTTACTTTAGTCCTGCCTTGTACAAACACTTTCGTACCCTTTTTCAGGCAGGCCAGCATCCTATCAGTATAGTTACTCCAACTGACACTAATCCATACCGGATATTCAACGGATTTACCGTCAGAGTCTTTTCCTAACTCGGTATGCGCCACACTGAATGTGACATACTTCCTATCATTCTCTCCGGTCTGGATGGAGGCATCCGCACCCAGATTGCCAATTACTTGTGATAAAAACATTGTTATTTATTTTTAAGGATTAATACAATTAAAAATCTTCATAATCAGAATCGATCTCTTGTGCCCGTATAATGCTGACCGTGACGCATAAGGCTATCAAAAAAAGAACCGTTAATATCGTAACCATTTTCGATAATCTATAATAAATGTGATTACTAATACAATGATAAAAAGCACTGCCAAACCTAAAAAGGCATATACCCCAACATCGCTCATAATATTATTCCTTTCTTGAATTAACACAGTGCCCTGTCCGTAGATTATCCTCTGCACGCTCACATTCATGAATTCCAGAAGGCATTATCGCTCCTTGTGAGGCAGTCACCTTCTCCGAAAACTGATATATGCAGCGCACCTTACATACATCCATAAAAAAGACATAATCCGGGCAACCCATGCTTACTATACTAGCCTCTACTCGATGGAGCTTATCACTCAAGCGCTTGGATGAGAAGAGGAGCTTCTTTTTCAGTTTCGGATACTTTTCATTTATCTCTTGGGTTCCCAACCGGATTTCCTCTATCATAGCATCCAAAGACAACTCGTCTTTGATTAGCACGCGCTCGAACTTCTGAACAAAATCAAGGAGTTCTTTACAAGCCCGATTCTTCGGTGAATAGGTATTGAAAGTTTGAACGAAGTACATCATAATCCCAACATTAATTATGCATAGTTACTTTTCCATATTTGTCAGAACAGATATACCAGGTTGACCGCAATTTTATGAGGGATCACATGCCATCCATATTCATGACCAAACTTGTACCCGCCCTTATTATGGACGAATTTGTCATAGCTTGTCCATAAGCCGGCTATGCCAACTTCCCATTCAAAGTTCCAGCGGGGAGCCATCGGATAAGTCCATCCAAAGGACAGGCCAGCTCCAACTCCGTAACCGTCATAACGGTAGCTATCCCAAATATTACTGATGTTATATCTACTACCGATCACTGACAAGCCGATAAATGAGTCGCGGAAACTTTCGCGAAACCAATATCGGCCACAAGGCATAATCGTTAAATTCTGAAACTTGGTATTGTTACTTCGGCTAAATACAAAAGGGTTATACTGAAGCGGACAATGAATGGAAAATTTCTTGTTCAAAGTCATACCGAACTCTGCATTAAGGTTACCAGTAGCAAGACCTATAACATTCGTACGGGCAGAGTAGAATTGGCTATATCCTCTTGTACTCACAGCCAGAAAAAATAAAATAAAAACTAATTTCAATTTATTCATATGTTTGGAATTTGGTTATCTAAGGAACTTCCCCTATGCTCACGCACCGGGAAAGTATTTTCAAAAAATATAACATTCTTAGCTCTCACACGCAGTAAGAAGCATGGAGAACAAACAAACAAAACAAACCAACACGCCTGTCGGTATAAGTCTGGAAAGCTATGACCGAGAATTTTCAGAAGTCGGCCATAGTTCAACGTAACATATAGAGGCATTAACACCTCTGAACTGTGTATATCAGGGGAGTTTGAGGGAGTGTTAGTTCTAACAGAACTCTGACAGCTAAATTTAAGCAGGATATTGTACATGTGAAGCTTCACATGACTTACGGTAACGGTGGTTCTATTGTTGTCGAGGATTTCTATATTACCGCAGAAAAACCGTTACCTTTCGATGTGAAAGTTACCGTTAATCAGGATGTCATTGAGTATGACGACAGAGAAGATCCACCAATCTATAATAATTACACGGTGTCTGAAAGTGTAACACTTTATGCCGGCTCGACTACTTCAGAACATAATAAATTGAATTCCTATACATCCGGTGTTGACCAATTAGGCTCCTTCTGGACGTATATAGTAATTAATGGTGAGACACACAATCCTTTCAGTAGCGGTATTACTTATACCTATAATGGAATGACTTACGTTTTTGAATAATATTGGCTATAAAAAGTGGAGGTGTGTCAAAGCTCCCCTTGTATCGAAATCACCCTCGCAGTTCAATCTGTGGCGAGGGTGATTTTCTATTTATGAGGGTTCGGCACACCCTCATAATTCTATATTAGCTATAAAACAATAACATTGTAGGTAATCCCATTATATACATATTTTCAAGTCCAGAACCGGTCTGTTCCCCATGAAGTATATATCAATAAAGTTTATACTAAAGTTAGCCGTCAAAGCTCTGTTAGCTTTCTCCCCTTCCCTACCCTATTCTTTTTCCCATTTGCTTTCTTTAGTTCTTTCTCCATAGTAAGGTCTGTAACCGCACTATATATCTGTGTTGTTTTCACACTCTGATGGCCGAGTATTGCTTGCACTGTGGTTATGCTGACACCTCTATACAATAACAGTGTTCCGCAAGTATGACGTGCCATGTGGAATGTGATTCTCTTTATCCCTACCTGTTTGGCTATTCTTTTTAATATCCGGTTTGTCTGTTGGTTGTTCTCCATGTGGAACAACAGTCCACGTGACCGGGCTATTGATTTTGTCAGTTTGAGGGCTTTACCTTCAAAGATCGTAGATAAGGGAATGCGCACTTCCTTGTTGGTTTTGATCATGCGGAGAACAATCCATTTTTTTCTATTTATAATACGTATATTCTGTTTGGTAAATGTGCATATGTCCGAATAACGTAGTCCGGTATAGCAACTGAAAAGGAAAGCATTCAATGTCTCATTAGGCTCTTTCAATTGTTCCTGGTAATGTTCCAGTTTCTCCAGTTCTTTTTCTGTTAGTGCATCACGGTGTGACTGTTCCGTCTTTATTGTGTAATTAAGGAAAGGATAGGTCATAACAATACCTTTTTTCCGGGCTACATTTATATAACGTTTGAGCGTTTTCATATGCCTAGCTATGGTATTGATAGAGAGCTGGCACTCTTCCCTCATGTATATCTCCAGTCTTTGCAGATATTCGCTTGTTATTTCCTGGAGTTTGATGTTGGCCGAAAAATTCGTTAATAAAGCGAGGGTATCCCGATGCAGGTTCCTTGTGCTTTCTTTAACTGTGGCTATAGCTATTTCTTTGCTCATAAACTCAATCAGGCTGCCACTCTTTTCCCTTATCGGTATCTGTGAACCAACGAGGTTATTCAAGTTGCCACTATATCTTATATAGTTCTTGCCACCTATATTTATTTGAATTAATAAAGCATCAGTGTCATTGAACCCTATGGTACGGAGTTCCTTCTCGAAATTAGTTATTGCTGTTGTAAGATCCATTCGTTGTTTGCTCTGTCTATTGGAATGCAAAAATAGTACAAAGTTATCCTGAACAAGCAGAGAAAGATGATATTTCAAACCACACTACTCCCCCTACCCTGTCTTGGTGGATTGTACAATAGTTCAGTTGTATAGGTTTATTTGCTGTATATTCACATATTTATATATTTGAATATATAAACATTTAAATATGTGGATGTCTAAATACCTATTTTTATATTAAATCCTATATATTGAACATATAAATATTTATATATTTGAATATTTACATATATAGATATTTATATATTTAGCATTTTTAAATATTTAAATACTCAAAAAATGAAAATATTTGAATATTCAGATATTTATATTTTTTTCATGCTACATTCCAGATGTTAAACACATAGGTATCTAAATATACACATACTTAAATATCTAAATATTTAAACGTGCAGATACTTAAGTGTACACACATTTAAATATCCATACTTTTAAATTCTCGAATATTTAAATATAAAAATACCTAAATATTCAAGAATTCAAGTATTTAAAATTGCTTATTAAAAAATGAAAAAGTATTTTTGCTACATGAAAACATACATCTGAATATATGGCAACGATATTAAGTGTTTTAAATTACAAAGGTGGGGTGGCAAAGACTACCACAACCGCTAATCTGGGTACGGCGCTTTGGATTCTCGGAAAGAGAGTGCTTTTGATAGATACAGACCCACAGTGTGACCTTACGTTTTTGCTAGGTTTTGACGGCGCTGCGGGAGACGAGACTTTTAATGAATGGTTTATGCAGCAAAATGACGAAGGCTCAGTACCTGTATATGTAAGATACGACGCTATAGACAAGCGATATGATAGCAAGGAGCGTCTATATTACATTCCTTCTTCACGGGAACTCCGCGATGCCGACATGATGCTGGCCGCACGAAAGGCCAGAGAGCGTATTTTAAAACGTAAATTAAAACCGCTTCAAGATGCGTTTGATTATATATTAATCGACTGTTCTCCTAAAGAAAGTATCGTAAACTTTAATGCGATGGTGGTTAGTGACCGGGTATTGGTTCCGATAGATTGCAGCGGCTTTTCTTTGAAAGGAATGCAGACGTTGATAGATTCCATAAACGAGGTTAAGGATGATGAGTTTAATGAAAACTTAGACATACTTGGTTTTTTACCTATACGGTATGATCGGAATACCCGTATCAGCAAAAGTGTAATAGAGTATTTTGAAAGTCAATTTCCAGGAAAAGTATTCAAAACAAAGATACGTAAAAGTGTCCGCTTCGATGAAAGCCCCCTAAAGCATAAAACAATATTTGAATATGATCCAGAGGGTAATGGCGCCGAGGATTACATGAGCCTTGCAGAGGAGATTACCGGCGAGAAAAGGCCTGAAGATTGGCAGTGTCGTGCATTGGAAGCATGGTATATGAAAAATCCGGATGAACGTCCGATAGATAATAATGAGAACTAATACATTTGATAGTATGGCAGGAAAAAATGAAAAAGTCGATTTCTTAAATGAAATAGGCTCAATGGTACAGAGCCAAAAAGAAGAGAATCAAATGCTGCGCCGCAAGAAAGCGGAAAACAGGCTTGATGAACCAGCATTGAACGTAGAGGTTGAAAAGGAAGAAGAGCAACCTATTGCCGTACCGGCCGGAGTAAAAGAGAGTAGGGGAGTAAAAGGGCGCTCAAAGCTTATTCCAAAGATGGAGCGAAAAAAAGTTATGAATGTGTGGTTTGATGTGGATACTCATAAGACGCTAGGACGCATCAAGCTAGAACATGACATTGATATGAGAGAGGTCGCATACATTGCCATCCGTAAATTCCTGGATGAGCATATGAAGGACGGCGAGCTGAACGAGAAAGGACTTAGCTATCTGGAAAAGAAACTAAAAGAACTGAACGGATAAGTTTCACAAGGCTAATAGGTACAATAATGAACGAATTACAACTCATTCAAAGCAAGATATATGAGATCCGGGGGCAGAAGGTAATGCTGGACTTTGACTTGGCCGAAATGTATGGAATAGAAACGAGAGTTTTAAAACAGTCTGTAAGACGTAATTTGAAACGTTTCTCAGGTGACGACTTCATGTTTGAACTGACAAAAGATGAACTTTCAAGATCACAAATTGTGATCTTGAAGAACGGCAGAGGAACTAATTTTAAATATATGCCTTTTGCTTTTACTGAACTTGGTGTAGCCATGCTTAGTAGTGTACTCAACTCTGATACTGCTATTGAAATAAATAGAAATATCATGCGTGCTTTTGTCGCCATCCGTCAACTGATAGCCAATCCACCAGTAGACAGAGTAGGGGAGTTGGAGAAGCAGATGAAGGAGTTGAAAGATTACATCGAAGATGTCTTTGCTGACTACAACGACATCAATGAGGATACCCGAACACAATTAGAAATGATCAACCAAACGTTAGCCGAGCTTCAGGTCAGGAAGAAGATTGAAGAAAAACCACGTAACCCGATAGGATTCCGGGCTTATGAATAATAGGCTTCTCCCTATTAGTAAATACATAAACAATAAATTTATGACTCCTATATTCAACGACATACAAAAGAAAAAGGCAGACTTCATCATGGCAAACAAGTATGCCAAACTTTCTTTGCTGGCATCTTCCGAAATAAAAGACCTGGCAGTGGTGTGGTGCTACTACTCTGGAAAGATTGAAGGAAATACCTATACCTATGTGGAGACAGAAGCGTTACTAAAGGATAATATCACTTCGGAGAAGAGATATGAGGATGCGAAGATGCTGAAAAACCTCTATAACACTTTTGTCTCCGAAATGGAATATATCAATAAGGGACATAACCAGGAGCAGATAGATGAACGTACCCTGTTTCGGGTGCACCGTTCTATCTCCAGCGAGTTGGTATCCAGCGAAGAGTCTGGTATGTTGCGTTCCCGTGCAGTACGGATTACCGGTACGGAATATGTTCCGCCAAAAGAAATCCGGGAGATACGAGTTACCTTAAATGAGATACTTTTCAATCAGGAACTATATAACAATCCGCTGGAAAAGGCTGTCTACCTGCATTGTAATATAGCGAGACTCCAGCCTTTTATCGACGGGAACAAGCGCACCTCACGCATGATAGAGAGCATAGCCATGATGAACGCTGATTTGATTCCGGTATATTCCGCAAAAGATGCGGATATATTGCACTATAGAAAAGGTTTGATTTCTTTCTATGAGACAGGAAATTATTCTGGATATGCAGATTATTTCCTTAATCGGCAGATAGAGCGAATTAATGAATTATCTTTGTCTGGAGAACCGACTTTTGACCTGAACAAGAATAGGATAGGGGAGACGGACTATGGATTGGAACTTTAAAACTAATAGGGAAGAATATTATGGCATGGAAAGTTACTGAAAAGAACATCAAGATCCATACAATTATTGATGGCGTGGATTCCGTAGAAGATAGGAAAGCTACGATTTCTTATCGAAAACTAAAAGCACTCGGTGCAAAACGTAGAATTTATAAAGACACAAAAGAAGTATTCTTTTTTATTGAGACAGACTATGATTTAACTCTGTAAGGTCTGCTTATTTTCCCTATCAGCCGAACTTTAACATTAAATATATGAACACACAAAGAGCAATACAGGTTATTGACACTGTTACAGCAGCAGTCGTCAACGGGGTAATTAATACCGCCTTCATAGATAAATTAATTTCTGGAAAACTTGGCAATGAATTATATGAGCATGTCTTGGATAAATGGGCGAGCAAGAAAGGGGATGTCTTTGATTTCTACCTGAACAGTAGCGATGATATAAAAAGATGGCTGCTTGAAGTTCTGGGACTGGAAGTAGAACCGGATAAATACCCAGATTATGACAGCCGGATAACAGCACAGATTTGTGAAGGTAAAAACCGTTCAGAGATATATCCTTTTGAAACGGAAAGCGTACATTCTTTCTTTCTCTTCGGCTATAACCATAGCCTTGATGAACTGAAGAAAGTCAGTCCTTCAGCATGGCAGACTGTTGTTGACAATAATATTGCTCGATACGGAGATTATAAGAATTGGTCTCTGTTTTGGAAAAAAGCGAATCGGGAAGATAAAGTAGTTCTTTGGGAATATATCAATAAACAATAAATGGAACAAGGAGAAATCATATTATACCAGCCGGATGAGGAAGTGAAGCTGGAAGTGCGGTTAGAGGATGAAACTGTTTGGCTTACGCAAGCGCAAATGGCAGAACTCTTTGATGTGAAAGAACATACTATTACTTATCATATTAAGGAAATATATAGTACGGGGGAACTTGACATAAATCCAACTACTCGAAAAATTCGAGTAGTTCGCAAAGAGGGTAATAGAAATGTAGCCCGTAATATTGATTTTTATAATCTTGATATGATAATATCAGTTGGCTACAGAGTTTCAAGTAAAAGAGGCGTCCAGTTTCGCCAATGGGCTAACAAGGTCTTAAAAGATTATTTACTGAAAGGTTATTCCGTAAATCAACGTATTAACCAACTGGAGAATAAAACAGACTCAAGACTGGCTGACCATGACCGGCAACTGGAAGAACTGACGAATAAAGTAGATTTCTTCGTCCGTACTTCCCTTCCGCCGGTTGAGGGTATTTTCTTCGATGGTCAGATCTTCGATGCCTATAAGTTTGCTTCGGAACTTATCAAGTCTGCCAAGCGTTCCCTTGTATTGATTGACAACTATGTTGATGAGAGCGTACTGCTCATGCTTAGCAAACGGCAGCCGGGAGTAACGGCCACTGTCTATACGCAGCGCATCACTCCCCAGCTTCAGCTGGACTTGAACAAGTTCAATGACCAGTATCCACCCGTCGACGTCCGAACATGCAAACTTTCCCATGACCGTTTCCTTATCATTGATGATACCGAGGTGTATCACATCGGCGCATCACTGAAGGACTTAGGGAAGAAATGGTTCGCATTCTCCAAGATGAACCTACCCGCAGAAATGATAACCAATTTACTTTAGAATATGGAAGCAACCGAAACCAATCATAAGGTACGCATAGGGAAGAGAATTGCCGAACTCCGGAAGGAGAAGGGATTATCACAAACAAGACTTGCACAGTTGACCGGATTCGACCGGGGTTATATTGCAAAAATTGAACTCGGAACCTTTGATATAGGTATAGAAAACCTGTCTAAAATAAGTAGTGCTTTAGGAGTCATGATTGATCTTATTCCGGTATAACTGTGAATATGCTGCTAAACATTTATTTTAATTGCTGTAATATATTGCAGCAATCTATTTAATTTGTATCTTTGCAGAGTAGTATTAAAACAATAAAAATATGAGTAAAATTTTAAGAAATCAAGAAATAGCAGCAATTGATAAGTTGTCTGCTTCTGTGTTGGAAGGTATAGATACAACTTTTATTTGTACTGCTATGAAAGGACATGTATCTGATGTTTTTTTGAAACAGACATTGGATAACTGGTGCAAGGGTAAAGGTAACTTTTTTAATTTTTATTGCTATACTAGTAAGGCTGCACAAGAAAGTATCCTTAAAGCTTTAGGTATTGATTCTGCTTATGATGCAGTTGGTGAATACGTTTCGTTTTGCCAGAATAGTACACCAGTGGTTTTAAAAGATATAAGTGCTAGTGCATGGAAAACAATCGAAGAATATAAGATAGATGAATATGGGGATGATAAAAGTTGGGCTAGTTTTTGGGTGAATACATCGGAAGAAAGTAAGAATGATTTGCTAGACAATATCCATCGACTTTGTAAGGAATATAAAGAATCGAAGGAATTGACATTTTAGCATATGAGAACAGCAACATTAATTGAACCCTACTTAGGATATCGGAACATTATCCTGATCGAGAAATGGGATACCAAATGGGAGGTGGAGATATGCGGAAGCGGAAAGCATATTTGGGTATATGAGGATGAGTTTATAGAGGATAATTAAAAATAGAATGGTTATGTTTGAAAGAGAGATTGAAAGGTATAACACCTTATTGAAAGAGTATAGGGCAACAGTCATTGACAGATTCAATGTAGAGGATCTGAAAGAGTATAATGAAATCCTCTTTTCAGCCCATAGCTGCGCAATTGAGGGCAATACCTTCTCCGTAGATGATACAAGAGCTTTGAAAGAAAAAGGACTTGGAATGATACCGCAGGGCAAAACTCTCTTTGAAGCATTTGAGATATTGGATCACTTCAATGCGTATGAGTTTCTCATGGGACAGACAGACCAGCCGCTTACCGAACAATTGGTTAAAGAAACACACCGGATTCTTACGCAGCATACACTAACATACCGATACAAGGATGCAGTGCCAGGAGAATATACAAATACTGACATGGGAGCCGGTGATACAATATTTGGCGACCATGAAAAATTGATAGCGCGTGTCCCTAAACTAATGGAAGCTACGCAAAAGGCAATAGAGGAATTGCCGGTACATCCTGTAGAAATTGCTGCACAGTTCCATAAGCATTTCATTTTCTTACATCCTTTCCGAGATGGAAATGGACGGCTTGGACGACTGCTGTCAAATTTCATCTTGGTCAAGATGGATCAGCCTATGATACTGATTGAGAAGCAGGATAGGGAAAAATATATTGGTGCTCTTAAAGCATGTAGGGATGAGCACAACCTTGCTCCGATAGTTGATTTTTATTTCAAAACAGCTATAAAAAAAATGGAAACCGAAATTACCCTGAAAAAGGAAATGACAAAAGATGGAGATTATAATTATTCAAAGTAAAAACAATATGAAAAAATTATTATTATTCGGTCTATTGGCTGCAAACATGCTTATCTCTTGTGATAAAGAAAGCGGTACGAATCTTCCGGAACCTGAACCGACGCCCACAGACAAACAAACGCTGCTGACACTCTCAACCAGCATCGAACTTATGGACGAGATTACAACGAAAGCACCGGTTTCCCAGTTTCAGAGAGATGATGAAATCGGTCTGTTCTATAATGACACATGTCTCAATAAGAAATTCACATTTAATGGTGCATCATGGAATGGAGGAGCAATAGCCTTAAGTTCCACATTGAAAAATATATATTGTTATTTTCCCTACTCGTCAAGTGTCAATACCCATGATAATATCCCTATTGATGTAGCTTCACAAACGGATTACCTTGCCGGTACTGCTATTGTCGGAACAAGTGCTGCCAATGCCGAGGTGAAGATGAAACATATCCTTTCATTGGTACGTGTCACTTTCAAGAAGAATAACTATCCGGGAGCCGGTCATATAGAGTCAGTCACTTGGAATGGAATTTACAGACAGGCTAAATATAATCTTATTACCAATACACTTACGCCTATCGGGGAAAAAGGGAGTTATCAGGTCGGTGGAAACTTCATTGTCGATGACAGTAAAGATCCTATCGTAGTTGAAGCAATTCTTTTGCCTGTAACCACGGCTGAAGGAATATCTTTGACGGTAAGAGTGGATGGCGAAGACAGAACCTATCAGATACCTATAGTTCATCAGTGGGAAACAGCCAAAGCATATACTTATACTTTAACGTTGAAAGGCGGTTACAATAGTCCGATTGATTTGGAAGAATATCCTATCGATGTGACACACTGGAGTAGCTTCGGTAAAACGGATAATATTGTATTGGGTACTTCGAATAAGGATTTCTTCTCGATAGAGCCGGGAAATGAAGGATATGGAATTGATGTATATCGTAATGAAGGCTTTATGTTTGGTTTCTTAGGCTATTGGATGGGCTATGATCCTGCTACCGGTGATATGCCTGATAAATGGGAAGGGGATTTTCGGATGGTACTAATGGATGCTGCCGGAAAAATTATAGAAAAGTTTCAACCTTGTAGCATTACCGCAGAGAATGGAGCGATGATGAAGGGAACTGGAAGACGTTCTTATGTGATGGCTTCTGCCGGAACTTATGAGTTGGGCGTACTTTTCCGAAAGAAAGGAGAAACTACTTGGATTAAAGCAGATAGAAAGGATAATGTTTCCAAACAGGATATGACTTTTACTGTTAAGGAGCAAACTAATCTTCCAGCTTTACGAATGATACAAATAGAGGAGGAAATCAATACCGGAGTGGTCATTCATAATCGACCTTATGACAGCTATTTTAATATTGTATATACTCTCTCCAATCGTGGAAACATTGCTCTAAAGGGGGAAATAAAGGCAGTTTGGGAACGTACATTTGATTATACCGGACATTGCTATCGTCCTTGTTCCAAACGGACGAATACAATGAATGATAATACCTGGCAAGATGAAATAGGCCGTGTGTCTATTGACCTACAACCAACGGTACGTTTTTGGTATGGTAGTATTCCATGTAGGTTTCCTGTTAAACGGGAATATCCCAAAATGGAAAATGGTATAGGGTATTGTACTCCAATGGTGCATTTATACTGGAAAGCTGAAGATAGTTCTGAATGGGTATTACTACGTTGTGACTTAGATGAAATATTGGCTACCCAAGTAAATACGAGCCAAGAGGAAGCTAACCTTTTTTTGAAATCATTAAATTATATAAATTTTCAACAAGATCATTGGTGGTAACAATTAATGATTAATAAATAATATATGATGAAACAAAAGTATTTATGTGTAATCTTACTATTGGCATTATGTAGTTGTAATAGTAATAAAACTTACAAAGAAACTATAGTAAAAGCTCTTGAAACAAATTCAGATACAGAAGTAAGAACTGATTTGCAGATTAAATTCTTAGAATTTAGTACCTCTGAAATAACTGTTGCTGATAGTATTACAATATTAGAAGACGAAATAGATAAAATCGAGAAAGATATTAGCATATTGGATAATCAGAAAACGAATATTTTTTCATGTTCTAACAAAAAAGAAACACTAGAGGAAAAACTAAAAAACAAAAAAGATGAACTTTCTATATATAAAAGCAGAAAGAATAAAGATGTAATTGGGATAAAAGTCAATTGTAGATTTTCGTTTAAAGAATCAAAAGTATCAGCCAAGAAAGAGATGAAAAAAGAATTAATACTATCTCCAGATGGAAGAAGTATATATTATGTTAAGCCCGATAAGGCAATGCAACAATATCTTGATCAAATAAAATTAATACTTGACTACTAATGCACGAATTACAGCTCATCCAAAGCAAGATATATGAGATCCGGGGGCAGAAGGTAATGCTGGACTTTGACTTGGCCGAAATGTATGAGGTAGAGACGCGAGTGCTGAATCAAGCGGTGAAACGTAATATAGAGCGGTTTCCCGACGATTTTATGTTTCAATTAACAGCCGAGGAATGGCAAAAAATGTCATCACAATTTGTGATGACATCACGAAGTAAACGGCCTAAAACAGCTATGCCACTGGCCTTTACCGAACATGGGGTTGTGATGCTATCAAGCGTGCTCAGAAGCAATATAGCTATCCAGACAAGCATTTTGATTGTTCGTGCTTTCGTCGCCATCCGTCAGCTGATAGCCAATCCACCGGTAGACAGGGTAGGAGAGTTAGAGAAACAGATGAAGGAGTTGAAAGACTACATCGAAGAGGTGTTCACCGACTACAACGATATCAACGAGGATACCCGGATGCAACTGGAACTAATCAACCGGACGCTGGCTGAGCTTCAGGTCAGGAAGAAGATTGAAGAAAAGCCACGTAATCCCATAGGATTCAGATAATGGAACAGGAACAAAAGTATAAATTCAAATTGGAGTTAGATGTTGCAACAGGAATAGATTCTTTCCCTATGCGTACTCTTTCTTTTGGCTACAACACCTTAAAGATGCTCAGACAGGCAGCAGCAAGGAAAAAGGAGAAATACTTTGTTTTAGGGGAAAGAAAGTATATCCAGAATGATAAGGGAGAATATGAGCCATTTGCCGTATTCGGGACTACTATTCTCCCATTATCACAGCTCATGGCTGCTGCGGTTCGGCTTCAGATGGAAGAGGAAGAGAAATATCATCCCGACCAACCGGAGAAAAGTAAGCAAATTCCCAAAACATGGAAGTGATGAACTATATTCATCACTCTTAGAGCTTTTTGAAGAATTATATTCATCAAAACAAGAATAAGAAATGAGAGATCAAGTAATATTAGCCCGCAATGCCCTTAAGAACGATATACCATTATTCACCCTGATAGGGAAAGATAAATTTGCATTGCAGACATTGGAATACTACCATTCCTTGGCAAAAGAAAAATGTAGTCCGGAATTTATTGAGGACTTGGAGCTATTGATAGAGGACTTTAGAAAGTACAGGGAAGAGAATCCCGGTATAATTAAAATCCCCGATTTATAAATATTCAAATATCTAAATGTTCAGATACTCAAATATTAAATATTATGATAATGAAAGAATTGCAAAACAAAAGTTATGAAGAGCTGGTACAGCTCCAACAAGACGGTAAAATCACATTGGTAGAGTTCGTTGAAGCACAGTCAGAACTGGCCGATAAATGGAAAGAATGGATCGACACCCGGCCGATAAGTGATGAAAGTGCCAGAGCCTTTCTTGCCTGGCATGAAGAGTATGCCATGAGCCACCAAGAACAGTAACAAACAGTGATCCCCTTACTCTGGATAGAGTAGGGGGATTATTGTCTTTGAATGGCTAGGGAAACGGCTGATTAATCCCTAAACATCGTCGCTGTCCTATAGCCCCATACGAAAAATGTAGTCAATAATGTAATTAGCATCGAAAAGAATCCGACGACAGTAAGAGCTGATACATTCTCCATAATCCACTTGACAGTAACAACATCTTTTCGGGATTTTGCATTGATCACATTTTCAACTTTATCAATACCTTGTTTTGTCAGAACGTATGCACTGTCCCTTAAATCAGACTTTCTCACGAATTTGGACTCTTCAAAAAAACGCTTTAGTTTCTCTTCTGAAGGCATATTATACTTCCAATCTGCAATCCTTTCACAAATGACATGAGGAGTAATATCCTTACGTAAATCAGTAAGCTGCGTTATATAATAGGTGAAAAAGATTGCTCTTTCTTCATCGTCCGATTCCTTAAAATTAACCAATTCCAAAAAATCCTTTTTCGAAAGATTTTTGACATTAACATCACTACTATATTCAAATGAAAGGTATAGATATATTCCAAGTATAAGAAATCCTAAAGCAAATAAGGACAACCATGTCTTTTCAAAAAGATTTTTCTTTTTATAACGCATAAGGATATCCTTAATGTTAGTATTGAATTCTTGCCATAGTTCATTGCTTTTAGCCTTTGTCAGAACATACGCAACCTCTTCATTGGTTCTGTCTCTTCGATCACCCACAGAAGACACTGCAAAACATGTCGGGTTACCCGACATAATGCAAGAAATTTCTTCCTCTGTAGTTAAAACAATTTCTTCTCCTTGATCCAATGGGACTCTCTGACGATAAGACCTGATTTGATCATTTATCCTGTGAGCTATAATCTTTGGAACCATATCCTTTCTCAAAGCCGCTATTTCCGTAACATAAAACAGTACATAAGCTACTTTTTCTTTCAGTTCTGCAGTATCAAAAGATACTGCATCAAAATAATCTTGGAATGTCAGGATTATATTTATTTTATCTTTCATAATATTATTAATAAAGTTAACAATTTATCCGAATTTAGAAATTTCATATTTGTTATAAAGAGAAAAAAGAGTTCTAGCTTTCCCTACAATATATTGATATTTATCGTCGAGTGGCAAAATCTTCATCCATATCATAGGGATGCCCACTTTCATCTTGCCAGTCACCTGTGGCAGGATTACGTGTTAGGAATGTAGGATGACCATTACGATCGTATATTACTCTATTACCATTGGCTGTTGTTTGTGATGTACCCGAAATTGGCGGCTGTAAAGTCGGAGTATTATGCTGTGGGGCATGATCACTTCCTTTAGCTACTGCACCTATTAGCATTAAAATGAGAAATCCACCGACTACTACACCTGCCGTTTCCCACACTGTGGCCAGAAAACCACCGACACAAAACACCACAAGTAAAGTGGAACGTAGTGCTTCCATTGCTCCCTGTGAAGTGCGTTTTGCCACTGACACCCAAAATATGCAGATAATAGCTAAAGCTATGAACCAGAACTTGAAATTGAGCATTAGTGAGGCAATAGACAGGCCTGCAACGAGCATTAGCGGATAACTTAGCAACGTTCCTATACAACCAGAAAATAGCTCGGACATGAGTGGACGGAAAAGTGAAAATTGTACACCAAGTACAGCGATTAACAATACAAATCCTAAAGCGGCATAAAGCCAGCCGACCTTATTAGGATTGCCAAACCAAACCATGTCACCGTGTCCTGGTGACATAGCTCCGGCAACAAATAACAATTCTGCCACCCCCATGAGCACCAATAGTGTTATACACATCGAAGTACGCGCCAATAGCAATAATAATATACACAGTCCTAGAACAACATAGGGCATTTTTTCATACAGAAAATTGTAAGTCTGATAACTAAATAACAAATTTTCGTCAATATCTGGAACAGCATACTCGATGGGGGGAATATAAGCTTTGAGGTATCTGGCACTGACATATCCGTTTTGTCCATTGTATATAACTTCAGCCCATCCGTCTGTATAGGATATCACTTCCACTAATTCACCATTTTTAATTGAGCCTATCTGTGATGCTTTTGAAGTGGGTGCACTCCGTAACGTAAGGCTGGTATTTACAGCTACTTCATATGAACCGGGACTAAGGGGCACTTGAGAGTGTAATAAAGCTGTGGAAAAAAGTGCGATCACCGTTATCCATGTTTTTAATGACATTTGAAGTAATCCAAAACGTGTTTTGTTCATAACTTATTAGAATTAAGAATTAGTAAAAGAGAAAGGTATATTTTTCAAAACTTATTTTCAAGATTATTCTTTTGGCAGTACTTCAGATAATACAAGGAATAATAATCTTACACATCATGAAAAACACCTTTTTTTAAAATATTATGAAACAAATATACAAAGAACTCGCAAAAAAACGGCAAAATTTGGATAAATAAAGTAAGTGTTTGGTATT
>OLZG01000166.1_pt1 | contig 44913 bp, 37 predicted proteins | sample 1644401 | NCBI WGS metagenome assembly OLZG01 (sample SAMEA103958119, study PRJEB25191) | human gut metagenome | biome: human-associated habitat [ENVO:00009003]; feature: intestine environment [ENVO:2100002]; material: feces | place: Germany | collected 2013/2015
GGGTCGCCCTGTCCTACCTGCTGTACGCCATCGCCAACGTGGCCACCACCGGCGTGCTCATGTACATGTTCAAGTTCATCCTGAACAACTCCGCCGCCTACTCCATCGTCGGCGTTGTCTCGGTCATCGCCGGCATCATCATGGCGCCGCTGTACCCGATTCTGAACAAGCGCATACCGCGTCGCTACCTGTACCTCGGCGGTATGGTGCTCATGGTCCTCGGCTACCTGCTGTTCATCGTCGGCACCAACAACCTCGCTGTCGTCACCGTCGGCCTGGTGTTCTTCTACCTGCCGCAGACCTTCATCCAGATGACTGCCATCCTCTCCCTGACCGACTCCATCGAATATGGCCAGCTGAAGAACGGCAAACGTAACGAGGCCGTCACCCTGTCCGTGCGTCCGATGCTCGATAAGATCGCAGGCGCCTGCTCCAACGGTATCGTCGGTGCTGTCGCCATCGCCGCCGGCATGATTGGTGACGCCACCGCCGCCGACATGACTGCCGCGAACATCCACACTTTCAAGGTCTGCGCCTTCTATGTGCCGCTGGCTGTCATCATCCTGAGCGGTGTTGTGTTCCTGCTCAAGGTGAAGATCAGCGAGAAGATGCATGCTGACATTGTCGAGCAGCTGGAAACTCAGCTCAACGAAGGCTGATTCGCTTTTGATTGCGATTGAATTTCAATCGTCGCGCTGAAGGAGCCGCATGGTGGACGCCATGCGGCTTTTCGCGTTTCCTACGTTCGTGGTAAGTGCTAGGCTGACGATTTGAAACGTATAGCAATGATCCGTTATCAGCGGGGAGCTTCCGGAAGAACGGTCGGCGCTTTTGGGTGCGGCCTAGTAGAACCGGCGGGATCGGCCCGAACAGCCGAACGTCAAGCGGTCGTATGAAACCTGTGCAGGGAAGCCTGCGTAAGAAAACAGGGGAGTGCGGCAAGCGAGGTGGTACCGCGGTGTCGGACGTGCGCAATCGCACGAAAATCATCGTCCTCGTAAAGTAAGTAATGAAACCGCCAAACGAGGAGCATACGGTGAGCGAATCCACCAATCATGTGTATCCGAAGGCTGCTGCCGGTGAGCAGAGCGCCAATGTCGCGCCGAACCCCAGCTTCCCCAAGCTTGAGGAGTCCGTGCTTGACTACTGGGACAAGGACGGCACCTTCCAGAAGTCCATCGAACGCCGTCCTTCCGGCGATCACAGCCAGAACGAATTCGTCTTCTTCGACGGTCCGCCGTTCGCCAACGGCCTGCCGCACTATGGCCACCTGCTGACCGGTTACGCGAAGGACGTCATCCCGCGTTACCAGACCATGAAGGGCCACCGCGTCAACCGCGTGTTCGGCTGGGACACGCACGGTCTGCCGGCCGAGCTTGAAGCCCAGAAGGAACTGGGCATCGACTCCGTCGACCAGATCAAGGAACTGGGCATCGACAAGTTCAACGACGCCTGCCGCGCGTCCGTGCTCAAGTACACGAACGAGTGGAAGGACTACGTGCACCGTCAGGCCCGTTGGGTCGATTTCGAGCACGGCTACAAGACCCTGAACATCACGTACATGGAGTCCGTGATGTGGGCCTTCAAGCAGCTGTACGACAAGGGTCTGGCCTACCAGGGCTACCGCGTGCTGCCGTACTGCCCGAAGGACCAGACTCCGCTGAGCGCGCACGAGCTGCGCATGGACGCCGACGTGTATCAGGACCGTCAGGACACCACCGTGTCCGTGGCCGTGAAGCTGCGCGACGAGGAGGATGCCTACGCCGTCTTCTGGACCACCACTCCGTGGACCGTTCCGACCAACTTCGCCATCGTGGTCGGCGCTGACATCGACTACGTCGAGGTGCGTCCGACCGAAGGCAAGTTCGCTGGCAAGAAGTTCTACCTCGGCAAGCCGCTGCTTGGCTCCTACGAGAAGGAACTTGGCGAGAACTACGAGATCGTGCGCGAGCTCAAGGGCGCCGAAATGGAAGGTTGGCGTTACTACCCGGTCTTCCCGTACTTCGCAGGCGACGAGAACGCCGCCGAGGGCAAGGTGCCGGGGCCGGAAGGCTACCAGATCTTCACCGCCGACTACGTCGACACCGTTGAAGGTACCGGCCTGGTCCATCAGGCCCCCTACGGCGAGGACGATATGAACACGCTCAACGCCAAGGGCATCAAGAGCGTGGACGTGCTCGACGCGGGCTGCAAGTTCACGTCGCTGTGCCCGGATTACGAGGGCATGTACGTGTTCGACGCCAACAAGCCGATCCTGCGCAACCTGCGCGCCGGTGACGGCCCGCTGGCCCGCATCCCCGAAGAGCAGCGCGCCATCCTCTTCCAGGAGAAGAGCTACGTGCACTCCTACCCGCACTGCTGGCGTTGCGCCACCCCGCTGATCTACAAGCCGGTGAGCTCCTGGTTCGTGGCCGTCACCAAGATCAAGGACCGCCTGCTCGAACTCAACCAGCAGATCAACTGGATTCCGAACAACGTGAAGGACGGCCAGTTCGGCAAGTGGCTGGCGAACGCACGCGATTGGTCGATCTCCCGCAACCGTTTCTGGGGCTCTCCGATCCCGGTATGGGTTTCGGACGATCCGAAGTACCCGCGTGTGGACGTGTACGGTTCACTCGATGAGCTCAAGGCCGACTTCGGCGATTATCCGCGCGATCATGAGGGCAACATCAACATGCACCGCCCGTACATCGACGAGCTGACCCGCGTCAACCCGGACGATCCGACCGGCAAGAGCCACATGCACCGCATCAGCGACGTGATGGACTGCTGGTTCGAATCCGGTTCGATGAGCTTCGCCCAGTACCACTATCCGTTCGAAAACAAGGAAACCTTCGAACAGCACTTCCCGTGCGACTACATCGTGGAATACATCGGCCAGACCCGTGGCTGGTTCTACGTGCAGCACGTCATGGCCACCGCCCTGTTCGACAGGCCGGCGTTCAAGAACGTGATCTGCCACGGCATAGTGCTCGGCTCCGACGGACAGAAGATGTCGAAGCATCTGCGCAACTATCCGGACGTGAACGGCGTGTTCAACGACTTCGGCTCCGACGCCATGCGCTGGTTCCTCATGAGCTCGCCGATCCTGCGCGGCGGCAACCTTATCGTCACCGCCGATGGCATCCGCGACACCGTGCGTCAGGTGATGCTGCCGGTGTGGAGTTCCTACTACTTCTTCACGCTGTACGCGAACGCGGCCGGGTACGACGCGCGCAAGCTTCGCGCCGACGAAGTTGCATCGCTGCCGGAAATGGACCGTTACCTGCTGGCCCGTACCCACCGACTGGTCGAAAAGACCCAGTCCTCGCTGGACCAGTTCCTGATCTCCGATGCATGCGACGCCGTGTCCGACTTCATCGACATGATCACCAACTGGTACATCCGCAACAACCGCGACCGCTTCTGGAACGAGGACGCCAACGCGTTCAACACCTTGTACACCGTGCTTGAGGTGTTCATGCGCGTCCTTGCGCCGCTTGCCCCGATGGAAGCCGAATCCGTGTGGCGCGGCCTGACCGGAGGCGAATCCGTGCATCTGGCCGACTGGCCGTTCCTGGCCGACGAGAAGACCGGCGAAGCCACCGAACTTGGCCGCGTGCTCGTCGACGATCCGGCTTTGGTGAACGCCATGGAAAAGGTGCGCGAGGTCGTCTCCAGCACCCTGTCCATGCGTAAGGCGAAGCAGATCCGCGTGCGCCAGCCGCTGAGCAAGCTCACCGTGGTGGTGGAGGATACCGCCGCCGTGGCCGCGTACGACGAGATTCTGAAGTCCGAGCTCAACGTCAAGAACGTGGAGCTGTGCACGCTTGAGGATGCGGGCTCCCAGGGCCTGAAGATCATCCACGAGCTGCGCGTGAACGCCCGCGTTGCAGGCAAGCGCCTGCGCAAGGACGTGCAGTTCGCCATCAAGGCCTCCAAGTCCGGCGCATGGCATGTGGACGCTTCCGGCGCTCCGGTGTGCGAGACCCCGAACGGCGACATTACGCTGGAAGAGGGCGAGTACGAGCTGATCAACAGCGTGGAGGAACAGAACGCCGAAGAGGCCGCCAACTCCGTGTCCGCGGCCCTGCCGACCGGCGGTTTCGTGATCCTCGACACCGAGCTGAACGACGATCTGGTTGCCGAAGGCTACGCCCGCGACGTGATCCGCTCCGTGCAGGACGCCCGTAAGGCCGCCGGTCTCGAGGTCTCCGACCATATCGCGCTGAAGCTGACCGTCCCGGCCGGCGACGTGGCGAAGGTCGAGCAGTTCAAGGATCTCATCACCTCCGAGACGCTCGCCACCTCCTTCGACGTGAAGGAAGGCACCGAGCTCAGCGTGGAAGTCGCCAAAGCCTGAACCGAAGTTTGGTCGGCTTGCGATTATTCCAAGCTGCGGCTAGAGTAATCCCTTGGCTTTCGAGCCGCCGTGGCGTTGCCCACCGCGGCTCGAGCCACGCAAGACTTGATTTGTGTCCGTGCCGCGCAGCCGCGTTTTGTACACGGTTGGCGCGCATGGAAGCAGATCGTTAAGCGAATGGTTCTCAGTACCATCCATGTGAGTCAAGCACACATTCTTGAGAAACAGTCGCGCCGCCGGACGGCGGATTCAACGGGTTCGCCCATACGGGCGGATCCAGGAATCCACCGTCCGGCTTTTTCTATAGGCAAATACATGTAGCTAATGCGGAATTAAGCTACACTTATCCGATTGCATGTAGCTAACGCAAAAATAAGCTACACTTATCAGCTCTAGTGAGCGTTCTTTGGCAAGATTCCAATTACGCATGGTATGTGAGTACTCGCCATGGCTCACAATCCCAGCCAGGCGCGCACGTCGGCAATTTCCTGATCACATATGTTGTGCGCCATGCCGGGATATTCGAAATACGTGCAACGACCGGTCGAGCCAAGTTGCTCACGGGCACACTGCTGGTCGGCGATTGGAATCGTACGGTCATCACTGCCGTAGCAAAGCGCGAATCGTGTGCGGCCGGCAGGGATCGTGTCCGCTGTTTCCCCCTTGAATGACGGGCTGAGCAACACCGCCATATCGAACACGTCCGGATACTCCGTAGTCATGCGATACGACAGGTATCCGCCCTGTGAAAAACCGATCAACACCTTGCGGAAACGCTGGAATACCGGCGATTGCAGCATGCACACCACTTCGGCGCCGACCTGGCTGCACTCATGTTGGCGCTCGCTGACGGAGCATCCGTCGGGATACCAGTAGTGGCTGCCGATGTATGGGCGCGTATATGCGCCGCGGAATGAGATGTAGTTGGGCTTGATGGGTGGGTCGGCAGCGGGATTGCGGTTGGTATTGCTATTGACGTTGCCGTTTCCGTTGGCGTTGGCGTGATGCGTGTTGTCAGGACTGCCGGTTGCACAGATCGCGTTGATGATGCGCACCATTCCCGATTCATCGTTGCTGTATCCGTGGAATCCAAGGAACAGCAGGTCATTGGATGATGCCGCACTCCCATCGGCATCAAAGCTTCCCGTCATTTCCAACCGCATGTGTTCTCCTTATGCTGTCTGAAAATCTTGTCGAAACTGGCGTTGTTGCAAGCCTTATTCAAATTCTGGTTCAAAACCGTCGTTGACGGAATGGTAATGCTCGCCGAATACGTCTATGTCGGTCAATTGTGTTCCGTCGCCATTGTGTAGGCGGTCCATGGCTTCTTGGTATAGTGCGAAATCCTCTTCCGCTTGAGTGAGGCGCCAATAGTCATCGGGGGTAATGATAACCGCGCTGGGCCGATTGCCGTCGAGCACGATGACTGGGTGGTTGTTACCGACTCGGCTTAGTGTTTTGCTTGCGCCACCGCGGTTGAGATCGGTGACGGAAATCATATTGTCGAGAATCGATGTAACCGACATGTTTCACCTTATAGTTTGCTTGAAGTATACGAGTAAGTATACAAGTCCGTTGCGGCGGAATAACTATATTTTTGTTCCCGCATGTAGCGGGTTCACGCTGCCTGATGGCACTGTGTCAATGAGTGTTTTCTGATGTTCGGACCGATACAATCGCTGTAAATGGGAGGAAGCTGGTCATTATGGCAGAAGGTAAGCAGATCAGGTTATTTCTGATTGATGGAACTTTTAGTGGTTTAGTTACAGCAGAAATCATGAACTGGACTGGCCATGTGTTTAAAGGCAGCCGCAGTGAACTTGGTCGAATCTATCAACGCGAAGAAGCTCAGCGTACAGGCGTTTATATCCTGCTTGGTGACAAAAGTGATGGAAGTCCATTGGCTTATATTGGTGAAAGCGACAATATTGCAAGTCGCTTAAAACAGCATGCGGCCAAGAAATCATTCTGGTCTGAAGTAGTGTTTGTCACTTCAAAAGATGGCAACCTGACTAGTGCACATGCTCGCTACATTGAGGCTCAGCTTATCCAGAGAGCTAAGGAGATTGGACGTATTCCTTTGGAAAACGGCAATGAGCCTACAGGGGGTGCGGATTTGCCGGAAGCAGATGCTTCGGATATGAATCATTTCATTAAGGAATTTCTGACGATTCTGCCGGTACTTGGGGTAGAAGTGTTTCGCGGTCGTTCATCAAAATGGGATGATGCATTGAAGGCAGGGGAAGAATTGCAATATGATTCTCCGATATTCCAAGTATCGGTAAAGAAACATGGAGGTACTGCTTATGGGCAAATTATTGATGGTGAATTTACTGTGCTTAAAGGGTCTGCGATTGCTGCAGAAGTAACGCGTAAGGACAATGTTGTCGAAAGTACTCGCAGGCAGTTTGAATTACGGAAACAGCTTCATGAACGATTAAACAATGAGGGAGCAATCGTTATCGATGATAAGGGGATTGCGACTTTGACAAGAGATGTGCCTTTCTCTTCGCCTTCTGCCGCTGCTGCTTTTGTACAAGGACGTGCGACTGCTAATGGACGTCGTGAGTGGAGGACCAAAGATAATGATACATATGCAGATTGGGAGGGGCGGAAGTGATTTGTTTCAAGTTGTTTGTACCGACGCCGGTGTGCAAAGTGGCAGTAGAACCCCCTTGGTAGCGTACAATCGGTTTGGATGGTTTTCCGGATATCGGTGAATGAGAGTAGATATGGCAAAGAAGCGCATGATGGACAGTTCGTTAGTTGAATCTGTTCTTGGCAAGAATCACTCCATGATTATCGATGAAGACTGGTATGAGCATACGATCATTGACCATCTTGTGGATTCAATGGGATATGAGCATTTGTTCGGTCCGGATGTTCGTCGTTCTTCTGAGAATTATCAAGATGTTTTTATTCCTGATGTTCTCCCGGAAGCATTGTCTAATGTCAATCAAGGGTTGCCTGCGAAGGCAATTGATGAGGCAATTCTCAAAATTAAGAATATTGAGGGTGGAAGTCTTGAGCAGCGGAATGAAATTTTTAATGACTATCTTCAGTCTGGTGTGGAAGTCCGTTATTTTGATGGTAAAGAAGAACGGAATGAAATCGTTCGCCTTCTAGATTTCAACCATCCTGAAAACAATGTGTTCCAAGTTGTCAATCAATGGACTTTTGTCGAATATTCAGAGAAGCGCCCTGATATAATTATCTTCATCAATGGCATGCCATTGGTCATTTTCGAACTTAAGTCGCCGTCACGTGTGGAAACTGATGCGTCTGACGCTTATTTGCAGCTTCGTCAGTACATGAAGCAGATTCCGAGCTTGTTTGTGCCGAATGTGTTCTGCGTAATGAGCGATATGACTGAAACTAGAGTTGGTACCATTACCGCGGACGAGGATCGTTACGTGGCATGGAAGTCTGTCGATGGGGACTATTCCGAAACGAAGAACGCTTCGTGGAAGACCATGCTTGATGGAATGCTGCCAAAAGCAAGGTTGTTGGATATTATTCAGAATTTCGTGTGCTTTAACGATACTTCTGAAAAAATAGTCAAAATTCTTGGTGCATATCACCAGTATTTTGCCGTGAAAAAAGCTGTTGTCCGCGCTCAGGATGCGGTTGCTGGAGATGGCAAAATTGGCGTGTTCTGGCATACCCAGGGGAGCGGCAAATCTCTGTCGATGGTGTTCTTCGCACATTTGATTCAAAAATATTTGGAGAGCCCAACGATTGTGGTCATTACTGATCGCAATGATTTGGATGACCAGTTGTTCGGTCAGTTCACCAGATGTGCGAAGTTCCTGCGCCAGCAGGCGGTGCAGGCTGAAAGTCGGCAGAATTTGAAGGAATTGCTGGAAGGGCGGGAAGCAAACGGCATTATTTTCACCACCATGCAGAAATTCTCTGATGGAGATGAACCGCTATGCGACCGGAACAACGTTATTGTCATGGTGGATGAGGCCCACCGAGGCCAATACGGACTCACAGAAACCATCGATGAGAATGGCAAGGTGAGTATTGGCGCGGCTCGTATGGTTCGCAGGGCTTTGCCGAATGCTTCCTATATCGGTTTTACGGGTACCCCCATATCGACGGATGACCGTAATACTCGTGAGATTTTTGGTGACTACATCGATGTGTACGACATGACTCAATCAGTTGAAGATGAGTCAACTAAACCGGTTTATTATGAGAGTCGAGTTGTCGCACTGCATCTGGATGAGGGAGCCCTTGGGCGAATTGACGCCGCTTATAGGGAATTTGCTGATCAAGCAGATGAAGCAAGTATTGAGAAATCCAAGCATGACCTTGGCGGGCTTGATGCGATTTTTGATACTCCGGAAACCATCGATGCGCTCTGCCGTGACATTGTTGACCATTACGAGAACAACCGTGCTGATGTGCTTGCCGGCAAGGCTCTTATTGTTGCGTATAGTCGCCCGATTGCGATGAAAATCTACTACAAGATTTTGGAATTACGCCCTGAATGGAAAGAAAAAATCGGTGTGGTGATGACCATGTCGAATCAGGATCCCGAGGAATGGTTCGACGTGTGCGGAGGTAGCACGCATAAGAAGGAGATGGAGCGGAAGTTCAAAGATGATGACGATCCATTGAAGATTGCCATTGTCGTTGATATGTGGCTTACGGGCTTTGACGTACCAAGTCTGTCGACTATGTACGTTTTCAAACCGATGAAGGGTCATAACCTCATGCAGGCCATTGCCCGAGTGAATCGTGTTTGCAAAGGCAAGGAAGGCGGTCTGGTAGTCGACTATATAGGCATCGCCGGAGCTCTTAAGCAAGCAATGAAGGACTATACGAATCGAGATCAGCATAATTACAGCAATATGGATATTGCTGCGACGGCTTACCCGAAATTTGTTGAAAAACTTGATGTATGCCGCGACCTTATGTATGGCTTCGACTACAGGAAATTGATTTTTACGAATAGTCGAGAGGCTTTGGCAGATGCCATTGCCGAAGGAACCGATTGGCTGCTTGAGCCGAAGCGTCATGAAGATACCGAAAACTTCCTCAAGCAATGCCAACTGATGAACCAGGCATTGAGCCTATGCAAGAGCCTGGTTTCTGAAGAGGACCAGCACGAAGCAGCTTATTTGTCGGTTTTGCGTGTTCAGGTACTTCGCCTTACCGGGCGTAAAGGTAACGGTGGTGGAGGCATGACCTACGCCGAATTCAACAAGCGTGTAAGCGACATCCTTGAGCAAACCGTTCACGCTGATGGCGTGATCAACCTTTTCGACAAGAACAGTGTTGAGATTTCCTTGTTCGATGAAGCGTTTCTTCAGGAAATCGCTGGCATGAAGGAAAAGAACATCGCCGTCGAGAGTCTGAAACGACTCATCAAGGAGAAAGTTCGTGCCTATCAGCGGACCAGCGTGGTCAAAGCACAGAAATTCAGCGAGATGCTGCAAAACACATTGAACTCCTATCTCAATGGCATGCTGACCAATGCGCAGGTCATTGAAGAGCTTCTTCAAATGGCTCGTGACATTATGAAAGACCGTGATGATGCCCAGAAGCTTGGACTGAATGATGAGGAAATGGCATTCTATGATGCCATTACCAAACCTCAAGCGGTCAAGGATTTCTATAACAACGACCAGTTGGTTGCTATAGCGCGTGAGTTGACTGAAACCATGCAAAGAAGTGCCACGATTGACTGGCAGAAGAAGGAAAGTGCCCGTGCTGGAATGCGGCGTGCGATCAAACGTTTGCTGCGAAAATACAAGTATCCGCCTGAAGGCGTCGATGATGCCATGGATACTGTGATGAAGCAGTGCGAGCTTTGGGCTGATACCAAGATTGAAGAGTAGGAACAGGAAATGGCGAAGAAGAAAAACGATAATACGGCGGAAATCGGCTTTGAAGAGCAGATTTGGAAAGCCGCGGACAAGCTACGGGGCAACATTGATGCTTCGGAATACAAGAATGTGGTTCTCGGCCTGATCTTCCTGAAGTACATCTCCGACAAGTTCGATCAGAAGCATCAGGAGCTTGTGGATGAAGGCGAAGGCTTTGAAGAGGATCGCGACGAGTACATGGCAGAGAATATTTTCTTTGTGCCTGAAAATGCACGTTGGAATGTGATTGCCGCCGCTGCGCACACTCCAGAGGTTGGCAAGGTAATCGATGAGGCTATGCGTTCGATTGAATCGGAGAACGATAAGCTGAAGAATATTCTCCCCAAGAACTTTGCCCGTCAGGAGCTCGACAAGCGCCGCTTGGGCGAGGTTGTGGATCTGTTCACCAACGTAAAGATGGCGGATAAAGGTGACAGCAGAGATATTCTTGGACGCACCTATGAATACTGCTTGGCCAAGTTCGCGGAAGCTGAAGGCAAGAATGCTGGAGAGTTCTATACGCCGGCCTGCATTGTGAAAACCTTGGTTGAGATTATTGAGCCTTACCATGGGCGGGTCTATGATCCTTGCTGCGGGTCTGGCGGCATGTTCGTGCAGTCGGCCAAGTTTGTTGAACGGCATCAAGGCAAGATTTCTGATCTGTCCGTATACGGGCAGGAAAGCAACCCGACTACATGGAAAATGGCGACGATGAATCTTGCCATCCGTGGTATTGACGCCGATCTTGGCGATCATAATGCGGATACGTTCTTTAATGATCTGCATAAGAACGAGAGATTCGATTTCATTCTTGCCAATCCGCCATTCAATCTGAAAGATTGGGGAGGGGATAAGCTCAAAGAAGACCCGAGATGGGATTACGGCACTCCGCCAGAAGGCAACGCCAACTTTGCATGGATGCAACATATGATTCATCATCTGCAGCCGGCTGGAGGGCGTATTGGTCTAGTGCTTGCCAATGGCGCTTTATCAAGTCAAACGAGCGGTGAAGGCGATATTCGAGCCAACATTGTCGCAAAAGATTTGGTCGAAGGCATCATTGCCATGCCCGATAAGCTTTTCTATAGCACGGGTATTCCTGTGAGTCTGTGGATAATCACAAACAAGAAGGCCCAGTCGGGCAAGACCTTGTTTATTGATGCGAGGGACATGGGAACCATGGTTTCTCGTAAACTGCGTGAGTTCACCGATGAAGACATCGCCAAGGTATCGGGAGCGTTCGACGCATTCCGTGCTGGAACACTGGAAGAGGAGAAGGGCTTTTCTGCCATCGCCACAACTGAGGACATTGCCAAGCAAGACTACATTCTCACGCCAGGCCGCTATGTAGGCATTGCCGAACCGGAAGATGACGGTGAACCATTCGAAGAGAAAATGAAGCGGCTAACTGGTGAGATTTCCAAGTGCTTTGAGGAATCCAGCCGCTTGCAAGAGCAAATCAAGAAGAATCTGGAGGCAATTGGGTATGGGATGTAAAGTCGTACTTGGCGATATTTGCAGCTTTAGTCGTGGAGCGAGCATTCCCCGTGCCCGTATGCACGACACCGGAGATTACCTCTATATCCATTATGGTGACCTTTATAAAGGGTTTGACCTGCGCATTGATGTTGAAAGTCCATCAAAACCTATTCCGTTTATTCTCCGCGGTGAAAAGGTTAAAGAAAGTCAGTGCCTTAAAGATCAGGACATCGTGTATGTGCTTACTTCGGAAACTGTTGATGATTTGAGACATGCTTATCTTTTCAACAATCCACAAAATAAGCTTGCTGTTTCGGGTACTGAGACGACTATTGTCCGTGTTAAACGCAGAGATCTTGTTATACCTGCCTATCTCAACTACCTTATGAGTTCTCCTTGTTTTATCGGTGAGCTTCGTCGGTATGTAAGAGGTATGAAAGTATTTCGTGTCCATCCTGCTGATGTGTCTCGAATTGAAATTGAACTTCCTCACATCGAGACACAGCGAAAAGTGGTTTCAATACTTGATTCGATTTATACGAAGCAAAGAATCAATACTCAGCTAAATGGCTATTTAGCTGAGCGACATCAATCTTGGAAACATCAATCTCTCCTGACATGAGCTTGGGAAGAAGGGCATCGCGGAGAGAAACAAGCCCACGATTTTCTTCGCAATTACATCGATAAGCTGCAAAAATGTCTTGAAGATATTCAAGGGACTTAGCATCAGGCATTTCTAACTTGAGCTTATTTAGGTTGCGCTGACTAATCTTCCTTTGAACTGCACCAGTAACAATATGACTGATTGGCGTGCGTTGCAATGCTATGTAAATAGCTTCAAGCGAATAGTCGCTCGCTGCTGCAAGGATATGCGCATGATTATTTACCCAGTATTTTCCCCAGACATATTGAAGAATGGGCCTTCCACTTTCATCGATAACTGATCCATCTTCGCCTAGGAGTACTCGAATGCCATCAAATAGATAATCATCAACATAATCCATAATCGAGGTCGCACCATAGTAAGGATAAGGTCCTTTTCGTGCATCTCGATCTCGACTATTTAGTGGAACTCGTTTTGAATCTTCCAATTTGACTATATCTCCAAGTCTAACGACTCGGTTGCTTTTGAATAAAGCTTGCTCAAAGCGAGTAGTCGCAAGTTCTAATAAATAGCCATTTAGAGAAACGTAAAGCTGCAGCCTCGGTCCTTTCACTTATTTTCCCAATAGCCTTGCCGGGGTTGTGGTCTCCTATGCAATAAGTGCACGCCGTTATTTGTATTTGCCTTCGGCACTTAGCTACATTAATCACGATACATGTAACTAATGGAAAATTAAGTAATACTTATTTGAGAAGGTTGGCTCCAAGAAAAACTGTTTGCAATAGCTCTGACCCTGAAAGCATCACGCAGAAACTCTAAGTGCTCAACATCACCGATAGGAAAATCCGCAAACAACATGTGAAACAGCTTCAAGCGGCATATCGATAAACGTGTGGCATTGGAATAAGCAGAATTCGTGGCAACATTTCCCTGCGTATGTGGGGATAGTTCTTGCGATAACACAGGGAGCTCGAAGTCGTCATGGTGTTCCCCTCGTGCGCGGAAATGATCCATCGGAGGGGCAAATGTGCATAGACTAAGAAACATGGCGTGCGTACGTGGAATCGGGCCATATCAGCTTGGTCTCCGCCGCGACCGTGGCGTCCGTCTTGTTGCGCCAACGGCGCAGCGTCTCCGGCGCGACCCCAGATCCTTGGCGACCTGTTCGATCGCCTTGGTCTCCGACGAATACGAGCCGCGCGATTCGGTCAACAGCCTGACGGCCTTCGCCTCGAACTCCGGCGTGTATCTCGTTCCTTTTGCCATGGTTCCATCATCTCCCATCGAGTTAGGGGAAATGCGGAACAAAAATCAGTTCATATCACCACACATCCCATCGCAGGAGAGATTATTCTTGAGGGATATCTCCTGCGAGTCCGAGGTTGGGGGAGAAAAGCTGCACGTCAGTATGCCTGCGTGGTTGGAGGGCATCATGGCACCCCGCCAGACAAAAGCAAAATTGATGAAGAGAAAAACAGGAAAACCAATGTTGGATTGGATTCTGAAGCATGGATAAGTGTTCAGGATAAGCTAATAGATTTTGTTGCAGATATGTCATGAAAACGCAGACGTTCGCGTGTTCCCCGCACATGCGGGGATGATCCCCAACGGTACGAAACGCATATCCGCGAGCTATGGGTGCTCGACATATCGGGACTGCATCAGATCCAACTGAAATAGAAAACCCGAAGATAACCCCCCGACTGATGTTCCAGTCTTGAAAGCTGGTCGCGTGGGATCTTCGAGCAATCTAATTCTACCACCACGGCACCGTGTTCCCCGCACATGCGGAGATGATCCCCACGACATGCAGGACTACCAGCCACTCGGCAGGTGTCCCTCGCGCATGCGGGGATGATCCCGCGCTCGAAAACAAGCTGCGCCAGCGTTTCAAGTGTTCCCCGCGCATGCGGGGATGATTGTATTTGTCAATCTATCAGTCGCATCGCATGTGCGTTAGCTACACTTATCCGCATAAGTGTAGCTAACGTTAAAATAAGCTACATTTATCTCGATAGGTGTTGCTTACGAGAGTTTTTGCGATGGATAATAATTTCAGCCATTTCGATATACATGAATCCGTAGGGGCCACAACGACTTGTGTTTCCGATTTACAAGCGTGGCTTTGCTTAAGAACGTGATTTTGTCCGGGGAACGATGCGCTTGACACATACTGGCACTACCAATGGAGGAGCACCATGAAATACGAGATTGCGATTTGCAAAAGTATGAAACGTAAGAAAGGACGCAGTCGCGCTTCGATATGTTTTTGATTGCGTAACGGCGCGACGGCATCGCTTTTGCGCATGTCGGGCGCTTCGTTGCCGCAACCGGCGTAAGATATCTGCGAATGTCAAACATAAGCGAGATATCTGAAGGAGAGAAGATGTCAACAAACGAAGCAGCATTGCCGCAGTCGACGGTCCGGGTTGCCCAGGCTGATCCGGATGGAATCCTTCTGGTGATCCACGCAGGCGCTGGCAATCGCGGCAAGAAGGACACGCCGGAACGTCGCGCCCAGGTGGAGCAGGATCTGAACAGGGCCCTTGAAGCCGGCTATGCGCTGCTGGAACAGGGCGCTCCGGCCGAAGATGCCGTCTGCGCGGCCATTCGTGTCATGGAGGATGCTCCCGAATTCAATGCTGGCCGTGGTGCCGCGTTGACGAGCGAAGGCATCGTGTCCATGGATTCCTGCCTGATGACCGGCGTTGACGGCGAAGTCGGCTCCGCATGCGGTCTGACCACGTCCAAGAACCCGATCAATGTGGCGCGCGCCATCAAGGAGAAGACCAAGCACGTCATGTTCGCCAAGCCGGGCGATAACCTGCTCAAGGAGTGGGGCATCGAACTGTGCGACAGCGAGTACTTCATCACCCCGGCCCGTCAGGAATCACTGCGTGAGGCGCAGTCCAATGGCGACGAATGGGAGAAGCATGGCACCATCGGCGCCGTCGCACGTGACGCGTCCGGCAATATCGCAGCCGGCACCTCCACTGGCGGCATCACCAACCAGATGCCGGGCCGTGTTGGCGATTCGCCACTGCCGGGTTGCGGCACCTACGCCAACAACGATTCCGTTGCGATCTCCTGCACCGGCATCGGTGAGGCGTTCGTCAAGGAAGTCGCCGCACACCAGGTTTCCGACCGTGTGCTGTATGCCAAGGAAGATCCGGTCGAGGCTGCGAAGGCCGCGCTGGACGGTGTGGCCCGTCACCACGGCGACGGTGGCATGATCGTCGTCCCCGCCCATGGCGACGGTGCGATGGTGTTCAACAGCGAGATGATGAACTGCGGTTGGAAGTCCCCGAAGGGCAGCTACGTGCAGAGCTGACGCCATAGGTTTGACGCCGTAAGCAAATAAACGAAACGGCTGCAAAACGCCGAGTGGGGGTTCGAATCCATTAAGGATTCGAACCCCCACTCGTTTTTCGTTGCCGATTGGCAGCAAAACGTCACAACGAAGCCGTCACTTGGTGATGGTGTTGTAGGTAGGCAGGTTGGTGTAGTCGAACGACACGTTCTTCACGTTCGTCGCGGACGCGGCGGCGACGTTGTCGTTCCACAGCGGAATCACCGGAAGATCCTTGGCCAGCACTTCCTGCGCCTTGGTGAAGTCCTCGGTTCGCTTCTTTACGTCGGTCTGGGCGAGCGCGGCGTTCAGGAGCTTGTCGAATTCTTCGCTCTTGTAATCGCCGTCGTTCGAACCATGGCCGTCGGCGGAGCTGGAGGCATATAGCGGATTGAGATAATCTTCAGCGGACGGGTAGTCCAGCATCCAGCCGGAACGGAACGCGGTTTTGATGGTGCGGTTGGTCACCTGGTTACGCACGTCGCTGAACGTGGCGTACGGTTCGCCGGCGGCGTCGATGTCGAGTGTGTTCTTGATCTGGTTGCACACGGCGTCGACCCATTCCTTATGGCCGCCATCGGCATTATAGGCGATGCGGAAGTTGCCGGACCATGGCTTGATGGCGTTGGCTTTCTTCCACAGTTCCTTGGCCTTGGATGCGTTGTACTTCAGGTTGTCGCCGTTCTTCTCCAGCTTCTTCGCGTATTCGGGGACGAGCGGTGAAGTGAAATCGGTGGCCGGGGTCTTCGTGTTGTTGTAAACCTTCTTGACGATCTGGTCGCGGTTGATGGCCATGGAGATGGCCTGACGACGCAATTGGCCTTCCTCGTCGTTGCCGAAGTGCTCGAGACGTTCCGGAATGATGAAGGACTGGAATGAGGATCCTGCCTGGCTGTAGGCGATCACGCTGGAATCCTGACGGAAGGTCTTCACCGCGGACTGTGGAATCTGATCCATCACGTCGAGGTTGCCGGAGAGCACGTCGGAGTATGCGGAATCCTCGTTCGTGTAGACGCGGTATTCGATGCCGTTGTTGGATACCTTGCGGCTGCCCTTGTAATCCTTGTTCGGCACGATGATGATGTTCTTGTCATGCGACCAGGACTTGAACTTGTACGGACCATTGCCAATCGGAGCCTGACCGAACTTTTTGATGTCCTTAAATGCCACGCTCGGCAGCGGGAACATGGATTGGTGCGCGAGCTTGGTCGGGAACACGGAATCCGGCTTGTTCAGTTCGACGATCAGCGTGTAGTCGTCCGGAGTGGAAAGGCCGGAAAGCTTGGCGTTCGGGTCGACGTTCGGATCCTGCAGCTCGTCATAGCCCTTGATGGTGGAGAAGCGGCTCGAGGTCTTCTGCGCGTTCTTCACGTTCGCCGCGAAGCTCCACGTGTCGGCGAAGGAGTGGGAGGTCACAGCCTCACCGTTGGTGAACTTCCAACCCTTCTTCAGTTTGATCGTGTACTTGGTGGCGTCCTCGTTCGGTGTGATGCTTTCGGCCACTTCAAGATGCTGCTTGCCTTTCGCGTCGAAGCTCACCAGACCTTCGAACAGGTAGCGGATGACCTTGCCGCCGCCCATTTCGTTGGTGTCGCTCGGAATCAGACCGTTCTGCGGCTCGCTGTTGTTCACGGAAATCAGCGAGGTGTCGCTGGAATTGCTGGTGGCGGCGTTGTCATCGGATGACGAGCCGCACGCGGCGACCGACATCAGCATGGTTCCCGCCGCGGCCATGGCGACCAGGCGGTGGAGCATGTTTCTCTTCATTGTTTTCTCCTCTGATGTTGACATTCCGTCGCTTATGACGGCGGAAAGACAATAGACGTGATTATAGGAGTTTTGTTAACCGAGCTCACTGCTCTGTCTCAATGTGAGATGGAACGTTTCCATACAAAAGGGCTAAGAGGGTAATGCAGGGAGGGAAGAGGGGCGGGATGCCGCTGAGAACATCAGTCGAAGCGGACGCCCTCGGGCTTGCTGGGCAGCGAGTACAGGAATGCTTGGATGATCAGCGAGATGCCGGCCATGCCGAGGCTGACATAGAACAGCGTGAGCAGCATTCCCGGGAAGCTGTTCGGGTCATGAAAGTCGAGTTTCGGTGGCTCGTGGGGGATGACCATGATCATGCCGATTTCGATGATGACCAGGCTGAACGCAATGACGACCAGCATCGCAAGGGCCAGAATGGTGCCGACATGCCCAAGCAGAAACCACCAGCCGGTGCGGTTGGCATCATGCAGCCTTCTGAAGGAGATGGCCATGATCGGCACCATGGTGGCCAGCATCCACAGTATTCCGGACACCGTTCCGGCAGCCGGAATAAGGAATATCAGCACGCTGACCGGAATGAAGAACAGCATGGCGAGCCAGAACTCGCGTCTGCTGGAACGCCCCCGAAACTCCATGTAGCCGATGAAAAAACGTTTGACGGCATCAATGAAACCGCAGTGGTAGTCGGGCGTCCATGTGCCGTTGCCGCTGTAGGGGAATCGCATATTCGTAAAGCCTTCTTCTCAATGAAACGCATACGCTGGATTCGCGTCGCGCGTCCACCGACGGTGGTGTGCGGCCATCGTAACATGCTGCTATTCGCCCATAGCGCAACCGTTGCAATCGCAATGATTCGGCGGCTTTTCCCGCAATATGGCGTGTGTGGCCGACCATAGCGTCGGTCACACACGAAAGACGGAAAACTTTAAAGCAAACCGTCCGCCTGCAACGCGTCATGCATGCGGTTGAGGCAATCCTCCAGCAGCGGATACGGCATCGCCATGTTCACACGCGCGCAGCCGGCTCCCGCACGGCCGCACGAACGGCCGTCGGTCAGCGCCACCTTCGCCTTCTCAAGGAAATACGCGGCCGGATCGTCAATGCCGAGCGGGCCGAAATCCAGCCATGCGATATACGTGCCGCGTGGGCGAATATAGCCAACGCCCGAGAACCGCGTGCTCATCTGCTCATCGAACAACCCAAGATTGCGTCGCACGTAGGAAAGCGCGTCCTGGAACCACGGATCGCCCTCGTTGTAGGCGGTGGTGGTGGCGATCGCACCGATCGTGGCGGTCTGATGCTCGCTCCACTCCGCACGTTCCGCCCACATCTCACGGTCCGCCGGATTCGTCAGCAGCACCTGCGCGCACTTCGTACCCGGAATGTTGAACGACTTCGACGCGCTGGTAGCGGTCATAGACTGCCGAGCGGCCGCCTCGCTGATGGTCGGATACGGAATATGACGCCCCTCGAACACGAACGGCGCGTGAATCTCATCATTGAAAATACGCACGTCGTACCGTTCCGCCAGCTCGCACAGCCGCTGCTCCTCGGCCAACGTAAGCACCTTGCCGATCGGATTGTGCGGATTGCACAGCACGAACGCATGGCAGCCAGCCGCGAACGCGTGTTCGATGGCGTCGAAATCGAACAGCCATTCGCGCTCGCCGGTCGTTTCGTCGGTTCCCTGAAGCATTTCGATTTCGATCACGTCGACGTCGTACAGCTTCGGCACGCTCAGGAACGGCATGTACGCGGGCGTCGGCACGACCACGGCATTGCCGGCGCCGACCAGCTCGCGCAGGAAGATCTCGTACGCTTCCAACACGTCCGGCACCACGCGGATGATGTCCGGATCCACGTCCCAGCCATAGTGGCTTTTCTGCCAGCCGGCGCACGCCTCGGCCACGCGGCGCTTCCACGGTTCGGGAATGTAACCGAGTTTGCAATGGTCGCAGGCGCTGTCGATGGCCTGCTGGATGCACGGCGCCAGTCCGTAGTCCATTTCCGCGATGAACGCGCCGATACAGCCGGGGTAGCGGGTCCACTTGTCGGAACCGACTTCGGCCAGATCTGCGGCGGTGGTGCGATCGATGGCATCGGCATCAAAGCCGGAAAAAATACGATTCTGCTTTTCCATGCGTTCCAGCATAGCCGCCGCCCGGTTACGCGTGTTGCGATGCCGTAACGCACATACGACGGCTGCCATATGATTGCATTATGCGATTGCTGTCATGCGGTTGCCGTTAGAACCGTTGGAAACGCATGACAGCGCTGCGGAAGAACGGATTTCAGCTTTCCAGGAACGCTGGAATCGCGGCCGCCGCCGCATATCCGGCGCGGTACATGCGTTCCAGACCTTCGAACGACTTGCTCAGCGTGTTCAAGCCGTACATGCTTTCCGGCGCGAGGATGAGCACACGGCCATCCTTCTCGTATTCCTTGGCCAACGCCACCTCGTCGTTGTACGTCTGATAACGGTTCATCAGCTTTTCCGCGGCCTCCGGGTGCGTGCGCTTCAGAATCGTGGCCGGGCCGATGTCCTTCTTCTGTTCGCGTACGGTGTCTTTCGGACGGGTGAGGATCACCACGATGCGGTCATAGCCGTCATCGATGGCCTTCTGCACCGGAATCGGATCAGCGATGCCCCCGTCGTAATACGGGACGCCGTCGATCACATACGGTTCGCACGCCACCGGCACCGCCGACGACGCCTTCATGATGTCGTAATTGTCGTAGCCCACATCTGACTTGTCGAAATACTTCGTGGAACCATCGTCCGCATTGCAGGCCACCACGGTGAATTCGGTCGGATTCGCCGCAAACGCCTCGTAATCCACCGGATTCTCGCCATCGTGGTTGCTCAGCGTGCTGTACACATAATCGAGGTTCGCGTAATTGTGGTTCTTCACATAGCTGTCGAAGCTCGCGTATTCCTTACGGAACGCGTACTGCGTGTAGAACGTGTGGTTTCGCCCGTGCTGTCCGGAAATGTAGGAAACCATATTGGCGCTGCCGGCGGAAACACCATAGCAATGGTCGACATGTATGCCGTCCTCCAGCATGCGGTCCATCACACCCGCGCCGTAAATCGCGCGGAAACCGCCGCCGACGTCGATCATCGCTGTCCTGTTGGCCATATGCGCCCGTCCTTTCGCAAGTCCGTCCCTTTTGCCGGGTTTCATTCGACTTTACGCGGTCTGTCGGGACATTCGCGCTCAGCGATCAAGCAGCGACTGCGCCAACTGCGCGATTCGTGCGGAAGTGTCGGAATTGGCCAGCTCGATGCCGCCTTCCGCGTCTTCCGGAGCGAGCTTGCCCAACGATTCGAGCACCACGCCAAGGTGACGCACGGTACCTTCATTGCCGTCGATGATCGCCGCCGTATCAGGCAGCAGTTCGCGGAAATAATCGCGGTAGAACACGAAATGCGTGCAGCCGAGCACAACGGAGTCGATCGTGGACAGATCGTATTGGTCGAAATACTGGTGCAGCGTGCGCATCACCACATCATGGTCGTCAAGCTGCCCATGCTCCACGATCTCCACCAGACCGGGGCAGGGCTCCGGAAAAATCGTATGATCGGCCTTGAACCGGTCCATCAGCACGGCGAACTTGCGTTCACGCAACGTCAGGGGAGTGGCGGCCACGATGACGCGCTGACGCTTGCCGTGACCACGGTCGCAAGCCACCTTCAATGCCGGCTCCATGCCGATGATCGGAATGTCGTATGTGTCGCGCAGTTCGTTGGCTGCGGCGGAAGTGGCGGTATTGCAGGCGATCACGACCGCTTTCACGCCTTGTTCCACGAATCGTTTCACAATGACGTCGGACAGTTCGCGCACCTGTTCGGGCGATTTCGTGCCGTATGGAGCGTTCGCGGAGTCGCCGAAATACAGCACATGCTCGTTCGGCATGTCGCGGCGGATCTCACGCGCCACGGAAATGCCCCCCAAACCGGAATCGAAAACGCCGATAGGTGCCGTTGAAGCCATACGTCCTCCTTTGCCATCGCGCATACGCCCGCAGGCGCATACGCCAAACGCTTTCAATAGCCTACCGCGTGTAGAGTGAACTGGTATGAGCATTCCAAGCATTGTTTACAAAGCGCACGCCACCGGCAACGATTTCGTGGTGTATCTCGACGAAGACGGTACGCACGAGCCGACCGCCGATGAAGTGCGATTCCTGTGCGACCGCCATTTCGGCATCGGCGGCGACGGTCTGATCCGTCTGGCGCATCCGCAGGCGGTGTCCGATGTGAACGAAAGGCAGATCGCCGATTGCGCGGCGGGCGATGCGGACTGGTTCATGGACTACCGCAACGCGGACGGCTCGCTGGCCGAGATGTGCGGCAACGGCACACGTGCGATCACCTTGTTCGCGCAGCGCCGACCAGCCGGGCGGCAAGCCATTCCATCTCGGCACCCGCGCCGGCGTGAAGATCCTGACTTCGCTCGGCGATGTGCCGGGCCTTGGCAAGGACGTGTTCCAAGTGGAGATGGGCGCATGGAAGCGTGGCGACGTCGACGGTTACGAAGTGACCATTCCGGGCACGTCCGGTTCCGCGCGCGGCACGTTCGTGGACATGGGCAATCCGCACGTCGTGGCCGTGCTTGAAGACGCGTTCGCCAGCCTGCCGAACGTCGAAGACCTTGATCTGGTCACCAAGCCGGTCGTCGCGCCCGAGATTCCGTCGGACCAGAACGTGGAGTTCGTGCGCATCGACGAGCAAAGCGAAGGCGACGATGCGGGCGAGGCCACCATGCGCGTCAACGAACGCGGTTGCGGCGAAACCCTGTCGTGCGGCACGGGCCTATGCGCCACCGCCATCACGTTGCGCGCCAAAACCGGCATCGACCATTGGACCATCACCGTACGTGGCGGCACCTTGCGCGTCGACGTGACCGACGAAGACGTGAAGCTTACCGGCAGCGCCACCATCGTGGGCAAAATCGAACTGCTGTAACCGCTGCGGCAGCAAACGAAAAGCGGATAGGCAAAAGGCCGGCCCCGCAGGGTCGGCCTTCATCGTAAAAGGCTCGATGCAAACCGTATCAGGCGAACAGCATCGGGCCGTCCTTGACGAGAATGACCACGATCAACGCCACAATCCACACCACATCGACCATCAGATCGAAATTCAGCCGGTAATACTTGCGCAATCCAGCATGACCGGACGGCATATCCTGCACGGCCACCGTGGCATGCGACAACGCCATGAACTGCACGGTGGTGGAGAACATCAGCACCAGGCACCACGGGCACATCGCGTTGATGACGAACAGCGACTGCGTGGTCAGCCAATACGAGTACGCCAACGCGGCAAGGCCTCCAAGCCATGTGCACAGCGCGAACCAACGCGGCACGGCCACCTTGGCCAGTCCGATCACCGCGATCGTCACGAACACCGATTCGGCGGCAATGCCGAAGAACGCGTTCGGAAAGCTCAATCCGGCGAACTTCACGATCTCCGCCTGCCAGGATTCGGCCACCGTGGAACAGGACAGCACGGCGTTCACATCGCAGTTGAGCTTCTGCCCGGGATTGCGTGCCATTTTCAGCGTGTCCGCCGACAGAATGAACGATACGAGCAATGCCACCGCCGAAGCGAGCAGCATGATCAGATACGTCCACGTTGCGCCGTGACGCCACCCGCGCGGCTTCGTGTAGTCGTCGTCCATGGCGACGGCTGTGCCGACGCTCGTTTCGTCATCGGCTGCGTCCACAGCGGCCTGGCCTTCAAAATCGCTCATCGTCAATCCTTGGAAAATCAAAATACAAACGTTGTCATGTCTCAGTCTACGCGAAAAACCGCGGATTCGAGCTTACGATAGTCATATGAGTCACGTGAGTTACGCGGAACCACCCGCACAAGGTTGGGATATTCATTGCCATACCGTCTTTTCCGACGGTACGGAGACGCCGCGCACGCTGGTGGAGCAGGCAAGGAAGCTTGGCTTGCATGGTGTGGCGATTGCCGACCATGACACCACCGCCGGCTGGGGCGAGGCGACGGAAGCCTCGGAGGAAATCGGTTTGCCGTTGCTGCTGGGCACGGAAATCACCGCCGTCGACGAAGATGTGTCCGTGCACATGCTCGCCTTCCAATACGATCCGTCCAACGAGCATATTTCCAGCATGTTCGCCAACACGCGTGCGGCGCGATTGCGGCGTACGAAACGCATGGTTGAGCGGCTGTCGCAGGATTTTCCGATTACGTGGGACGATGTGCTCGCCCAAGTGAAGGAAGGGGAGCGCACCACAATCGGCCGTCCGCACATTGCCGACGCGCTGGTCGCGGCGGGCGTGTACGAGACGCGTTCCGACGCGTTCGCCGACGCGGTGAGCGCCAAATCCAAGTATTACATTCCCACGCCGTCGCCGTCGACGCACGAGGTCATCGCCGCCGTCAAGGGGGCGGGCGGTGTGGTGGTCGCCGCGCATGCGGGCGATCCGCAACGCAACCGCCGGCTGCTGTCCGACGAGCAGCTTGACGCGATGATCGCCGACGGCTTGGACGGCTTGGAAGTATGGCATCGCGGCAATCCTCCGGAACAGCGGGAACGATTGCTGACGATTGCCGCACGGCACGATCTGCTGGTGACCGGCGGCTCGGACTGGCATGGCAAAGGCAAGCCGAACGGTCTGGGCGAGAACCTTACCGACGACGACACTGTACGCGAAATCCTGCATCGGGGTGTGGATTTGATCGGTCGCGTCGGCAGCTCACATGCCGCATGAAATCCGGATATGGAATTTCCAAGCGTGAACCGGATACATGAATCGAATATGAAAAAGGCGTCGAACCTGATATGGTCCGACGTCTTTTTCATTTGGAACGTGTCCAACGCGTTTGCAGGTGGCGATCAGAGATTGCCGAAGCCGACGGCGTGCTTGGTTTCGGAACCGATGATGGCATAGCCGAGAGAACCGGCCGGCACCACGATGCGACGGCCCTTGTCGTCGGTCAGGTTGATGGTCTTGCCATTCTCCACGGCCTCGGCGATGACGTTGTTCACCTCGTCGGCGCTCTGCTCGGTGCTGAAGGTGACGGTGCGCGCCACGTTCTGAATGCCCAGTTCGATATCCATGATGCTCCTTGTAAGGGTGTTCGTGTGCAAATTCGTTTGCAATGTATGCGCTTATTCTACGCGCGGTTTCTCATCGGTGGCGTCCTCGGCCTGCAGCCGGTCGACCTCCGCTTTGGCCTTCTGCATAGTGGCCTCATCGCGTTCGAGCAGCGGAATGAGCATGGTCGCCGCTTCGCTATGGGCTTGAGGAATTTCCTCCTCGTTCGTGTCATCGCTGCCATCGGCGGTCTGCAACGTGCTGATCACAATGGTCGAACTGGACGGCAACGACTCGTGACGCTCCCTCGCGGACTGCTCCGGAACGAACGTGCTGACGGGGGATTCCTCACGTTCGCTCGTATCGTCCGAATCGGCATTGCCGGAAACCATGCCGGCGGAGACGATATGTTCGGCGGCAGTCACATCGAACGCTTCCGTGGCGTCATCGACGATCTGCTTCGTCTTACGGACGGGCTGGGAGCCGGTGACATCGAAATCGCCGGTCCTGTCATCATCCATATCGGTCGCGTCGATATGACGTTCGCCGGTCGCGTCGGCATCGTTGCTCTGCTGCGCCACCGCCTGCCTGCGGCGTTCCGATTCGTCCAACAGCGTGCCCACGGTGATGGTGCTCGGCGGACGGTTGCCGGCCTTCTGCTCGTCCTGACGCGTCTCGCTCGGCCTATGGTTTTTCGCGGTGAGCATACCCAACTGGTGAGCCAAACGCTCCACCTGCGCCTTGAACTGCATGATCTTGACGCTATCGGCCTGATTCAACGCGCTGATGAAATCGCCCACCTGTTCCATCTGCAGCCACAGGTTGGCGCGCAGCATGATCAGATCATCCAGACGATTGCCCAGCATGCGTCCATACGCGCTGAGCAGCGCATTACGGTGGTTCTCGTCAAGTTTGGAGAAAATCCACGCCAAATCACGCGCCGGATCATTGACCTGCATATCCTGCCAGTTCGTGATGGCGGTGATCGACGAGCCCGAGAACAGCACATCGCCGTCGGACAGGCCACCATGCACCGGACAAGTGGCGAACGACCACAGGCCGTCCGTTTCAAGAACGTCGGACCAGCTCGTCGTGATTTCCTGCGGCACATGGCCAGCCTGACGCAAACGCTTGATCCATGCGGTCAGCTGCGCGCGAATCTGCCCCGTGGAGAACACCGGATAGCCGGCCTCCTGCAGAAAATCCGGACGAAGACGGTGTATCGCGCCCAACGCGGTGCCCACTCTGGCACAGTCGTCCAACGTCAGCAGCGTCAGCGGACGCGCCTGACCATCATGATGCGTGGCGATCATCACGGAAACGTCTCCTGTGACGGACCTCTCCTGTTCGCCGTTGGAGAACGCCAGAACGCGATCGACGTCGAACCCCAATCCGCCCAACTCGCGGTTGCCCATCAACGTCTGCGCGGCACGCACGCGACCAGCGAGACGCTTGCGTCCCTTCGGTGTGTTCGAAGCGAACGTGTCATACAACTTGCCCGCGGCGTCCTGCACCACGGCATGATCAATGCCATACCCCTTGTCGGTGGCGTTGACCTGCTCGCTGTCACGCGTGCCAGCGATGGTGGCGTTCGGCATCGCCGCGCTCGCCAAGGCGGCCATCATAAATCTGCTTCGTTCGGTCACAATTCCAACCTTAATACACACTGAAGGCTAATAAGGGCGCGACTTGCCACGAATTCACGGTTAATCGCGCCGATGACGTCCGTCTCGTCACGCAATCTGCCACAATGGAGCATATGGATGCAACAGCGGAAGCGATTCTCGACGGACTGGACGATGCGCAGCGCATGGCGGCGACCGCCGTGCGTGGTCCCGTCCGTATCATCGCCGGCGCAGGTGCCGGCAAAACGCGGACCGTCACCCGAAGAATCGCCTACGCATGCGCCACCAAGGCATGGGATCCGCGCGCCACGCTCGCCGTGACCTTCTCCGTCAAAGCGGCCGCGGAAATGCGCAACAGACTATCCCAACTCGACGTCGCATCCGACGTCAAAGCCGCCACCTTCCACTCCGCGGCACTACACCAACTCCGTCGGATCTGGCCAGACGTATGCGAAGGGCCCATGCCGTTCATCTCACGCAATCCGCGCGAAATCGTGGAACATTCCCTACGCCGAGTCACCACCCAGCAGGTGGACGACGACACCGTGCGCAACCTGCAAGCCGAAATCAACTGGTGCAAAATCTCACTCATCGCGCCGGAAGACTACGAACGCGTCTGCGCGGCCATCCACCACCAGCCGCCGGCAGGACTGGAACCAAGCCAATTCGTGGACGTCTACAAAGCCTACGAAACCGAAAAAATCAATCGCAACGAAATCGACTTCGACGACATCCTGCTCATCACCTGCCACCTCATCGAAAGCGACGAAGACGTGGCGGCCAACATCCGCTCCGGCATCACATGGCTCACCGTCGACGAATACCAAGACGTCTCGCCCCTGCAGCATCGGCTGCTCACCCGATGGCTCGGTGACAACCGCAACATCTGCGTGGTCGGCGACCCGGCACAGACCATCTACTCGTTCGCCGGAGCCAGCAGCTACAACCTGCTCAACTTCGCCTCCGAATTCGGACCCCTCACCGCCGACGTCAGACTCAACAACGACTACCGTTCCACCCCGCAGATCGTCAACTACGCCAACCGCGTGCTCGAAGCCTCACCGCAACGCGCCGACTATCTCAAACTCAACTCCAAGCGAGACCAAGGCCGCCGAGTCGCGCAAACCGTCTACAACAGCGATCTCGAAGAAGCCCGGGGCGTGGCTGCACGCATCCGCAGACTCGTGGACGAGGGAGCATCTCCGGGCGACTGCGCCATCCTCACCCGAGTCAACGCGCAGCAGAAAATCCTCTGCCGGGCACTGGACGAACAACACCTGCGCTACCGCGTCAAACGAGACAGCGGATGGCAGAACTCCGGGCTCGCGGATGACGCTCAGACCCGCTTGGCCATGTTGGAAGCACTTGGCGCAGGCGGCGACGTTAAAGGCGTGACCATCTCCACCATCCATGCCTCCAAGGGCCTGGAATTCAAACACGTGTTCCTGATCGGGTGCTCCGAAGGGCTGATTCCATACGGTTCACCGCCCGAAGGCGACCTTCTGGAAGAGGAACGGCGATTGATGTACGTGGCGGTCACGCGTGCCGAAGACACGCTCGACGTGTCCTATGCGCGCGCCCGCGAGGACGATGGGTCCGATCGCGGGCGCAGGAAATCACGCTTCTTCCGGTGACTGCGGGTCGCCGGAAGCGTTCGTATCGCCGGCGTCATCTGTGCCGTCGGCGTCGTTCGTGCTGTCGGCGTCATCGCCCTTGTGCTCTTCCTCGTCGAGCAGCTTGGACAGTTCGGCATCCCAATCGATGCTGTCCGGAATATCCTGTTGCGCCGTGGTCTGTTCCGTACCGGTAGTGGCGGATGCGGCGCCGTTCTCTTCGTTGGAGCTATCCTCGGACTGCTCGTCCGGCAGTTGCGGCAGCAGATCCGGATGCGACCATTTCGCGTCGCGCGCCTCGGGGCCTTCCTGCGCGCCGATGCTTTCCCACAGCGCGGCCGCCTCACGCATGCGCTTGGGGCGCAATTGCATGCCCATCAGGCTTTCGAACGTGCGTTCCGCAGGGCCTCCGATGGCGCGTTCGCGGCGCAACATCTCACGAAGCTGTTCGATATGCGGAATATGCGCCATGCCCGCACGCCACACGACGGCATCCACCCAGCCCTCCACCAAGGCAAGCAGATTCTCCAACGCCTTCATGGCCTGCTTCTGCTCCGGAGTGTCCGGGAACGCCACCTTGGTGATGTTCACCGCGCTGGCCATGGAATCCGGATCGATGGACTCCGCCTCACGGATCTGCTCCTCCATGGCATCCATGTCGATGGTGATGCCACGCGCGTATTTGCCCAGCAGCGCCTCGAAGCGGGGCATTAGCCACGGCACGGAGGCGAACAGCCTGGCATGCGCAAGCTCCTGCAGCGCAAGATAGCCCATCACTTCGTTCACGTCGATATCCAGCGACTTCGCGTATTCGGTCACGTTCTGCACGATCAGTCCGCCGGCGGGATTCTTCAGCAGCGCGATGCCCTGATCGAAGCTGCCGCGCACCTCATGGGACAGGTCGCCGGCGGCACGCCCCAACTGCATGGCGAACGACGTGTTGCCGACGAATCGCATCAGCTTCGCCGGATTCTTCATCTCGTCCGGAATCGGAATTTCGATGGGGCCTGCGAAAACCCCGGAAATCTCGGTCTGTATTTCGCCGTCGCCGAAACGCTGCGACAGAATCGAAGCCAGAGCGTCGTTCATCGATTCGGCCACGGGGGAGGCGAACTGCGCCCACGCGTCGATTGTGTCCTCCACCCAGCCGGCGCGGGTGAGCAGCTGCGTCTCGCCTTGCGCCGGGTTGAACTCGCAAGCGGTATCAAGCCACAGGTTCGCCTCGCTGATGGCACGTCTTGCGATTTCGCCGGTTTCGGCGTTCACGCTGCTGTCCGATCCGGCACCATTCGCCTGCTGCAACGCGAGCGATTTCGCCAGTTTGATGTTGATCGGCCCCTGTTCCACGGCCTGCTGCATATCTCCCATGGTGTTGAGTCCGCCGGCGGTGAACGCCTGCATCATGGACTTGACCTCTTCGGGCTTGGGCAGCGTGCTCGGATCCTGACTCATCAGCTGGTCGCGTACGGCTTCCGGCATGTTGGAAAGCTGGTTCCATGCCATCTCGCCCTGAATCGGTCCGAAGCAATCGATAAGCCACTGGCGGATCGCATTCTCATCCATACCGTTTCCTGCCTTTGTTCCACGCGATTGTTAAGTTCGTTGCCTTCCATAGTATGGGAGGCATGGCCGATATGCAGGAAACACAGCGAGTTCACGCCAAAAGCACACGTAACGGGTCGTCTCAAGGCCTTCTGCCACGTATCAGACGACGTTGGCGTCAGGTCGGACGGTGGTTCGATGTTCGCCCTTGGCGATATCTCGCCGGACCGATTGTGGCCGTGCTCTGCGTGCTGGTGCTTATTGCGCCCAGCGCGTACGTGGTGCAGGAGCCGGGACCGACCCAGGACGTGCTCGGAAAAGTCGAAGGCAAGCAGGTCATCGACGTGTCCGGCGTGAAGACGCATAAGGACTCCGGCAAACTACTGCTCGTCACCGTCAACGCCTCAGGCGTTCCCGGATATCCTGTGACCAACGCGCAGGCGTTGCTGGCATGGGCCAATCCGAAGGCCACGGTGATTCCGCAGGAGGCCGTGTTCCCCGTCGGACAAAGCGCCAAGGACTATGCGAAGGAAAGCAACAAGGAGATGTCCTCATCGCAGAGCGCCGCGGCCACGGCCGCGAAGCGGTTCCTCAAGGCGCACGGTTATGACGTGTCCGGTATGAAGGTGTCCATGCACGTCGACGACATCGGCGGCCCGTCCGCGGGCATGATGTACACGCTCGGTCTGATCGACAAGGTGACCGGAGAGCAGCTTTCCGGCGGGAAGACCATCGCGGGTACCGGCACGATGAACGCCAAAGGCAAGGTTGGCGCGATCGGCGGCATCCGGTTGAAGATGATCGGCGCGAAGCGTGACGGGGCCACGTGGTTCCTTGCCCCGGAATCCAACTGCTCCGACGTGGTCGGGCACGTGCCACAGGGCCTCCACGTGGTGAAGGTGGGCACGTTGGACGAGGCGTACGACGCGCTGGTCGCCATCCGCGATGGTAAAGGCGGTTCACTGCCGCAATGCACCGTCAAGCAATGAGCGTGCGGCGGAAGGAGATAGGCGTGATACAGGCGGAAATCGCCGTTTCATCTCGAAAAGTGGGCGATTCCGGCGTTCGTAACGTATATGTTCGAGCAGTGTTGGTATATTGACGAACGTGAATCAAACGGCATCTGATAACGCTGAAGAATTCGGTTTCCACGCCGGCGACCTGGTACAGGAATGGCTGTGGGACGATGATGTGGATGACTCGATCCGCGCCAAGATCGAGGAACTGACCGGTGAAGAGCTGGTCGACGAGGATTATGACTCCGCAGTCGATGGTGTGATCATCTGGTGGCGTGATGGCGATGACGAGGACGAACTGGCCGACACCATTGTCGACGCCTATGCGGTTCTCGGCGATGACGGCCCGCTGTGGGTACTCACCCCGAAGCCGGGACGTCCGGGTGCCGCAAGCTCCAGCACCGTGCAGTCCGCGGCCAAGACCGCCGGCATGAACGCCGCCACTCCGCTGACCGTCAGCTCCGATTGGAACGGTATTCACCTGCGCGCGTTCGGCAAGGGCAAGTAAACCAAGACTTTTCGCGATTTTCTCGCGTATACGAAAATCCCCCGGGCCCATTGGGTTTGGGGGATTTCGCTATTACGTGGACTTTCCGGCAAAACACAAACAAAACGTGGGCGGAATGTGGGCAAAACACGGGTGCGCGCGTTGATATTACGCGGGATGATATGCGATTCCTTGATTTTTCACGGCGTTGCGAAAAGTGGGCGATGAGGGACTCGAACCCCCGACATCCACCGTGTAAAGGTGGCGCTCTAACCAACTGAGCTAATCGCCCGCAACGAACTACTGTACCGTATCCGCGCGATGAGCCGCACTCGTGTGTCGGCATGGCGGATATGATGCCGCTTGATCGGTACGAAACCGCCGTGTGGGCGATGAGCCGCACGTGTCGATTCACTGAATTTTCATCTTTTGCGGCGTCTGCGTCGAATCAATCACGTAAAGTAGTGGCGTTAATACGTGTAGCAGGAGGTCGAACGCCAATGGCACAGGAACCTGAAACCGAGAAGAACGCATCGGGAATCGCTCATGCCGCGAAGCGAAAGTGGGGCTACGATGCGGAACAGGTGGATGCTTTCCTTGAACGTGCGCACATGCTGTATGAAGGTGAGGGCGCGCAACTCACCCAGCATGATATTCAGAACGTCTCCTTCGAACTGGTCAAGGGCGGCTATGTGATCGCCCAAGTGGATGCCGCGCTTGCCCGTCTGGAACGTGCCGTGGTCGACAAGCAGACCACGTGGGAAATCTCCCAGCATGGCCGTGTGGCATGGAAGGCGCAGACCGAGGACCTGTTCAAGAAGCTCGACGCGCATGCCGAACGCGAGCACGGCCAACGGTTCAAGCCGGGCGAGGGCAAGAATCCGAGCTACGACCGCAAGCAGGTCGACAGCGTGATCGACAAGTGCCTGACGAAAGCCGCCGGCGAGCTGGGTGTCGAGGAAGTCAGTGAAGCGGACGCCAAGGCGATCGCCGACACGAATTCCCAGACCTTGAGCAACGTGATCTTCACTCAGCGCAAAGGCAAGAGGGGATACGACGAACGTCAGGTGGATTACTATCTGGCCGCCTGCGCGCAGTTGCTGACCCGACTCGAATCGTATGCGCGCGTCGCGGATTTCGTCGGCGAACCCTCCGAAGAGGCGATGGCCGCGGCCGCACCGTCCGTTGCCCCGGCTTCCAGTGATTCCGCAGCTGGCGAAACCCAGATGATCGCACCGCTGTTCGCAGCTCCTTCCGCCACGGTTCCGGCTGCTCCGGTTCCTCCTACTGTGCCAACCGTCACGCCGAGCGAAGAGGATTCCTTCGATGCGCTGAACAAGGCCGAGCATGAGATCTTCACGTCCGCGGTCACCTCTCCGGTAAGCGTGCCTGCCACGCCGACGAACACTCCGCCTGCGGTTCCGGTGGTTCCTCCGGTGTTCCAGCCGCAGACCGATTCCGCTTCTTCCGCGCCGAGCGCCGTTGAAGAGACCCAGGCGTTCGATCCGCTTGCCGATGATGCGATGGAAGATGCCGCGCCAAAGGCTCCGGCTCCGACCGCGACCGATTCGCAGGCTCCAGCCGCTCCGGCATTCCCGCCGGCTCCGGTTGAACCCGAGCCGCAGCAGGATCCGTCTTTGGCCGCGTTGGCGCATCTGGCCCACACCATCAATGAGACGAACCAGACGGAAAACACGTTCACGCCGCAGGTTCCGAGCCTGTCCGCGTCCGACTTGCCTCAGGTCACCACCGGTTCGACGAGCCTGAGCTCCCTCGCAGCCTCGGTGCCGCCATCCTTCACGCCTGAACCGGCCGCTCCGGTTCCGGATTCGAACCCAATTGTCACTCCGGCTCCGGTTGTTGAACAGGCTCCGGCCGAGCCGGCCGCTCCGGCTGAACCTGCCGTAGAACCGGCAGTTGCCCCGGCAACTGAACCGTCCGCCGAATCCGATGCGGACAAGCAGCAGGAGGACAAAAAGCCGGAACCAAGCCCGGCTTTCAGGTCGATTTTCCCGGCGTCGGGCAACGACGACAATCTCGATATTCCGGATCTGTCGTTCCCGTCCTTCGAGTGAACCAACGGTAAGAAACAGGCTGGCGGAATCGTCAGCCTGTTCTCGCGTTTACACAATCCCAACTACACAGCCTCGACTACACAGTCCCAACTTACATAGTCCCAACCAATGCCGGAACATCGGCAGATCATACGGAGAGCAGCGCATAACCCATGCAACCATCAACCGTAGTAATTCTGGGCTCCACCGGATCCATCGGCACCCAAGGCCTTGACGTCATCTCACGTCATCTCGACCGCTTCACCGTGACGGGTCTCGCCGCGGGCGGAGCACATGTCGAACTGCTTGCGCAGCAGGCGGCGAAATTCCACGTGCCAACCGTCGCGATCTTCTACAAGGAAGCCGTCCCCGCGCTACGTGAGGCGTTGGAACAGGCCGGCGCAGGCAACGTCAACATCACAGCCGGCCCTGACGCGGTGATCGCCATGGCAGGCTCCGGCGCCGACGTGGTGCTTAACGGCATCACCGGCTCCATCGGCCTCGAACCGTCCATCGCGGCACTGCAGGCAGGCTCCCAGCTGGCATTGGCCAACAAGGAATCCGTGGTGGCCGGCGGACACCTGCTGTTTAGCGCGCAGGTACGCGACAAGCAGATCAATCCGGTCGATTCCGAACATTCCGCCATCTGGCAGTCGTTGCGTTCCGGCACGCACGGCGAGGTGTCCAAGCTCGTCGTCACCGCGTCCGGCGGTCCGTTCCGCGGCTGGAAGCGCGACCAAATGACCGACATCACGCCGGAACAGGCCTTGAACCACCCCACATGGAACATGGGGCCGGTCGTGACCATCAACTCGTCCACGCTGATGAACAAAGGTCTTGAAGTCATCGAAGCAAGCCGACTGTTCGACGTGCCACCGAGCCGCATCGACGTGACCGTGCACCCGCAATCCATCGTGCATTCCATGGTGGAATTCCGCGACGGCGCCACCATCGCGCAGGCTTCGCCGCCGGACATGCGCCTGCCGATCGCCCTCGGCCTGTCCGCGCCGGAACGTCTCGGAAACGTCGCCGCCGCATGCGATTGGACGAAGGCGGCCACGTGGACGTTCGAGCCGCTCGACAACGAGGCGTTCCCCGCGGTGAACCTGGCCCGGCACTGCCTCGAATCGTCCGAAAAGCATACGGCCGTGCTCAACGCGGCCAACGAGCAGGCCGTCCACGCGTTCCTCGAACACCGTCTGCCATACCTCGGCATCGTCGACACCGTGCGCGAAGTGCTTGACGAGATGGACGCCGAACTGCGCGGCAACCCGCTGTTCGCTTCCGTGGAGGAAATGAGCCGACTCGAGCAGGAGGCTCGCGCCCGCGCCGACAAGCTGATAAACAAGTAAAGAGCACAAGCCGTAAGAACCATCGCGGGGCGCATAACGCGTCTCGCACATGCAAGGATCACGTATGCCAGAAATCGAAAAACCGTTCCGCAAAACCGGTGACGCGGCCATCAGCGAAAGCCCGCTGCATCCGCGCCGCAAGTCCCACCGCATCATGGTCGGCCCGGTGCCGGTCGGCGGGGGAGCGCCGATTTCAGTGCAATCCATGACCAATACGCTGACGGCTGACGTACCGGCCACCCTGCAGCAGATCGCGGAACTGACCGCGGCCGGCTGCGACATCGTGCGCGTGGCCGTGCCAAGCCAGGATGATGCCGACGCATTGCCGGAAATCGTCAAAAAATCGCCGATTCCGGTGATTGCCGACATCCACTTCCAAAGCAAGTACGTGTTCCAGGCCATCGACGCCGGCTGCGCGGCCGTGCGCGTGAACCCCGGCAACATTCGCAAATTCGACGAGGTCGGCCCTTCGATCTGCAAGGCCGCCACGGATGCGGGCATTTCCCTGCGCATCGGCGTGAACGCCGGTTCGCTCGATAAGGAGCTGTACGCCAAATACGGCGGCCCGACACCGGAGGCGCTGGTGGCGTCCGCGATGAAGGAAGCGCGCATGTTCGAAGACGTCGGCTTCCACGATTTCAAGATTTCCGTCAAGCACCATGATGTGGTCACCATGGTGCAGACGTACCGTCTGTTGGCTTCCAAGGGCGATTGGCCGCTGCATTTGGGCGTCACCGAAGCCGGCCCGACCTGGCAGGGCACAATCAAAAGCTGCCTGGCATTCGGCGCGCTGCTGGCCGAAGGCATCGGCGATACGATCCGCGTTTCACTGTCCGCGCCTCCCGTGGAGGAAGTGAAGGTGGGCTGCAAGCTGCTGGAATACATGGGATTGCGCCCGCGTAAGTTCGACATCATCTCCTGCCCGTCCTGCGGCCGTTCCCAGGTGGACGTGATTCAGCTGGCCAACGCGGTGACCGAAGGGTTGAAGGACGTGACCGCGCCGATTCGCGTGGCCGTCATGGGCTGCATCGTCAACGGTCCGGGCGAGGCTCGCGAAGCCGATTTGGGCGTGGCCTCCGGCAACGGCAAGGGGCAGATTTTCATCAAGGGCAAGGTCATCCAGACCGTGCCGGAAGACCAGATCGTGGAAACCCTGCTCGCCAAGGCGCAGGAGATCGCCGCGCAGATGGAGGCCGACGGCCAGTTGCCTGCCACCGCCACCGGTCCGGTGGTCGTGCCGGTGACGCAAAACGGCAACTGCTGAAAGCCATGTTCCAGCGTGCCGTCGGTAGCATGCAATCGCAGGCTTCTCAGCAAAGGCCGGTAGAATGAGCGGCGTGTCAGAGCAGGAACGTCAATCATCAGCCGCCAGCCAATCATTACGGCAAGAATCGGCTTCATCGCCCGCGCGTCCGCAACCGCAACATCAACCGTGGACGCGCGGGCGGCGACTCATGGTCAACCTGCCTATTTTCATCATGCTGCTGGGCATTCTGGTGTCCGTGGCCAATCTGACGGCATCCACATGGAACTACGAGCCGACCGAGCAGACCATCGAAACGCTTGACGCCAACACCGCCGTGACCTTCGCCAATCCATCCGGCGAAAAACTGGCGAAAAAAGGCGATTACGAGGTGGCGAAACGGTACGTCACCATCAAAGCGAAACGGCCTTCCACCGGTGAGATACAGAACATCAAAGTGCTGATCCGCAAACCGAAAGGGGCTGGGAACGGACGTCCCGGTGTGGTTTTCATGCACGGCGCCGGCTATGGCACCTGCGACAATTCCTTCGGCGACATGGCCTCCGACCTGTCTTCGGCGGGATTCGTGACGGCGGTGCTTGACAAGCCGGTCTGGTCCACCAACGACGCCAATCGCGACTACCCGGGTTCCGCCGCCATCTACGACCAGGTCATCAACCTCCTGCGGAAAATGGATACGGTGGACGCCTCCAAAGTGGGCATCTACGCCACTTCCGAAAGCACATGGATCTCATCGTATCTGCTGCAGCGCGATCCGGACGTCGCTTTTCAGGTGCTGCTCAGTCCGATGGTCTACGAGCCGCGGTATTCGCTGGGCTTCCTCGCCGCACAGGACTTCGCGCTCGTCGGCGCGCATGACGGCTACCAGTCGATCGTCCGCCGCGTATTCAATATCGACGCGTCCCTGTTCGGACTCACCAACCTCGACATCGACACGTTGACGCCGAAAGCGTATGCCATTCCGACATTGGTGGCATATGGCACGAAAGACGTCATGACCGCGCAGGTGGAAGGCACGGAGAAAATCGTCGATCTGGCTCACCAGGCCGGCAACTGGGACGTCACCATACGCACGTACCCCATCGCCAACCATGTGCTGAGGCTCGGCGACGAAGCCAATTCCGGAACCCCGTTCGCCGACGCGTACGTGGACGATGTGGTCGACTGGGCCGTCGGCACCACGCACGGACTCAAACAGACCAGCGAACGCGTGGCCGGCACCAGAATGTACCAGTCAATCGCAGTGCCATTGGACCTCAAAGCCAATCGCGGCCTGACCATCTACCTGGTCGCGTTGCATGCCAGCATGCTGGTGCTGCTGCTTGCCGCAGGCGTGCTGTGGCTCGCCGTGCTGATGCGTAAGATCTGGGCGCGTGCCCACGGACGACGGTATCGGCTGGGGCTTGCGCAAGGGTTCAAAAACTCGCTGGTCACGTTGACTATCGCCACTATGGCCACGTTCGTGCTGTTCTGCGCCGGCCTTGGCGATGTGATCATGGGTGTGGTCAAACTGGCATGGGGCAGTGCCCCAGTGGAGAATCCGGGCGTGATGTATTGGAGCTGGCCGGTGATCCAGATCGTGTGCGTCGCCGTGGTGTGGGCATGGTCCCGCGTGTTCATGCGGCTGATCGAAGAGGCAACCCATCGAGGCATCGCGCAGTGGCCGCCACGTAAGGGTGCTATCGGCGAAATCGTCAGCGGACGGCAGCCGGTGCTGGCTTCCACGCGGTTCGGACGCGTGATGTTCTGGCTGACCGTGGCCGCCATGTTCTGCGTATTGCTGGTGTTCGCGTTCTGGGGGCTGTTCATCTACTGACGGGGCGAATGTATCTCGGAACGCGCACGTGCGGCGAGCGTATGCATAACAGGATGCGATGAACGGCAAGAAAAGGAGGTGCGATGCCGCTGTATCAAGACGAAGGCGTGGTGCTGCGCACCGCCAAACTCGGCGAAGCCGACCGCATACTCACCTTGCTCACACGTGACCATGGCAAAGTACGCGCCGTCGCGAAAGGCGTGCGCCGTACCAAATCGCGTTTCGGAGGCCGACTCGAACCGTTCATGCGCGTGGCGCTGCTCATTGCGGAAGGCCGTTCGCTCGACGTCGTGTCCCAAGCCGAATCGATCGCCGCGTATGCAGGGCCGATTTGCGCCGATTTTCAAGCGTATACGGCGGCGAACGTGATCTGCGAAACCGCTGACAAGCTGGTCGCCACGGAAAAGGAGCCTGCGGTCGCACAATACCGGCTGGTATTGGGCGCGTTGAACGCGCTTGCCAAACATGCGCACGAGCCGTCCACGATTGGCGATTCGTACGTGCTGCGCGCACTGGCGATCGCTGGTTGGACACCCCGTCTGCGCGTCTGCGTGGTGTGCGGCGAGCCGATTTCGTCCACGCTGTCCTGGTATTTTTCGATTCCCGCCGGCGGCCTGATGTGCGCCGCCGACCACACCCCCGAATCGGAAGCGGTGTCGTGGGATGCGATTTGCCGGCTTTCGGCGCTTGTCGATGGCGATTGGGGGGAGCTGGACGGTGTTCCGGCGGCCGCGTCGATTCAACGGGAAACCCACCAAATAGTGGAAGAATGGGGCGAATACTATTTGGAACGGCCGATTCGTTCCATGCGCTTGCTAGATTAGCGGGTATGGCTTTTGAGAACGTGGATTACAAATCCCTTGACATTCCGGCGGCACCGTTTTCTGATCCGTCGATCATTCCCGATTTTCCAAAGAACAAGGTTCCGCGCCACGTCGGCGTGATCATGGACGGCAACGGCCGTTGGGCCCAGCAGCGCGGACTCATCCGCACCGACGGCCATCAGGCGGCCGAACCGGTGGTGTTCGACACCATCGCCGGCGCCATCGAAGCGGGCGTGCGTTACCTGTCTCTGTACACGTTCTCCACGGAGAATTGGAAGCGTTCGCCGCAGGAAGTGCGTTTCCTTATGGGCTTCTCGCGTGACATCATCCACCGTCGTGTCGATCAGATGAACGAGTGGGGCGTGCGCGTGCGCTGGTCCGGCCGCCGTCCGAAGCTGTGGAAATCCGTCATCGACGAGCTGGAAGTGGCGCAGGAGAAAACCAAGAACAACAAGACCATCGACGTGGTGTTCTGCCTGAACTATGGTGGTCGCGCCGAAATCGCGGACGCGTGCGCAGCGATTGCACGCGAGGTTCGTGACGGCAAGATCTCTGGCGATCGCGTGACGGAGAAGATGATTGCTGAGCACCTGTACAACCCGGATATTCCCGACTGCGATCTGGTGATCCGCACGTCCGGCGAGCAGCGCACGTCCAACTTCCTGCCGTGGGAAGCCGCCTACGCGGAACTCGACTTCGTGCCGGAACTGTTCCCGGATTGCGGCCGTGATGTGCTGTGGCGCTCCATCGACCACTACATCCACCGCGATCGTCGTTTCGGTGGCGTGAAGAAGTAGGGGGTATTTGTTCCCGTCAATGTGTGCTTATTCGGACGAAAACAGACCGGTTTTCGTCCGAATAAGCACACATTTTCCTTTTTCCCCAACATCCGCTAAACTGCACGGATGGGCGAAAAGGAAACTCATTGTTCTCTGAATCTCCTGATTGCGAAGGCGCAGCGGGATCGGTGTTGCATGCGTCCTTTCTGGGATACGGACATCAAGGTGGTCGTACGTCGAGTCAAGCAGGGGAGCATTGTCCGGGTGCATCGTGGTCTGTATGCAGGCAAGGAATATTGGGATCGGCTCGACCCGCATGAGCGGCTTCGGCACATTCTCCGTTCGCTATCCCAATGGCATGAGCGATGGGCGTTCTGCGGCGCGAGCGCGGCGGTCATGCATGGTTTGGATTGCTCGTACCGGCAGTTGCATCCGATTCATGTCGCGGTTGGCAGAAACAGCCGTCCGAGGAATCAGAGGTATGTGAGGTTCCATGTGTTGGATGATGCGGAAACGGTGGCTGTGGATGGTGCGCGCGTGACCTCTATCCTTCGTACGCTTGTCGATTGCGCTGCGATGATGCCGCGTCGCTATGCGATGGCGCCGATTGATTCCGCTTTGCGGCAGGGGAAAACCACCGTGGAGCAGATGTTGGAATATGTGGATGCGATTCCCATGCTTCGGGACAGGGAACGCATTCGTGCCGTACTTGCCCAAGGTGATGGAAGGGTTGAAAACGGTGGTGAGTCGGAGTGCCGTGCCGTTTTGGACGAATTGGGGTTTCCTGTGCATAGGGTTCAGGTCGAGTTCCCCTGCCTGAGCCATCCAGGCCGTGTGCATCGGGTGGATTTTCTCTGGGAACGAGATGACGGCACCCTGATCGCGGGGGAGTTCGACGGGGTTCAGAAGTACGTGGATCCGTTGATGACTGCGGGGCGGACCATTCGGCAGGTCGTCGATGATGAACGCGATCGACAGCAGTGCCTAAGTAGGCGCGGTGTAGATATGGTGCGCATGTTCTACAGGGATTTGGACAACGCCCAGGTTTTGGCATATCGATTGGAGCAGGCACGTGTGCCGCGGCGTTGATGTGTGTTGTTTTGGACGAAATCAAACCGGATTTCGTCCAAAACAACACACATCAACGCCGGATGCCGGCGATTCTACGGGTGAAGTCGGCCACGAAACGGTTATGATCGACGGTCAGTGCGACGTGTACGCGGGGCACGGCCGGGTCGATGAGGCCGGCCGGATCGCCGACGGTGCGGCCGCGTGTGCCGTGGAAATCGCCCGTTTGCGTCTCGACCTTCATCGGCAGATCGAAGCATTCCACCAAACTTGGATCCAATGCGACGGCCGCGGCAAGGGGATCATGCAATGGCATGCCTGCCGAGAAGAGACGCGCATCCGCATGAAGATTCGCTGCGATCGAGAAATCGGCGATATCGGCAAGGAACGTCCGTACGCCGGTCGGCGCAGCCGGCTGGCGCCACTGTGCGGTCGCGTCGCTTCCCAGCAGACACTGGTGTGTGACGTCCAGTCCTACCATGGTCACGTCCGCGCCGGAATGGAACACACGATCCGCCGCTTCCGGATCCTGGATGATGTTCGTTTCGGCGGTCGCATCCCAGCAGTTTCCCTCTTGGGTGAGCGTCCCTCCCATCATCACCAGCCGTAATCCGTCCGCGATATCCGGCGCTGCGGTGAGCGCCGCGTCGATGTCGCTCAGCGGTCCGGTCGCCGCCACTGTGACGTCCCTGCCGTACCGGCGGACCATGTCGATGATGAATCGTACGCCTTCCGGCGAGGCAGGCGTGCTTTCTGTACGGTCGCATGCGGTGAATGAAAGCGTGAGCGAATCGGTGGAAGGATTCGCATGGCGGTCGTGCACGTTGTAGCCGCCTACGGAAATCAGCCTACGCGATGTTAGCGTGAACGCTCCCGCCGAATCGGATGTAGACGGGTCCGCTGCCGGCCCGAATCCACCCAGGCCGTCCGTTCCATGGAATTGCGCGCATCCCGCGTCCGCGATGAAGGAATCGGCCCATGATGGATGCGTGGAGCCCGCGAGAACCGGCACATGCCGCAATCCCAGCCAATCCAGCACATATCGCGTGTTCCGCACGGCCGTATCGGCTGTCACGTTGCCATAGGTGCCGATGGATCCCAGCAACTCGACGTCGTCGAACGTGGAGACATACGCCAGAGCCAGCGCGTCGTCGATGCCGGTATCGACATCGAGAATCAGCTTGCGTTTGACGGACATCAGACTCACTTCAGGAATTCGTCGGTCGAGATGTTCTTGGACACCGGCACGGTGTGTACTGTCTTGCCATGCGAATCGGTGTAGGCGTCCTCTTTGGCGAGAAAATCGAAATACTGTTGCGCGCCCTTGGTGTCGTTCGTGCCGAACACGAACGAGCCATCCTTGATCTTCGCCGGATCGCCCCAATACTGGCCGTCCACGATGGTCTTCATGCTCTTCTTGACGAAAGCGAGCTTGAGATTCGCGTCGGGGGCTTCTTTGACGAGAATCGCGGCCGCATCATCGGGATGCGAGTAGGCGTATTCATACCCCTTCTTGGTGGCCTGCACGAACTTCCTTACGAGAGTCGGATTGGAGGATATGGTCTTGTCGCTGGTGATAATGCCGATGGTGTCGGCGTTGCCTGGCACGCCATAATCCGGCTCGGTGAAGCAGTTGAGCTTCGGGCCGTACATATCGGCCTGCACCCCTTCCCAAGTGGCGTAGAAGCCGCCAAAATCGGCTTTGCCGCTGGACAGCGTCTGGAATGTGGATGTGCCCACGGTCACTTTGTCGAACGTGCCTTTGCCGCCGTCCGTCTGGATCATGCGGCGGATCACCGCGTCGGATTCGTTCGAGCCGAACGTGGCGAAGGTCTTGCCATCGAAATCCTTCGGGGATTTGATCGCCTTGTTCGAGGCGAGCGAACACCAGATGGCGCTCGGCTTCTGCTGCACCTGCATAACCTGTTTGATCTTCGCGCCCTTGGTGGTGTACATGCCCACGTTGGTCAGATTCGACAGCGCGAAATCGGCCTGGCCGTTGTTCGCCGCCTGTTCGGCGCCGGCCTGTGCCACCGCCACGATGTCCACATCAAGGCCGACCTGCTTGAAGTACCCCTTGTTCTTCGCCACGTAGACGCCGATGTGGTTGGTGTCTGGCGCCCATGACAGCATGAACGTCACTTTTTTTAGACCATTTCCCGATTCGTCGGCATTGTTGCTGTGCCCACATGCGGCGACGCCGGCAAGCATGGTGATTGCGCCGAGAAGTGCGATTGCTTTGTGGAGGACTGTCTTCTTCATTCCTTGCGATTTCCCTTGAATCCTGTTGCTTTACCGTTTTCTAGGGATTGATGCTGCGGACGGAGTTCGGACAGAAAACGATACGAAGGGCCCAGCCCCCGTTCGTCCAATGCCCCCGACGTTCCTTGTGGTGTCCTATCGTTCGTATGACTTCCCATACGACGCCGAGACGTGGAACATTGCCGGTTTGCCACACATTGGCTTGACAGCGCATCTTATTATACGGGTCAGCCTGACGTGCGGGTCATGTTTTTCAAAGATAGTGTGCACGATGGTTTTGCGGATATTTGCCGGACGGAGGAGACGAAGGGTGCATGTAAAGTGATGGAGGTTTGAGAGCGCCGGAAGAGATTCGACATGGATTGAGGTAAGGGGATCAGGTAAATGAATGTGGGCGTATGCGGGGCCGGGATATTCGCGTTGCTTGATTGTCTGCCCGGCATGGCATTCACGCTGACGCTGTTCCGCAAACGCCTCCGCTTAGGCGTACGCGCCACCGTTGCTGTATGCGCATTGCTTGTGGTGATTCAGGTGGTAGCCGGCTCATTGCGCTATAGCCATGTCGATGACAACGCGTACATGGCGTTGATGGCGATACTGTTGCCGGTGTTATGGGGATTTCCTGTGATCGGTTTGATTCGTGATTCTTGGCGCAAGATTGTGTTTGTTCTGATGTTGTTCATGAACCTGTCGGGCACGGTTACCGTCATGGGCAACGCCGTCGATCGTCATCTGTTTCCTGGGGGGGGGTATATGATTGGCGATATTTGCTCACGGTCTTGCTGGTTGGGATTGCACTGATCTGCGTACTATTCGTATTCTTCGGAAGAACGTTGCTGGATTTGTTCGATGTTGAGGATGCGGATTATATCTGGCGGTACTTGTGGTTGGTTCCGGCTGGATTCAGCGCCATCGCATTGTGGATGCGATTCGGCACGCCTGAACCTGAATACATCAGCACTGCGAAGCCGGCTAATTTTATGATGCTGATGCTGTTGTTCATAACGAAACTTGGAACGTATCTTATTATTGCCAAAATCATTCTCGTCCAACGTCAACGGAATGAGCTGAGTATCGTCAATCGCCAATATGAATTGCATGAACGCGCTTACCGTATCTACCGGGAGCATAGTGATGCCGAACGGCGGCTACGGCATGATTTTCGTCATGAGCTTGCGGTGCTGTCGGTGCTGGCTGAGAAGAACGAGCTTGGCGAATTACGTGATTACATCGCCAAGATGGTACGAACCGTTCCTCCAAGTACGCGGTACCGTCTTGCCAGTAATCCGGAATTGGATGCACTGTTGCAGTATTACGCGTATGAGGCGGAACGCGCTGGGGTCCGGTTCACGTCACGAATCGAGACTCCAGTGGATCACTTTGCCAAGTCGGTCGATCTGACGGTTGTTCTTGGCAACCTGCTGGAGAACGCGGTTCAGGCCGCAGGGTGTTGCGCAGGCGAACGATATGCGGATTTGCGGATCGGCAAGGTTCCGGGCGTCTGCATGATTCAGGTGCGGAACAGTTATGACGGCTTGATCGACGAGCGGAACGGCAAGTTTTGGCGCTATTGCTGTTTTCGTGGATGTCAGTTCGTCGTCGAGCCGTTGGTTCCGTAAGCGTAAGGGGCGTTCCCGCGTATTCTGTTTTCCGACCAAAGAAATGAATCACGAAGAACGCCTGAGCAAAAGCTTATTCACCAGATTTCTGCATATCGCGTGGAGGATCGCGGGAGACATCGCCCATAGGGTTGCCGAACGGCTCGGAACGGCGATGCCCCCGCCGTTCGACGGCCTGCACGCGATCGGCGTGGACGAGACCAGCCACCGCAAGGGCCACACGTACCTGACCGTGGTCGTCGACCACGAGCGGCATAGGGTCATCTGGGCTCACGGCGGGTACGGCGGGGACGTGTTCGACCTGTTCTTCAAGGCGTTGACGCCCGGACAGCGCGAATCCATCAGGGTCGTCACCGGCGACGGGACCCACTGGATCGACCCGTGCACCGGCCGGTGGTGCCCGGCCGCCGAACGCGTGCTCGACGGGTTCCACATCGTCTCTTGGATGACCGATGCGCTCGACGGCATCAGGAACACGGACCCGAGGGCCGGCTCTACCGTTCATGGCAACTCAAGGAACTATTGAGGACCCTGCTCAAGCACCCGCTCGAACAGGCCAGGGGCGAGTTGAGACACTGGGTGTTCCTGGCCTCGCATTCACGCATGCCCGAGATCGTCGAACTGGCGAAGAGGATCCGGCGGCGCCGACCGGACATCCTCAGGACCATCGAGCTGGGCTATTCGAGCGCGAGGCTCGAGGCGTTCGACAACAGGATCAAGGTCACCATCCGCATGGCCTACGGCTTCCGCCACGTGAACAACCTCATTGCCCTGGTCATGCTCAGATGCGATGGACTCGACATCCGACTACCACAACCCACGATCTAACCCACGAAAACAGCAGAAGCCTCAAATAAGTCCCATACACAAACAATTTGACAAGCTCGTCGAACACCTTCTGTCCGTGACCCTGATGCATCCAGATGACGCGCCCCCGGTCGTGGTCGACGACCACGGTCATGTACTTGTGGCCCTTCCTGTAGCTGGTCTCGTCCACGCCGATGGAACGCGGCCCGTCGAACAGGCCCGGACCCTGCTCCGCTCGCAGGTCGTCGGCGACCCGTCTGCATACCGGGCCCACGCTCTTCCAGTCCATGCGCA
>OLZG01000172.1_pt1 | contig 43836 bp, 50 predicted proteins | sample 1644401 | NCBI WGS metagenome assembly OLZG01 (sample SAMEA103958119, study PRJEB25191) | human gut metagenome | biome: human-associated habitat [ENVO:00009003]; feature: intestine environment [ENVO:2100002]; material: feces | place: Germany | collected 2013/2015
TTATCGATCGCATCGACACGTTCGACCACGTCGGCGCGTCGAAAGTTGCCGCCGGCCAGCTTCTCAGCGAGAAATGCCGTGCCCTCAAATTGACCTTCAACAAAACGACCCGTCGCTATGAACAAGGTGCCTAACATCCGGTATCAATTCTACGCCACTTTGCTCGATAGCTTTCAAAGCTATTTGAGCAGTGACGAGATTTGGGAGAAATATTGGGGCAGCTCCACAAAACCCGAAACCCTCACTCCGGACGAGTTCTGCGAGAAAAGCAAGCAGGACGTCCTCGACCGCATCAACCGCGTGCCATTCCAAAGTGCGGCAGCCGATCAGGGGACATGCTTCAATGAGATTGTCGATTGCCTTGTACTGAATAAGGCTACATGCCGCGAGGATATGGTACTTCGTTCTGACAAAGAGCGTCAAATCTTCTCGGCCGACTTTCGGGGGCAGACCTATGATTTTCCGATGTCGATTTGCTGGGAGTTCGCCAAGTACTATAAAGGGGCATTGCCGCAGGTATTCTGCGAGGGCGTGCTGCCGACCAAGTACGGCGATGTCCGGCTTTATGGGTACATCGACGAGCTGATGCCGTTCGGCATCCACGATATCAAGACTACGGGCGGTTATCAAGCGGGGAAATTCCGTAAACATTGGCAGCACCACGCATATCCATTCTGCATGGAACAGATGGGAACCCTTGTAAAATACTTCGAGTACAACATCTGCGAGATCAAGCGACTGCAAAGCGGCGCAGTGAAGACTGCAAGTTTCACGGAGTTTTACCCCTATCTGCCGGAAGAAACTCGAATGTTGCTGACGGCGCACTGCGAGCAGTTCATCGAGTTTATCGAGGCCAACCGCCATAAAATCACAGACACGAAAATCTTTAATCAAGAGTAATCATGGCAAAACAAATTATAGGCCGCCACAACGTATGCGCGGCGAAGGAATACACCACCTCACAAGGAGAGGTTAAGACCCAGTGGGTGCCGGTCGGCACGTCCGTAACATTTGACGACGGCTCATACCTTATCAATATCAACGCCCTGCCGATGGGCAACTGGTGGGACGGTGTGCTGCAAGGCTTCAAGCAGGAACCCCGCGACCAGCAGGGCACAGCCCGGTCGCAGGCACCCGCCGCCGGAGGCTATCAGCAACCACAGTACGGCCAAGCACCGCAGGGGTATCGACCGCCTGCCCCGGCACCCGTCGCAGCTCCTTTCCCACCGTACGAAGAAAGCCCATTTTAAGCGATGAAAGATTTCCGTATCACGACACCCAAAGACAAAGAGGCTGTTAAGGCCTACCTCGACCGTCTGCCGGATGGTAAGCGCTACGACGTGGTCGTGAAGCTCCACCGGGAGAAACGGACGCTGAGCCAAAACAACCTTTTTCACTTGTGGTGTTCCTGCATAGCCGACGAAACGGGCGAGGATAAGGCCCGGATCAAAATATTGCTCAAAGAAATGTTTCTCGGCTATAAAGAATACGGACTATTCGGCCACAAAACATTTTCGCTGCCCTCGACCTCTGCCCTCGATACGAAACAGATGTCCGAGTTTATGAACAAAGTGCAGGTTTGGGCTTCGGCCGAAATGGGAATACTGCTACCGGTTCCGGAAGATGAATTTTTCTACCAATTCGAAGAACAATACAAAAACAGAATTTAGATGAAAACAATCAAAATTAAAAGTGCCACACTTTCGGCCCGTACGCTCAAGGTGGCTTACGATGAAACGATCTCGGACGGCACGGCGACCGTAACAAACGAGTACACGGTAAACAAAGGTACGCTCTGCCATGAAGATTTGATCCATGCGCTGGAGCGGCTCAAACCTCACATGGCTATGCTGTGCGACCTCAAGGAAGTAGGCGGCATCGAAGGGGTTATTATCGACCTTGACCGTTACGATTTCAGGGAAAGTCTCGACAAAGTATTCATCAGCGGCATCAAGGTGTCCTATGGACTGAAGGGCGAAGTGCTGACGATCATCGGCGGTAAGACCACGGACAAAGGCCGGGTGCTGAATCTCTGTGCGCCGAGTGTGGCGGATATCGACGCTGAATACCCGTATGTGAGTGAACTTTTCGAGGTGCTTGAAAATATCCGCGCGGAGATCAACGCCTATCTGTTTGAGGGCAAATGCGCCGTCAAGCAGGCCGAATTTGATTTCGACGAGGATATCTCCGGCGTCGAGGGTGATGCGCCGGAAGAGGCGGCAGAACCCGCGGAGCAGCCCGCGGCCGAAGCACCCGCAGAAACCGAGGACACACATTTCCCCAAACGTGGCCGCAAGAAAGGCAAGTCGGTAAAACTGTCCGCATAACCGTAGGCATAGAACACCATGTTGATCACCCAAGTAAATACAGACTTCCACATTGCATTCCGCTACTGCCGGCATTTGGTTGAAGCGGTGAAGAACCTGCCCGGTCGTCGGTATGACCCAGTAAATAAATTTTGGGTCGTGCCGACGCGGGAGCGGGCGGCGGTCGAGGCCTTTGCCCGGCGGTATGGCTTTCGGATGGGGGATCAGTCGGCGCGGGCTGAAATGGTCGGAGAGATTCCTCCGATGCCGGAATTGCAGGTTGAAATTCCCCTTGCTATGGAATTGTATCATTATCAGAAGCAGGGCGTGGCGTACTGTCTTGAGCATCCGCACACGATAATAGGCGATAAACCGGGACTTGGAAAGACGGCGCAGAGCATCGCGGCTGTGATTGCTCAACGCGCGTTCCCGTGCCTTATCATCGCGCCGGCGACGCTGAAAATCAACTGGGCGCGCGAGGTTAAGCAATGGGGCGGCGATAAGATAAACGCCATAATCATCAACGACAAAAACCGCCGGACATGGCATCTGTTCTATGAAGCCGGGATGGCGCAGTTCTTCGTGGTGAATTACGAAAGCCTCAAAAAGTACTTCGTGGAGAAGTTCACCAACAAAGAGGGGCAGAAGCTGATGCTTTCGCATATCAAGTTCCGGCCGACGATCGACATTTTCAAGTCGGTGATTATCGACGAGAGCCACCGATGCAAAAACGGTTCTGCTCAGCAGTCTAAGTTCTGCATGGGTATCAGCAAGGAAAAACCCGTAACATACCTGTTGTCGGGTACTCCTTTGGTGAACAAGCCGAAAGACCTGATACCGCAGTTGCATATCATGGGTATGCTGTCGAAGTTCGGAGGATACAAATATTTTGTGAACAGGTATTGCTCCGGGCCGAACGAAGCAAGCAATCTTCGGGAGTTGAATTACCTGCTGAACCTGCATTGTTTCTACCAGCGGGCAAAGGAGGACGTTCTGAAAGACCTCCCGGCTAAGACCCGGCAGACGATCCTTTGCGATATTTCCAACCGTAAAGAATATATGGATGCCGAACGCGACCTTATCAAGTACCTGCGGGAATACCGGGATGCCTCGGATGAACAGCAGCGCCGGGCTAAACGGGGAGAGGTGATTGTACGTATCAACGTCCTGCGTCAGATATGTGCGCGCGGCAAGGTCAAAGAGGTAAAGGAATTCATCGACGACCTGATCGAATCGGGCGAGAAGCTCATCCTATTTATGAACCTGATCGAACTGGGCGATGCTTTCAAAAAACTGTACCCGAATGCAGTTGTAATCCGCGGCGGGATGTCGGCCGAAGATAAACAGCGCTCCGTCGATTTGTTCCAGCACGACCCTGTCTGCAAACTGGCAATTTGCAATATCAAAGCTGCCGGGGTCGGCTTGACCCTCACCGCATCGTCCCGCGTGGCGTTCGTAGAGTTCCCGTGGACGTATGCGGACTGTGAGCAATGCGAGGATCGCGCCCACCGTATCGGGCAGAAAAACAATGTGTCGTGCTACTACTTTCTCGGCGAAAAGACGATCGACGAGGACATTTACAAAATCATCCAAACGAAAAAAAGCATCGCGCAAACCGTGACCGGCACCGTGGATCAGGTTGAAGAAAATGTTGTCGATGCCATCATGAACATTTTTAACCAAAAATAAATTGACATTATGGAAAACAAATTTGTATTTCTCGACATCACGTCGATAGGGATCAACCCTATGAACCCGCGTAAAACATTCGATCCGCGGGCGCTGGGTGAACTCTCGGACAGCATCAAAGTCGTGGGCGTTTTACAACCCATCACCGTGCGGCCGAGACCTACTGAGGAACACGGTGAAAAGTACCAGCTTGTATGCGGTGAGCGCCGCTGGCGTGCTGCGGCCATGGCCGGCCTCAAAGAGATTCCCGCGATTATCCGCGAACTGACCGACGACGAGGCCGTAGATGTTGCCATCACGGAGAACCTGCAACGTAAAGACGTTTCGCCTCTCGAAGAGGCCGACGCATTCAAATATCTGCTCGACAAAGGGCAGAGCATCGCCGACCTGTGCGGACGCTTCGGCAAGAGTGAGTTTTATGTTCGGGGGCGCATGAAACTGCTTGCCATAAGCGACGATTTCCGCAAGATGCTCGATGCCGGAGAAATTTCGATTTCTCAAGCAATGGAGATCGCCAAATTCGATGCGGACATTCAAGGCAAAATGTATGAACAGCATTTTGCACAGCACTGCTGGAACTCATGGCATGAGTTGAATGCCAAATCCCTGTACCAGCGAGTAGTTCAGTCCTATACGAAAATACTTGACCGATACAAATTCGACAAGGGCGAATGCGATACATGTCCGAACTGCTCTAAGAATTTTAGCCTTTTCGCTGGCGGGGATGGTGAGGCAACATGTCAAAATGATTCCTGCCTGCAACGGAAAAAGCGCGAATATGAACTTGGCATTGCCTTGAAACTTCAAAAGCAGCACCCCGAAGCAGATTTCTACACGATGCACAAGGATTGCCCCAAAAAGGCCGAATTGGAGAAGCAAGGCCACGAAGTCAAGATTTGGCCGGGATGGCCGAACCGTATAGGGGCGGTTGTAACCAAGGAACTCAGAAGTAAAGTCGAGAACGGCACCGCACGTCTTGCCATCTGGTTGTATAGCGATGATCCATATTTCGGATATATCGAAATAAATGGTGCCGAGGCTTCACCTGAGGAAAATGATAAAATAAAAGACCTCCAAAATAAGGACAACCGAAACAAGGAGCTTGAAGAGGAAAAGACCGTATCGGAAGTACGCGACACTATCAAAAAAATGGATATCGAAACGCTGTCTGCCGGAGAGCTTACGGCCTACGAGTCGCAACTGACGTTGTTTATCTTGGTTCGAAACCTCAATAAAGAGCAGCAGGAGAAATTAGGCACGGTTCAACATTACTCGATGTCCGACGAGGAAGCGTGGAACGCCGTGATGAATGTCACGCCGGAGCAGATCGCTTACATTCACCGATGCAATATTCTCAACCAAGTTGGCGACCATTTCCGGCGGGACTTCAAAACAGACCTCTTCTTCGACTGGGTGAACAGCCGGGATAAGTCTATTATTCCAGAGGTGGAATTAAAGTACAGAGAGGTTTACCTGCGCCGCAAGGAAAAGATCGACGCCCGTATAGCAGAAATAGAATTGGCCAAAGCTGAAAAAGGAAAATAGGAAATGAACTACATCGAGTTGATAAACCAATTTTGGCAAACACGACGTAGAGTGCGATTGACCAGCGCGGAGGCAGACCTGTACTTCTGCCTACTGCAAGAGTGCAACCTCCGCGGCTGGCTCAATCCCTTTGAGTGTCCCAACGGGTTAATCTGCGCGACTATCGGAGTGAGCGAATCCACTTTGATAGATGTGCGCAACAGATTACAGCAAAAGGGTTTTATCAAATTCGTAAGTGGTTGTCGTAAGGCAAAATCACCTGTTTACTCCATTTTATACTTTGAAAATCCAAGTATAAACCCAAGTATAAGCCGGGGTATAAACCCAAGTATAAACCAGAGTAAAGAGGATGACACACCTATATATAGGTCTTTATCTAACGATAAAGACGGCTTAAAACAGAAACAGAAACATATTCTTCCTGATTGTCCCCCTGCGGGTGACGGTGAATTACCGCTCGGTATTGTTTCAGAAGATCCCCTAAAAAAAAGGGCGGAGATATGCAAACGGGTACGGGAAACATATCATCGGCATTGCAAAGGGCTTCCGCCCATAAGAACCATGATGCCGAAGCGTCAACAGGCTATCATGGCGCGAATGCAGGAACACGGCGAAGCCGCGGTTATGGAAATGCTCGAAATTGCAGGACGGTCGAAATTTCTTGCCGGGCAGAATACACATCAATGGACAGCTACTTTCGACTGGCTATTTAAACCTACGAATTTCATCAAAACTTTAGAACGGAATTACGATGACAAAACAAAACAATATGACAACGGCCGAACGACTGCTGGCGGGGATCAAAGAAAGTGCTTCACGGGCGAGTATAGCGAGGCCTTTTGAAATCGACATGCGGGAACCGCAAGTTGCGGAAGCTATAACGTACCTGTTTTCGCTCCAGTGTGCGCAGACGGGCAAAGTTGCGGATATTTCTCCGATGGTAGTCAAAGCAATTGAAAAGGCGGCGCATTGGCTTGTAAATCCTGAACGGGTAAGCCTCAAGATACTCGGCACACCGGGTACTGGAAAAACAACGCTGCTTTATGCCATCCGGGAATTTATTTGGCGCTACAACCAAACGCAACCGTTCGGGCGAGTTGGCCTGCGCATACATCCGGCTCTGATGATTGTAGATGCTTTCCAGCGTAAGGATGCAAACCTTGATCTTAATATGGCCGTGTCGATCCCCGTATTGGCGATTGATGACGTGGGGGTCGAAGCTACGGAGATCAAATATTACGGTTCGGAGTTGCGACCTGTTACCGATATCATCCTGCACCGGAGCAACGAGAACAAACCGACAATCATCGTCAGCAACTTCGGGGAGCCGGATTTCCTTGCGAAGTACGGCGAACGGGTGTTTGATCGGCTCAAGGATATGACGACGATTTTAATGACCGGGGAAAGTAACCGCAGGAACAAATGATTTTGAAACCCCTACATATCCGCTTTCTCGCAGCAATGCAGAATATCGTCGAGGATAAAAAGGCTCGCCGGGTCGTACCGTCTGCGGCGCTCTCTATGGAGTTGGTGCATTTTCTGAAACTTTCCCGCGCGGAAGTCGAGCGGATTGGCGCAGAACTGGCCGCCGCTGGAGAGATCAGTACCGGAGACACGATAAATCAGAAATACTACAAACCAAGCAATGAGCAGGCATAACGAATCGAGGTTACAGACTGCCTGCGTTACATGGTTCCGAATGCAATACCGGAGTTTGGCAAAACTGCTCTTTGCCGTGCCGAATGGCGGTAGCCGTTCGAAAGTCGAGGCGGCGATCATGCAGGGTGAAGGTGTAACGCCCGGAGTGTCGGATTTGATTCTGTTGGTTGCACGAGGTAATTACAACGGCCTATGTATCGAAATGAAAACAGAATCGCGCGGATCCCGACAGTCCGACAACCAAAAGTCATGGCAGGTATTGGTCGAGGCGCAGGGTTATAAATACGTCGTGTGTCGTAGCATCGAGCAGTTTATGTCTGAAATAAATAACTATCTGAAATAATGAAAGTCATAATAACCTTTTCGGGGATAAAGGCAGCCTTGCCGCGCTTCTTTGGACACGCGAGCATATCACCAGAACTTCACGACTGTATTCTGCGATACAGGCAGAAAATTGTCTGCAGAAATTGTGCTTACTGATAATGACGAGAATTATGAAAACAATACTCTCTGTAATTTCTGTAATGATACAGAGTAAGAATTGTCTGCCATAGTATGAAGATGAACAAATAACTCCTCCAAAGATTGCCATCTCCTCATGTCTCCGAAATGAAGAATGATCTTCCATAGATTAGTATTATCCAAAAACAAAGGAAGCATTTTCGACGCAATTACCTTGTAGCGATCTCGATGATATGTTTGCTCCGACAAAATTGCATTCCATGATTGTAGCCATCCCGGCTGCGTTGCAAAATGCGATAATTGAGGTGCTTCATTAAGGAGCTCTATAAGATAATTTTGAAAAGCTGGAGCGTATTGAGATTTTGTCATGTCTTTAGAATCTTTCCACCGTAAATATATTGTATATAAATTACACATCGAAGAAAGTTCGCAAATTGTCTCTTCGAACCATATCAAACCCGAAATCTCGCCGGTAAACGTTCCATTAATTAAATGATGACAGTATTCGTGAGCAAACTGATAAACCCATCTACACCAATAGTCACCATATACCTTCAAGAAAATAAAATGTTTATTGTCACCCATACTACAACACTTTGGACAATCTTCAGAATAAGTAATATAACAGTCAGTGCTATTGAATGGTTGTGTATGCAAATAATGCGAGAAATTTACATCTACTAACGATAGTAATCCTTGGACAATTGTTTGGTTGTAATTCAAGAATCGAGGATCATTGGATATGTGTAAATTAGGCGCAAATCGATAATAACGCATAACAAAAATCATTAGGCTGGATAACAAATAACAGTAAGTATTTTCCTAGCAAAACCATAAATTATGATCAGCAAAAAAATCGAACAATTTATGTATTTATAAAATATGAGCAAATTATGAACTAGAATTCTATCGAAATAGACTGACAATAGAAACAACAAGCGTGAGTATGGCTACTACTAGCGTTATTATTGATTTCCACGAATCATTTTTGATACTGTTAGTGATTTCATTGACTTTGATTGCAGTTTCGCGCGTTTTAGCCTCTATCTGATTTACGGTTACATTCATTTTTTGCATATGGATTCCCATTTCGCGTATATTGGATCCCATATTGCGTTCATCTTGCTCTCTTTGCCATTCTTGCACCTCTGGATGACTACTATTGAATTTCATAACCTATAAGAATTAACCTCTTTATTGAGGAAAACTTATACGAATTGTAACAGTCCTAGGATCGACACGACCGTCAAGTCTCATTGCTTTCATATACCCAGAGATAAACATCATTGCATTTTCAAGAACAGTTGATTCATAGTAATCCTTTACCTCATAATTCTTTTTAGTCGGATATGTAGAATCTCCGCATGTGTGATGCATTTCTCCATTTAATTTAAAAGAAACATCGTAATGTGCCATGTATGCCATAATGAATAATTTTTATTTATACAAATATAACAATATTTCAAAAAATGTCCAATACCTTAAATAATTTCATTACGACCCATTACCCGCAATGGGTAGAATACGCGACCTTCCACGTCCGCCACTCGCGGCTTCCGATCGACCCGGCCGAGGTCGTGAACGATGTGCTGTGCACCCTCCTTGAGCGAGATATGGCGAAGCTGGAACGCCTAATGAACGCCCGGAATAAGGATGGGAGTGAGCTTGATTTTTTCGTGATGCGAATCATCAAAATCAGCATACACTCGCCGCGGTCGCCGTTCCGCTACCAACGGGGACAGCATTGCACGGATCGGCTTGAAGACAGCATCCGAACACTACCGGCTCCAACTCCGGATTTCGATCAGGAAGATGCCTATATGCAGGTTCGGCAGGTATTCGACACGTTGCAGGTGTCGGAATTGTCAAAGCGTATCTTCGCATGGCGATTCTTCGAAGGAAAAACATTCGCCGAGTGGCCGGGGCCTGAAAGTCCGAAGTTCATATACGACACTTTCAATCGCATTTTGTTGATAATTTCCGCCAAGATTCGGAGAAAAAACGCTTCCTAATTCTATTATCCTATGAAGTCCGACATAGTGTCAATGTCAAATGACGGTAATCCGTCCAAGTCGCGGAGGCTTGCCAAAACTCCGCACATAGCGAGGTAGAGCAGTTGGTAGCTCGTTGGGCTCATATCCCAAAGGTCGCAGGTTCAAGTCCTGTCCTCGCTTCAAAATTCAGATTATGGCCGATATAAAGTTAGACCCGAAAAACTACCGCGTTCACGGTGAGAAGAACAAAGCTATCATCCGCAAAAGCCTTGAGGATTGCGGTGCTGGCCGCTCTATCCTTTTGGATGGGGATGATGTCGTGATTGCCGGTAACGGCGTATACGAACAGGCGCAGGCGCTCGGACTCCCGGTGCGTGTCATTGAGTCGGATGGACGAGAGCTTATCGCAATCAAACGCACGGATCTCAAAACGGAAGACGATAAGCGCCGCGCATTGGCACTGGCCGACAACCACGCCAGCGACACTTCGGTTTTCAATATCGATTCTGTTCTTATGGACTTTTCGCCCGAAGAACTCGACATGTGGGAGTTTGAGATCGACACAGCCAATATCGACCTGCTGTCCGAGGTCGAGCAAAACGGGTTCAAGAATGCCGTAAACGAGAGTTCTGATTTATTCACCTTGTCCTTTGCCTTGCCCAAGAGTATGAAAGAGGACGTCGAGGCTTACATCAAGCGGAACGGGAAAGACAATTTGACACAGTTAATTATCAGTGAAATATGCCGAGATGCGGAAGTCAAATAGCGATCTGTGACCTGCCGATCCGGTTCGACACGTATAAGGGGTGTTCCCATATGTGCCGTTACTGTTTTGTGCAGCTCAAATACGACATTTCAAATATCGAACGCGGCGAGGGTCCGAAGTCCCTGCGCGGCTTCATCGACGGCCAGCGCAACGGTGAAACGGAGTGGTGTGACTGGAATATTCCGATACACTGGGGTGGCATGTCCGACCCGTTTCAGCCTGTAGAGCGGGAGCATCGATTGTCATACGACGCCCTTAAGGTCTTTGCCGAAACACAATATCCGTTTGTGGTCAGTACAAAGGGTATTCTGCTTGCCGAGCCGGAATACCTCAACCTGTTGAAGCAATGCAACTGCGTTGTACAGGTATCTCTTGTCAGCCCTCAATATGACAAACTGGAGAAAGGAGCGCCGACCTATGCCGAGCGCCTCGATATGATCCGCACGATAGCACCCCATGTAAAGCGTGTGATCGTCCGGGTTCAGCCTTATACGACGGGAATGCTTCGGGATGTCCTCGGTGCGGTATCTACCTACAAGAGTATAGGCGTACATGGGCTGACAATCGAGGGCATGAAATACAAACGCAAGGTAGACGGTCTTGTAAAAGTCGGCGGGGATTTCTGCTATCCGGCCTCTGTCCTCAAACGGCACTTTGAATGGATAAAGGCGGAATGCCATCGAAATGGATTGGCTTTCTACTCGGCCGAAAACCGGTTGCGCAAGATGGGAGATTCTCTATGTTGCTGCGGTGTTGATGGGCTGGAGGGATTTAAGACCAACACGTTCAATTTGAACCATTACCTGTTCGACAAGGAGCGATATATCCCGACAGAGAAGATGAAAGAGCCGGGAACCTGCATGTGCCTGAAAGCTATCTGTCAGAATACCGTAGGTTACAGTGCATTCAAGAAGCGAAGCCTGCATTACATGATGGGCGAAATGTCGCGGGATAAAGGTTGTATTTCCCAGTTGCTGGAAAAATGAATACTTTAGTGTCGGAAAAACCAAAAACAATTCCGCGCTATGAAAACAAAACAGTGTATGATTTACAAGGAAGTCGTAAACAAACGCCTCGCCCGGAAACAGGAGCAGGTCTCGGAGCTTGAAACGAAAATGATTTCAGAGGGGGAACTCTCCGCGATCGACAAGCGGAAGATGATAGAATGTAAAGCCGCAATTCTTGAGCTGGAAAACGTAATCGACATTGCGGAGTCCATGTTCACGGCTGAAACCTGCGACCAAAACGAAAAGAAATAAAGACCAATGGCAAAGTATAGCGCAGAACTCATCGAAAAGATTTGTTCGCTCATCCGGGCGGACAGCTATACTATTGCCGAAATATGCAAAATCGTAGGTATTGCCGAAAGCACCTTTTACGAGTGGAAGGACTCCAAAGCGGAGTTTTCAGAGGCAATAAAAAAGGCTCAAGAAGAGTGCAGAGGCTTCTTTGCGACCGAAGCCAAGAAATCACTGCTGAAACTTGTACAGGGGTTCACCGTTGAAGAAAGACGTACGGTTACCGCTGATACCGGAAAGAAGAGTGAAGACGGGAAACCGATTGTAAAGGTCAAAGAGCATACAACCGTTACAAAATACGTTGCCCCAAATCCCACAGCGATCATCTTCACACTTACGAACTGCGACGCGGAGAATTGGAAGAACCGGCAGAGTGCCGAGTTAACTGGTAAAGGTGGAAAAGACTTGATACCGCCGGACATGAAGAAGAACGTCGATAGCATGACCCCGGCAGAAATTGCAAAGTACGTATGCAAGGATGGGAAATGAATCGGGTGAAATACGGGCGCTGCGGAGCGGAGCCTATCAGTCGTTTCCGTTCTATGTCGCATTATTAAAGGGTAAGGATTTCCTTACCCCTTTTCATCTGTCTTTCTACTGGGTACTGGATGCCTTTGCACATGGTCGTATAAAGCGGCTGATCGTCACCATGCCGCCCCAGCATGGAAAATCCGAGGGAACAACGCGTCTGCTGCCGGCATACATGCTCGGCCTTGATCCCGATCTGCGTATTGCTATCGCGTCTTACTCGGACACTTTCGCCCGGAAATTCAACCGTGCAATACAGCGCATTATCGACAGCCCCGAATATTATGTTTTGTTTCCGGAGACGCTTCTGAATGGTAATCCGAACTGTGAGGACAGTGCGCAGTATGTCCGGAATAATACGGAGTTCGAGATCGTCGGCCGCAAAGGGTTCCTAAAAGCTGTGGGACGAAATGGTGCCCTTACAGGCGAACGCATTGATGTTTTTATAGGGGATGACCTGTATAAGAATGCTGCCGAGGGTTACTCCCCTATCATTCGTGAATCAGTATCCGAGTGGTACAAATCGACCGTAAAAACCCGACTGCACAATAATTCGCGTGAACTTATGGTGTTCACCCGTTGGCATGAAGAGGATCTGATTGGTACGATCATAACCGCAGGAAATATCCGGGAATTGCGGTCGCTCGATGATATTGACGCGGAGTTCGACGGCTGGTACTATCTAAACTTTGAGGCAATTAAGGAAAGCGATCCGACACCCATCGATCCCCGACAGCGTGGCGAGGCTCTTTGGCCCGAAGCGCATGACCTCAAGCACCTGCAGGAAAAAAGAGACCTCGACCGCATCGTGTTCGAGTGTATGTATCAGGGACACCCGATGTCGAAAGAGGGGCTATTATACGGGGAGAATTTCAAAACCTACTCTGAACTTCCGGCACAAGGCGACATTCTCGACTATGCCAATTACACCGACACGGCCGATACGGGTGATGACTATCTATGCTCGATCAGCTATGTCCGGGCGAGGGATGGCTATTGCTATGTAACGGACATGGTCTATACACAGGAGCCGATGGAGTGCACTGAATACGCCGTGGCCGATATGCTCAAACGTAGCGGTACGCGCCGGGCGTCGATTGAGAGTAACAACGGCGGTCGCGGATTCGCACGCGCTGTGCAAAGACGTGTTCCGGCCATACGTATCGAATGGTTCCATCAGAGCGGGAATAAGGAAGCCCGCATCCTCTCCAATGCCGCAACGGCGTTGCAGACTATAATAATGCCGCATGATTGGAAAATCCGCTGGCCTGAATTCTATTTACATATGACGACCTATCGGCGTCAGTTCCGTGCGAACCGCTGGCATGATGCCGCGGATGTGGTGACGGGAATTGTCGAAGATGGTACGAATAAGAAAGGTAGAATCAAGGCAGTAAGGTAACCATGGCAAAAATCAAACTCATCGACAAACTGAAAAGCCTTGTCGGCATCGAAACAAAAACCAACATCGAACAGGCTATTATGCTCCTGCAGGCAGCGCAGTCGTGTATTGACGCCTATACAGCAGAAAGAGCCGCCAAACAGCTACACGTCGGGACGCTCTCGCAGATGAACAAGGACATCGGCGTTATCACGAAGAAGCTGTCGGGGTATGTTGAGGGTTAAGATTGCCGGCAAAAGGTTTCGTATACCGACGCACTGGGAGGATATTACGCTTACCCAGTGCGCTTGGTTGTACCATAAGGCTAACGAGCAACCCACGGCGCTTCTTGACTATTACCGCTCCTTTGCCTCGGACACGGCTCCCGAACCCTATGCAAATATCGACGAGCTAACCCGTTTCACTTCGGAGGTTGTCGGCTACCTTGCCGACGTACCGGAAGGGCTGATGCTTCAAACCCGGCGCGAGGATATTATGACGCTGGCAATGGCTGTACTTCCGCGGTTCATAATCGGGGTACTCGGCATTGTCGATTATCCGGTTCGGGGCATTACTTCATTTCGCTACAAAGGCCGCCGCTACTACCTGCCGAAATCCGGGACGGATATTTCCGGGGAACTTACGCCGCTGAGTGGCGTGACAGCTATTGAGTTCTGCCAACTGTCCGACATCGTATGTGCGGAAAACATTGCTTTGGCTCCGCTGGCTGTCGCTATCGCATGCCGCCGGAAGGGTGAGCGGTACAATGAAGAGCTGGCGCAAAAGCGGGCGGCATTGTTCGCAAGCCTCCCCGCCTCGGTCTACTGGGAACTTTGGGCGCAAACTTCGGGGGCGCATCAGTACCTGAAAGCCGCATTTCCGAATTGTTACGGTACGGGCGGCGGGGATTCGTCGGGTAAAGCCGAGCCTGCGGTATGGTGTGACACGCTCGTCGCTATGTCTACCGATAAGCCAAGTGAGCTTGAGCATCTGCAACGGATGAACGCCTACGATTTCGTACACCTATTGTCGGAGAATATCAAACGGAGAACGGAAGAATGGAAGATGAAAGCCGCCTTAGCGTCTTGCGGGGTAAGGTAGAATTGCTCACATGGCTGATAAATCGGGAATGCAAATGCGACCGGGCCAAATGTGCCGAGCATTTCCGCTACATGGAGCAGTTGAAATTTCAATATCAATGCGAAATAGAGGACTATGAGAACAATACTACGGGAAGCGTTGAAAGCCGCGCTTAAGAAAACATACGGCGAAGCGTTCGACTTCGGTACGGGCTTCTTGGATGATATCAACGGCGGAAGTTACAAACTTCCGTGCGTTTGGGTATGTCCGTTTGATCTTGTAGGCAAAACGGGGCGGTCTGAGGGCTTTAAAATCTATGCCGGGACAGTTTACCTGCTTGAGTTGTCCGACGGGCTTACATCCGAGAAAAAGGACGATCGATGGGATGATATGGAGCGGGCGGCAGTCGAGGCGTTCAACGAAATGACAGAAACGCTTGGGGTGACGTTCGACAAAATCAAGACCTTTCCCAATGAGGGCGCTTACGCAGGGTATAATGACATTTCACTTAAAGTAACATTTGAGGTAACGACAAGCTATTGTGAAAACCGCGGATAGTCCCATATTACAGCAAATTGCCCAGTACTTGAGTGACACCTTGCAAATGGAATTGCTCAATCAGGGACATACTGCGTCCGAGGCTCTTTTCAACAGTATTCAGTCGGTGATAGATCAGACGCTGACGGGTATAACGATCTCCGCACAGGCTCTGTATTATGCAAAATTCGTAAATGCAGGTCGCAAGCCCGGAACGAAAGGTGTGCCGATTGATGTTCTCGTCGAATGGATCAGGCGCAAGCGGCTCAATATGGAAGGTAAAAGGGAACGATCCGTAGCTTTTGCTATGCAACGGTCAATCCGGGACAAAGGCATCAAACCCTCCCGGTTCATAGATAAATCAATAGATAAGTTCAACAATTCTAAACGACTGGAAGATAATATAGAACGATTCATGGAGGAGTATGCAGAGGAACAACTGCAAACTATTTTTAACCAATTAACTGCATGACGATATGGCAACAACGATAACGCTTCCGGCCCCGTACAGTTCGGTCAAAGAATCTGTCATCTTTGAAATTGACCGAGATATTGACGCTGTGGCCGAAGTGATGATAAACGGGTATTTGAAGCAACTGCCGAAAAACGCCTATAAAGTGAATGTGGCGCAGTATTTTCGGGATGACTTTACGATTGCGCCGCTTGATGCTGAGTCCGAACCTACATTACAGGTGTGGGACGGAGTTGACCTCGGCCGGGTCGTCAATGCTTCGATCATGGTAGACAGCATCCCTTCCGAAGAGGTGCCGCTGCTTTGTGCGGATAAACAACCGACACCAAACCGTTTTATGAGTGATCTGCGGCGGCGTAATGCCATGCCGGGGCAAATCGACGAACTTCCAATATATACGACGACTCCCGCTGTTGTGGTGTACGGCTCGGTTCAGGTTGCCGTACCAGCCGGTATATCCTGCGTCGGCTTTCGTATTCCGACCGATGCGCCGCCCCGGTTTGCGGTAGATATGCGGAGTCCCGACGGAGAGGCGCAGGATCGTATTGAATATGAGATTGAGGAGAACGACGGAGTGCGCCTCGCGTGGATCAATGCCTACGGCCAGATCGACTATTGGAACTTCGCAGTTCGCCGCAAATCATCAACCAAGATAACAAAGGAGAAGATATACACAGAAGCCGGGTATACTGCAACATCTATACAGGCAGACACGACCAAGTCGGTAACAAGCTGTCCCCTGCCCGAAACTCAGGCGAATGTGTTGAGTCAGATTTTTGTGTCCGAAAGTGTGTGGTGCATCGTCGGGGATAGGGTGTGTCCGATCGACATCACGACAGAGAGTATTACGACCTACGATGTGGAGAAATTAAGCTCCGTGCAGATTGAATACAGAAATAAAATCCGGTAGCTATGGTTGTGGAGTTGAAAATAGACGGCCATAAGGTCGATATGAATCAGAAAGGCAATATCGCCGCGACGCATAGCATTGCTGATATCGAGGAGCCAGACAGTACGGCAGCGGGATATACCAAGTCTGTCGAAGTCCCGCTTATGAGTAATATGCGGGTTTTTCGGTTCATCAATGAGCTGTATAGTAAAGAGCAGTTCAACAACGAACTGCATAAGGCGGAGTATATCGTGGACGGAAATACCGTCATGTCGGGTATAGCACAGATCGATAAGATCACGTATAAATTCGGTTCTGGGCACAAACTCGTCGGCGGCAGTTTTCATGTGTCAGTCATCGGCGCAGCTTTCGACTGGATTACGAATGCCAAGAAGCAAATCAATGAGCTTGAAAGTGCGGAAACTGTCGTATACAACATGGGGGAAGTATACAAAAATTCCATCCGAGAAGATGAATCGCTGATCAAGTTTTTTCCGGTAGACCGCGGGGCATTTTGGGAAGAAAATTATAACGGGGATTTGATTCCGCGAAAAAAGTTGGATATCCGGGATTATCACCCTTTTTTCAACGTGTGGAAAACAATGTGCCTGATTCTTTCCGGGTACACGATAAAGAGTTCCATGGAGGACTTTTTCAAAAAGTTATACTGTTCGGGCTACATGCCGGTGAACGAAGACTTATCGTACATCAAAGAGGATAACGACTTCTATATCGGCACCTCGGCGACGGAAGATGAACCTAAGTTGCTGGGTATGATCAGCCCGAAGAAACCGACTATCAGCGCCAATATATATGACCTTTGGGATTCGGATGAATACCATAACGATAAAGGGGTTATCAGCTCGCCTCCGATATCTTCGACGCCACATTTCAATCCGACGGAAACGGTAACAGTAAGGATGCAGACCAACCTACACTATAAATCGCAAATTGTGAACGGATCCACGGGCTACTGGAACGACATCATGAAGGAATACGGCGAATGTCTATATGTCGATGAATTCCGATTGTATGTGAACGCGCAGTATGAACGCATAATATTGACATTGGATAAATGTGTCGAAGCTAAAGACCGACAAGGGGATATAAAAAACATCTTTATCCCGTGCGATCCGAATGAGGCTAAGACCTACGTGGTCTATTTGGAGTTTGCTTCGTGGCAGATTTCGGGGCGAATTATCTTTCAATGCAAGGGTGCTTACACCGACCTCGGACAACATAAGGCTGGTGGTCGGGGCAACTGGTATGTTATCACGGTTCCGCAAGGGCGAGAAGGACAGCTCGGCTTTTTCCAAGGGATAAGCATGCACGACGGCGTGGGCGTTATCGAATTTTATTATTTCGAGATATATGACGGACAAGTGACTTTTAACCTTGATAATATTACGAAAAACGCATATACTCTGACTAAAGGTTTGTCTTATCCTCTTTGGGGGCAATTTGCCTGCTCTCGGGAATATGGTTTGACTCCTGACAAAATCGACGGAGTGCAACTTTGGCTATGTGAAAACAATAGTATAAAGCCCGATTTTGCCAATATCATTGGACAGAACGATAAGGTGGGAATTTCGACAATCGGTGGCACCGGGTCGCAACTTGATTTTCTTGCTTCTCTTCGTCAGTTGTTTAACTTGATGTATTATACAAACCCATTATCGAAAGAAATCTTTGTCGAACCCCGCACAAAGTTTTACAACTTGGATCGTGCAGAGATTGTAGATTGGCGGGAGAAGATCGACTATGCCAAAGAGATCGTAATAGAGGAATTGGGGGCTGATATCGGAAAGTCTATTAAACTGGCCTATGCTGAGGGTAACGAAGTAATACAATATTACAACTGGAAAACCGGGGCGGAATTTGGGGCATATAGTCAAAAGTTGCTCAACAAAACTTCGGACGACACAAAAGAAATCGTCAACGATACATTTTCTCCATTTTTGTTACATGTGGTCGATTCGGTAGGTATGACGATACTTCAAGAAGAACGGGAGAGCGAACAGAAGCAGATCAATGATATCGAGTTAGAGGTTACCCCGGTGATCGGCTGCTTTGGGGGTTTAGCTGATCGTACTGGCGGGGAAGATGTCGCGTCATATCCAAAATACCCGCAGTTGGTTTTCCAAGATATCGGGAAAGGTATTAACCTCGGTTTCGATGACATGACCGGGGATGTTCTTGTGCCCGGTTCCCGGCAATATTATGAGGATAATATTTCGGCGTATAACCATGGCCGGCGCATAACCATGTATTTGGAACTGACACCTCGTGATATTGAGGCAATTCAATTTCCTAACAGCCAAATGCAGGATTTCCGTGCGGTGTACCTTTTGAACTTCGACGGAGAAAACGTACCGTGTTTATTGGAGCAAATCGCCGACTATAATCCAGCAACCGGGGCATCGACCAAGTGTGTGTTTATTTCCGATCCGCATATCAAACTGACGGGCGACGATCTCACCGTCATTACTTATGATGATGTGGCGATCGGCAGAAATAATACGCTGACCGGATATAGGTAGGAAATGTATTAGATGAAAAAGACAATGATGATCAAAAGGGCAATCAGGCAGAAAACCACCGTTTTTCCGCTTGCCTTAAAGAATTCTTCGATCAAGTCAAACATAACAGCACAAATATAAATAAAATACTCAAGATATGGCAAATGTAGTAGAAAAAATCTTCAAGCTGATTCTGAATTTCGGGGATGGTGAGGAGAAAGTGCCAAAGATGAGCAAACTGCTCCAATCGTTACACGACAGGCTGAAAAATGTACTCAAAACGATTAACGATATCGGTAAGGCAGACGGGCTTCAGAAGGCCGCCGAAGTCCTCGGTGTATATACCCTCACTGTTGAAAAAGCGGAGAAAGCCAAGAAAAAGCTGGTTGCAACCGATAAGGAGGAGAAAACGCAGACCGCCGAAGCTACAAAGTATATCGAAGATCTGAAAAACAAATACGGGAACCTGATCTTCACGAAACGGGAAATCACCACGCTCTCAAAAAACTATACAACCTTGATGCGGGCCGAGAAAGGCTCTGCCGAAGAGTTGCAGGCGAAGATCAATGTACTAAATACCGTATGGAAGAAACTCGGAGCCACACAGCGCAATTCCACCATGGGGCGGCAGGTCACGGCCGAGTTGAAGTCGATGCGCGACGAAATGCGGAATCTCACGGTCGGCGCAGGTGACTTTTCCCGGAATATAGGCAATTACTTCTCTGGGATGTATAACACCGTCACCCGCAAGGTCGCGGGGATAACGGGTGTTGTCTTCACGCTCAAGCAAGTGCTTTGGAGTATATACGGCCCATTCCAAGACCTTGAATACCGTATGGCTATGGTCAAAGCGGTAGCGAGGGCCACGGATGAAGAATTTGTCATGCTCAAAGGAAATGCCCGTGAACTTGGCGCGTCTACTGAATACACGGCTACCGAGGTTGCCGGGTTGCAGTTGGCCTATGCGCGTATGGGTTTCGTCCCGGATCAGATACGACAGATTACCGGGGCGACGCTCGACCTTGCTACGGCCACGGGTGAGGATTTGGCACGTTCGGCAGACGTTGTGGGTGTAACCCTACGGGGATTCAATTTGCAGGCAGACCAAGCGCAGCGGGTCGTGGATGTTATGACCAAGTCGTTTAATGCCTCATCGTTGCAGTTAGGTTATTTCTACGATGCCATCAAGTATGTTGCACCGATCGCATCCGAGGCGAATGTGTCCCTTGAAGAAACAGCAGCGATGCTGGGGATATTGGCTGACCGTGGTATTCGTGGTTCGCAGGCTGGTACAGCTTTGCGGCGAATTTTTACCGAAATTGCCAAGACGGGCGGAGATGTGTCCGAACGTCTTGCCCAGTTGAGTAAAAACGGGCTTACGCTGGGCGGCGCTATGGATGAAGTCGGACGCTATGCAATGACGGCTCTTACCGTGTTGGTTAATTCCAAAGACGGCGTAGATGGTCTGACTGAATCGCTGAATAACGCCGGAGGTGCCGCAAAGACTGCGGCCGATGGTATCCGCGATACGATGAAGATTGACGTAGAAGTTTTCCTCTCGGCCATTAAAGAAAAGCTGATCGCCATCGGTGAAGTATTGGCACCGCTTGGGCGTTCGGTTATTCAGGCCGGCACATGGGCTGTTACGAACATAAAGAACGTAGCTTTGGCGTTAATTACTTTCATCGGCCTTAAGACGGCTTATCTGCTTATAACAAAACAGATATCTGTCTATGAAACGGCTTGGGGTCGTGCGTTGCGGGTGAATATGGCTACGCTGCAATCGGCTACCGCGGCAACAAAGTTACTTGCCGCTGCAAAGTTTTTGCTGGCCGGGCAGATCAAAGCTGCGTATGAAGCGTTAAAGATGTTCTGGACTACCCTTATAGCGAATCCGTGGGGAGTGGTTGCGACTGCCATTGCTGCGGTTATTGCGTACATGGTGGCGTTCCGTGATAAGACGGATGCCGCGACCCGTGCGCAGCGTAAATTCAACGATGAGAACGACCGTTTCAACAAAGCCCAAGATGAAAAGCGCCAGCGGATCGAGCAGCTTATCCGGACGATACAGGACGAAACCGAAACACAGAACGCCAAAATCCGCGCTTATGAAGAATTGAAGCTCCTGTCTCCGGCTCTTACGGACAAATACACACAGGAGCAGTTAGCCACGTTGAAACTGGCCGATTCCGCAAAACTCCTCAATGAGCAGCGCGATAAGGAGAATTACGACAACATGGTTGCCAATGTCGAGAAGTACACCGCATCGCTCAAAAAGCTACGCGAAGAGAACGGGCAACTGCTCGGAATGTCACCGGGCGGTGCCCCTATCTTCGTGGATAATTCCAAGGCGATTGAAGAACAGGAAATTGCACTGTCGAATTATAAAAAAGCACTGGGAAAGATCGAGGAAGCAAATAAGGTTGCCGAGGAAAATGCTAAACCGATCGAAGTGCGGATCAAAGCGGCCGAGGATATCGTTGAAGAAGCGGAAAAGGCGTTTAAGGAGGCAAAGACTGCATATAATCAGAAGCGGGACGAATGGATACGGGAACACGGTACTGAGGCTACCCTACCGTTCTCGTTCAAATTCGACATGCTTACGGCCCAAAAGGAGTTCGCCGATGCTCAAAAGAAAGTCGCAGACCTACAAAAGCAGCTGAAAACACCTTCTACCGGCGGCGGGAGCGAAAAGGAAAAGGGCGAATGGTCTTTGTCGAAAGATAGAGCATTCGCCCGTCAACTCCTCTACCTAAAAAAGAAATTGCATAGCGGGGAAATAACATCCGAAGAGCAGTATCAGAAGCAGGTTTTACAGCTTGAAATCGACACCCTGACAAAACGCATCACGCTGAATAAGGACGAGGCCAAGACCATCATAAAGCTCAAAAATGAACTTTGGGATAAGCAGAACCAGCAGAAGAAAATCGAGCAGAAAGAAAACGAGGCCTATACTGCCAATCGCCGGGCGCAGCAGGAAAAACAACTCAAGTACGAGAATGACCGCATCGATGCTGAGATCGCGGCCATGAAAGAGGGTGTCGAGAAGAAAATCCGGCTCAACGATCAGGCGGCCAAGAAAGCCGGGGAAGCTGCGGACAAAGAGTATCAGACGGAACTCGACAAACTCAACAAAGAGCAGAAAGCCTATGTCAAGGGGTCGAAAGAATGGCAGGCCGTCGAGCAGGAGAAAACCCGCCTTACCGGACTGTTTGAGCAGAAAAAAGGCGATATCGCTACTGCGGGAACGAATGCCCGAACAAAGATTTTGCAGGATGCTACCGAGAAAGAGTTACTGGAGTGGGGCAAACTGCCTGATGCTGCTGCCGAAGCTGAGAATCAGATCACCGAGAATAAACGGCGCGAGGTTACTGAACGGCTGAAACTGGCCCAGTTGGAGACGGAAAAATCAATCGGGAAAGCCAATAATCAATATAGAGCAGACGAGAATTTAGCCGATGCAACCCTCGGAAAAAAAGGTCGTAAACGCAATGTGGCGCGCCTGCAAAATGAGGTGCAGCTTCACAATAATACGGCACAAGCATATCAGAAAGAACTAAACGAAATTCTGGCTGGGGGTGATGCCGCGATCGAGGAACACAAAGCTCGTTACAACGAGTTGATCCTGTTGATCGGGCAGGAACAGCAGGCGGTAATGAACCTTGGCAAAGGAAAAAACGCCGACGGAACCCGCAAAAATTTTTGGCAACAGCTTACCGAGTTATCGGATGAGGATTTAGCCCAGATCAAACAGCAGGCAATTGACCTTGCTACGCAGTTGAGCGATGCGATTTTCGATGCCAAACAACAGGCCTCACAACGGCAGTTGAACGCAGAAAAGAAAGCGATCGATGCACAGTATAAAACAGAGGCAAAATTACTCGATTCGAAGCGGGATAAAGGGCTGATATCTGAGAAGAAGTATCAGCAGGAGCTTGAAAAGCTGGAAGCCAAGAAAGCCGAGAAAGAGGAAGCAGCAGAGCGTGCGGCCTTTGAGCGGGAAAAGAAGCTGAACACGAAGCAGGCCTTGATGAATACGGCACTTTCTGTCGCAAAGACCTTTGCGCAATGGGGTTGGCCTTTGGGTATTCCGTTTGCGGCGTTGGCTATTGCGCAAGGTATGATTCAAGTTGCGGCAATCCAATCACAGAAATATGCCCAAGGCGGCATGATTCCTCTCGGTGATGGCGTGGGGGTTGTAAAAGGCCGGAGCCATGCGCAGGGCGGCCATCAGATTTACCTCGACGGCCAGCCCATCGGCGAGGTCGAAGGTGATGAACTTTTGGCAATCGTCAATAAGCACGACACCGCACGGATCGGAGCGCTCTCGGCCGCGAACAGCGTACACGGGCGGCGCTTCGCTCAAGGCGGCCTTATGTCCCCGACCGGATATATGACGAGCAGCGTTTCGAGTCCCGTGTCGTTTTATCAGACTTCGACACATCAGGACGAAACGGCGCAAGGGAATTTTTCTGAAATGATGGCACTGATCCGGGAGGACATCAAGGCCACAAATGACCGGATCGACCGACTGCGTGTGTACCTTGTAACGCAGGATGTTACCGACTCGCAAGATGACTTGAAAAAAATAAAAGTTAAGCAGTCATTCTAAACTGGTGAAAAATGAGTGGGTAATTCTATTATACAGTGAAGTCGTAGTGTGACTCACTGGGTGTTTATGGGGAGGTGGTTCGGCTTCGGTCGAGCCACCTTTTTTATTGAAATTTCAAAAATATGAAGAATACGATAGAAATCATCAACCGCCGAAATTCGGTTGAAATCAACATCGAGGGAACTATCGGTGTTCCGGAAGAATGGCAGTTCGACGATCCGGGCGACCGGGTTGCGACGTATGACAAATTCCGCAACGCTATCGACCTAATCCGTCAGATTGAGTCTCCGGAAGTGCTGATAAATATTCGCTCAACGGGTGGGGATGTTAACGACGCCCTACTGATTCTTGATGCGATTTCGGGTCTCAAAGCCAAGAAAACGACTCGGTGCTATGGCTATACCGCATCGGCCGCAACGCTCATCGCACAGGCCGCGTCGGAGGGTTGCCGCGAAATATCGGCCAATGCCCTCTATCTGATCCATACCGCTATTTGCACCGCAGAGGGTAATGCCGAAGAACTTGAGGCAAGGACTGAACTCCTGCGTAAGACTGACGAGCGCATCGCCGCGGTCTATGCAGCCCGTTCGGGACGTCCAGCGGCTGAGTTTGAAACCCTGATGGCCGAGAACAATGGTAACGGGCGCTGGCTTTCGCCGAACGAGGCCATCGCGGCAGGTCTGGCCGACGTCGTATTCAACGTACCGGAAGTACTGAACTGTACCGTAGTGGACGATTATCCAATTCACAACTATATGGTAAAAATCAAAAACACAATGCATGGAATTCTCCGCCGTTTGGGATTGACGCCGGGAGAAGCGACGGAGGTGGAAATCTCCGAGGAACAGATTGCGACGCTCAACCACTCGCTGGAGCAGGGTGACGTCCGAGAACAGGAGTTGCAGGAGCAGCTTGCAACCGAACAGGCAGCCCACGAGCAGACCAGAACCGACTTGACATCGGTACAGAATCGGGTCACAGAACTCGAAGCCGAACTCAACAAGCGGAAAGCCGCGCCGACGGTTACCAAGGAGATCGAAGACCCCTCGATCACCGACGAGATAAAGCTGTCGGGCAACGCCAAAGCTTACGACGAAGACGTCAAGAAGCTCAAATAATCATCTAAACGTTACGCAAATGTCTAAAATTATTGAAAATCCCAAATCCTACACAGGCCGGGAGCTGGAAACGATCTTTTTCCGTCCGATGCTGTCCGGCCCCAGCGCCATCGACCTCGGTGTCCGAATCATGTACAACATGCCCGTACCTACGATGCTGAACTTCTGGCATCGTGAGGGGGATGTGTTGCAGAAGTACGCCAAGGGCTGGAATGGTGGCGAATTGGCCAAGAGATTCCAAAAGGAAATCCGGCTGTCGAAAGTCAAGGCCGAAATGGGCTATTCCGCCTCGGACTACTTCGGCATGATCTACGAACTGCTCACCAACAGCGGAGCCGTAAACCTCGACGATCTTTCTGGTACCGAGCTGGAACAGGCCGAAACAACGCTTTTCCGGCAGGCTATCGCCGAGAGCATCCGCGCCACTATGTGGCTGGGCGATACGGAGCGCGCAAGCGGCTCCTACACCTCGTTCAACGGCTTCCTCAAAGCCATCAAGGCCGACCTGCAGACCACGGCGAATACAGGCAAGAGTTTCATTCGCAACGTGAAGATTCCGGCCATGTCGGGAGCGGACGCCGCCATTTCGCTCTTTGAGCGTATGTGGAACGCCGCCGACGATCGTCTGACAGCCATGAAAGACGAGGGCAACCTCGTTATTCAGTGTACCTCCGATATCTATCTGAACTACGAGAAGAATTTGGAGGATAAACCCCTCGAATCGGCATTTGCCGCGCTTCAGCAGGGACGTAAGGGGCTGCATTGGCACGGCATTCCGATCGTCGATGTCAAAGTCGGTTCTTACCTCTCGTCGTTCGCGGATATGCCGCAGTCGTTCGCCATCCTCACCGACAAACGTAACATGGCGCTGGCCGTCAACACGGCCGACTTCCCCGGCAACGAGGTACGCATGTGGTATAACCCCGACGAAATGGAGAACCGCCAGCGTGCAATCTTCATGGCCGGTGCGGACTACCTGCTTCCGGAACTGCTCACGGTAGCCGTCGAAGCAGACGTGTAACGGAAACCAGAATCGAATATTAAACGCGAAAATCTATGTTGAAAGGATTCAAAAAGACCTGCGACAACGGTAAAACGACCGCAGGCATTGTAAAAGTCTTGATCGCGAAGAAAGGTACGATCACGGCGGCAACGATGGACACAGCCGATCCCGAAGCTTATAAGTCCTTGACCATGAAAGCCGGAGAGGGCTTCGTGAAGTACGAATTCATGGAGGACGAGTGCGAGTTTCAGGAGAACTACAAGACCGAGAACGGCATCACGTCCGTGGAGCAGAAGCTGATTTTTAAGCTCCCCGGCATGACTCCCGAAACGCGGAACGCCGTCGAGGAAATCGCCGTAGCGTCTGCATGCGGCCTTGAAGCGGCTGTTTGCCGTAAGGGCAAGGTGCAAATCGTCGGCTACGACGAAGAGTTCAAAAGCGAACGCCCGTTGCGCCTGAACGCCACCACGGGCACGACGGGCAAGAAGCTGACCGACGCTGCGGGCGAGGAGATCACGCTGAGCCGCGAAACGACCGAAAAGGCACGCTACTATGTCGGCGAAGAGTCGGCGCTGACTCCAACTCCTGCGGAGTAGTTGAATCGAAAGGGGGTGTAAGCCTTTGCACCCCCTTTTCTTAAAAAATGAAATAATGGCAAAGTATCGAGTAAAGCAAAATTATGAGGACGTAGTTGTGTGTACGGCAGCGCCGATTTCCCGCAAGGGAGACGGGCGCTTCGAGCTGTCGAAGTGTACACAGCGTGATCTCAAGTATCTGTACGAAGTTATCAAACATCCGGCAGTAGAACAGGCAGACGATGAGCAAGAGAAATCGACAGAATCGCCCCGCGAAAATTAATGCGGTAGGCGTGCGCGACGTTGCGCCAACACCAAACGTATTCGTGCCTCTCCGTGGACGGGAGAAAGGCAGCAATATATATTGGCGTTGGGGTAACGACAATCTTTTCCCGTATGCACTGGCCGCTATGTCACGTTGTTCTGTGGCTCACCGCCGCATCATCAACGACAAAGCGGACTATATTTCGGGCAAAGGCTTCTCTGTGGCCGAGTCTAAACCGGAATTGCAGGCCTTCATTGACGCCGCCAATGGCGCAGGTGAAAATCTGCGTCAGGTACTCAATAAACTTGCTTTTGATAAATCGCTGTTCGGGAATGCGTTCCTTGAGGTTGTAACCGACTCGAAACATTCGTTTCTTTCGCTGTTTCATCAGGACGCCAGCAAATGCCGGGTGGCAAGTGATAGCGAACACATTCTGTTGCATCACGACTGGTCGGCATTTACGCAGAACGAAGCAAGGACACTCCCGCTTTATCCTGCATTTGAGCAGCAGGAGGACGGAACCCGGCGCGCCATAATCCACTATAAGGACTACGAACCAATGTTTGAGCATTACGGCGTACCGCAGTATATCGCAGGGATGAATGTTTCCGCAATTGCATACAAAACCGACAAGTGGAATATCTCGCGTCTCGACAATTCCTATCAGTTGTCGGGCGTGATGATCCTTACCGGGGATGTCGATAGCGAAGAGGAGGCGCTGGAAATAGTGCGTAAGGCAGAGCAGAAATTCGCCGGCAAGCCGGGACAGGTGATGTTTATGATAAAGGAGGCATCGGACGGGACGGAGGGAAGCAAGTTTATACCGATCTCATCACAGAATGAGGGCGATTGGAAAGACCTGCACGATCAGGCAATTTCCGATATCGTAGTGGCTCATTCATGGTTCCGGTCTTTGAGTGGTTTGGATTATTCCAACGGTTTCAGCGCCGATCGCATCCTGCATGAATACGAGATCGCGCTGAACACCGTGATTCTCCCGGAGCAGGCCGAGCTTATGGAGCCGATTTACCGCATAATCGAAGAAATTGCAGGCTTTGACGCTTCGGTCTTACAGATTATCAACCGCCCGCCGATAAGCCAGCGACAGCCTTACATGTACGTGTGGGAGGCGCGCAAGGCCGACGGGCTGGATTACGATCCCAACGATGAACGTCAGCAGGCTTTTATCGCAAATGTGAGAAATGTATGATGCAGTTGTTAGCCACACCCCAGCAAGTCATTGATTTGGCATTCGCGGCCAATGAGAAGATAACGCCCGTATCGATCAAAGAAACCAAGATCGATGCTGCGCAGGAAAAGTATATCCGTCCGGTTCTCGGCAAGTTGTACGATGCCCTGCTTGACGGGAAACACCCCGAATTGCTGGACAATTATGTCCGGCCTGCGCTGGCTTATTATGTCCGGTATTCAGTTATTCCGGACTTGGCTCTGAAACTGAATGACAAAGGGGCGCAGACCTACTTTTCAGAATATGCGAATACAGCGACGGACAAGCAGCGTAGCGAAATGCGGCAACAAGCGAAAGACGATGCGAATGCTCTGCTCGATAAGGCTATCCGCCACATTTCGGAAAACAGAGCGCGATATCCGGAATACGAACCCCGGAAAGACATCCGCAACAAAGTAATATCGAACGGTGGAATAATATTGATGTGATATGCGAATTAAAGACATATTGAAACTTCGGCAGAAAGAGGCGATATCCGGGGAGGAGAGGATTCCCGTGTCCAAAGATGAGTATGTCACCATAGATCAAATCAACGAAGAAGTCAAAAAGGATATCGAAGAAACATTGCAGGACTGCGTCAAAAAATCCGACCGCCTGATCCTCGGCGGATACAGCCCCGCCGACCTGAAAAGCAACAACTAAATACACAATATCATGGCAGACAAACAAACGTTAGCGGTAGTACAGGAAATCCTGCTCAAGTCACGCATCAAATTCACAACAGGTAGCGAGGCCGAATGGACTGAGGCAAACCCCGTCCTGCTCGACGGCGAGTACGGACTTGTCCGGGGCAGTTCGCCACTGAAGTTCAAGGTCGGCGACGGCACGAAGACATGGTCGGCGCTCGACTGGGGCAATGTCACCTCACTTGCGCAGCTCACGGACGACGTAACGCATCGGCTCGTGACCGATGCCGAAAAAACCAAGTGGAACAAAAAGGCCGAAAAGACCACCGCCACAACTTCTGCCGACGGCCTGATGTCAAAAGCGGACAAATTAAAACTCGACGGAGTGGCTGTCGGGGCGAACAACTATCAGCACCCGGCCAGTCACCCGGCCTCGATGATTACTCAAGATGCCTCGCATCGGTTCGTCACCGATTCTGAGAAGACAGGGTGGAATGAGAAAGCGGATGTGTTCACCTTCAACTACGAAGGCTACCTGAACCCGCCGACCGGAGGACTCAACCCGCAGGGGCAGGTAGCAAAAAATATCGTCGCGGCGATCAACGCCAACAAAAAATGCGTCGTCGTTGCCAATGACGTCACTACGCAGGAGATCGAAGACCCGGTAAGCGGTTTCGTTTCCATCACCGAGGTTTCCGCTTCGACCGTCACCGGATTGATCGATACTATCCGCATGGCCTCGGACGACAGCGGTCGCACGGTATTCCTCGCTACTGCTTCCATCACGTTCAAGTCCGACGGCACCGTGACGACGGCGGCAGTCCCTTACACCGGGCGTATCGTCATGGAAGATGCCCTGCCCGAATACAGCACGGAGAAAGCTCCGACGGTTAGCGGGTTCGCCGCGACCTACTACCTCACGCGGAACGGCAGCAGAATCGGCGTGCCGATCAACATCCCGCTCGATCAGGTGCTGCGCGGATCATCCATCAAGACCGTGGTGACGGCCAATTCTCCTTACTCCGGGGCCAAGGTCGGCGACAAGTACATCGAGTTCCTCTTCCAGAACAACAACACCCCGCAGTACCTGCCCGTGCAGGATCTCGTCGATGTCTACACGGGCGACGACCAGTATATCCAAGTGACGGAGTCGAACGTAATCAAGCTCAACTACTCCGTGCTGTCGTTGAAACTGGCGGCCGACTTGAAGAAGTCATACGACAACTTTTACGACCCGAAGGGTGCCGGAGAGGCAGCGGCAAAAGCGGCCATCGACGAGTTCAAGGCGAGTACGTTCGTCATTCAGTGTACCATCCCCGGAATGAACTGACGCTATGGCAGCTACTGAAAAGATAACCGGGCGGGTTCAATTCCCGATGTTTACGGCCGCCGCAAATCCGGTGCTTCTCAAAGGCGAAGTCGTGTACGAATCCGACACACGCAGGCGGAAAATCGGCGACGGTGTTACCGCATGGAAGTCTCTCCCCTACGAGTCGGATGGTGAAATGGCAGGCAGTATTCACGCTTCACAGATCACTACGGACGAAACGCACCGTTTCGTGACCGACAGCGAGAAAAAGACGTGGGGCGATAAGGCCGCCAAAGACCTGTCGAACGTAACGCTGACAAAAGCGTTCTCGTCCAACGGTTACTACAAAGCACCGGACGGGCTGATGTTCCAATGGGGCATATCCCCCGGCGGGGCGTATCAGTACTACTTCAGTCCTGCATTCATCGCAAAGCCGTTCGGATGCTTTCTGACGGCTTATTACGGCAACGGCAACGTCATTACCGCCGCGTCGTATGTGGAACTGACCGCCCAATATTTACGCTACCAATCGCGGTGGGCGAACCTCACCGAAAAGAACGGAGGTCTCGCATCCTCTACCGAAACCGTCCATTGGCTGGTGATCGGACGCTGGAAATAAAATACAGGAAGCTATGAAATACTGGAAGCAAGGATTTTATGACGAACCCGTCGAGGGCGGTGTAGAGATCACCGACGAGAGGTGGTTGGAACTGATCGACGGGCAGGCAGCAGGTATGCTGATTACCGAGGATGAGCAGGGCAGCCCTGTTTTAACGGAATATGTCAATAGCGTCCCGGTGCCGACCTACGAACAGCGGGTGCAGCAAAGCATCCGAGAGCGGTATTCGGTCGACGACGAACTGGCGATACTCCGCCAGCGGGACACCAAGCCGGACGAGTTCGCGGCCTATTACGAATACGCCGAGCAATGCAAAGCGCAGGCAAAAAAGCAGATGCAATTATGATTGGAAGAATACAACACCCGAAATATACGGCAGCGGCGCTCAAAGCGGCCAATCCCTTACTACTCGATGGCGAGGTCGTCTACGAATCAGACACGGGTCGTCATAAGATCGGGGACGGAGTGAATAAGTGGACGGAATTACCCTATCCCATGAATGCCGAAGCCGTCCCGGCGGTTACGTGGAAAGTACAGGGCGGAATGCTCTGCGTAAAGCCTGCCACGGACTTGAAAAATCCGATTCTGAAGCAATGTTTCGTGGGCATCCTGCACTACAAAAACGCGAAGAAGCGATACCGCCGGAATCCTCAAACCGGGCAGACACAAAACCGTCCTCTGAATGCGGGGTTCAAGCTCGTACAGGACTCCTTCTCGCGGGATGAGGTAAACTGGACGTCAGTACGGATCAATCCCGTACCGTTCGACGCAACGAAGGTAAACGCCGCGGGCTGGATGCCGATAATTTCCGTTGCAGACCTCTTGGAAAGGTGGGTCGTGTGCATTGCCGACCGCGGTTTCGTGGGGGGGGGAAAATTCGAGCTGCATCGCGGCACCAATATAGGCGACCGCGGCGGAAAGATGGAGGATTCCGGGAAGCGCAGGATGCAGGTTTCATTTTACGGAGGAGTAGTATTGTTTACGGGTAATCCTCAATACCGAACCGAGGGGGCACGCGCCTATTTCAGAGTAATAGCCCGAAACTACGATGAAACGGCAACGATAGTACATGTATAACTTTTTTGACGGGGTGTGACCGATAACAAATATTCCTTTGCGGGAGATGGTTGTATTATGACTCATTCACTGGGGATTTACTTAACCTTACTCGTCATTTTTTTGAAATTTCTGAACTATGATAGACCATATTTTCGCGGCGATACGTCCGCAGCTCATCATTCTCACGATCGTTTACCTGCTCGTACTGTTCGTGATTTTCCTCGACCTATGGGCAGGCATCCGGAAAGCCCGCAAACGCGGGGAGCTGCGCTCATCGCTCGGCTACCGCAAGACCGTCGAGAAGATCGCCAAGTATTTCAACCTGATTTTCGTGGTAACGGCCATCGACGCGGTGCAGATGCTGACCGTATGGCAGATCAACGAGCAGACCGGGAGCCGCCTGCCGCTGATTCCGATTCTGACGGTATTGGGGGCCATGTTCATCGGCTTCATCGAACTGAAGAGCGTCTATGAGAAGTCCGAGGATAAGGAAAAGGCCAAGATCGCGGATGCGGCGGCCGCGCTGGGATCGGCGTTGAAGAACCGGGAGACGCAGGGCATCGTGGCCGCGGTGCTGGAGTACATGGAGAGAGCAGGCCGGCAGGCCGGCAACCCCCGCGGCCCGGCCAGAGACGAGCAAGCCCCCGGCCCCGAATTCATGCCGAACCCGGATATTTACGACGAGGAGTAAAAACCACTCAAACACCAAACTACCATGAAAGCAAATTACACCCTTGAGAAAGTGGAAACAGAAGACGGTTTTGCCGCCACTTATCTCCTGATGTGCGACGGCTATCAGGTCGGCTCGGCAATCAATATCCCGGATATTGTAAAAGGAGCGAAAATTATCTCGGCAGCTGGTGGCCGCGAGGCGCTCGTGATCAATGTAAAAGGACGAATAGGAAGACCGCGGCATATAAAATTATAAAGGCGACCAAGATCATGACACCGAAAGAATTTAAGAAAACCTACTGGCCGGACATCGCAGCCTCCTGCGAGGAAACCGGGCTGAACCCGCTCTTCGTGGCCGCGCAGGCCGCGCTCGAAACCGGCTGGGGAAAGTCCGCCATCGGCAACAACCTATTCGGCATAACAGCCTCGAAGAAGTGGCGCGGGGCGGTGAAATACGTGCGGACGTTCGAGTACTTCGACGACGACAAGCAGGGCCACCGATTCCCCAAAGTACACTCCATTACGCGGATGCCGGACGGGCGCTACAAATATGTCGTGGATCGCGCCTTCCGAGATTATACGTCTGTCAGGGAGTGTCTGACCGACCACTCCCGAATTCTGCTGACCGAACGCTATGCCCCCGCGATGCCGTACAAGGACGACGTGTACCAGTTCGCCTACCGGGTTGCAGCCTGCGGCTACTGTACAGCCAAGCCGGCGGATTATGCGGGTCTGATTCTCAAAATCTCCAAAACGCTCGAAAAGGCATGAAACGCTTCCTGCTCATAGCCCTGATTATAGCGGGCGGCCTGTTGTGGGTGCAGAGTGCGCGGCTCCGCTCGGAAAAACGCGAACGCCGTCGGTTGGAGTCGAACCAGACCGCGCTGATGTCCGATGTCGAAATCTACCGGACAAAGGCAGGCAAGGCTGCCGCGTCGAACATGGTGCTGAATCTCCGCGTCTCGGAGCTGGAGCGACTCCGGGCGGCAGATGCCGAGAGCATCCGCGACCTCGGCATTAAACTCAAGCGGATCGAATCGACGGCCAAGACCGCGACGGCGACCGTCGTAAAACTGCGGGCAAAACTCCGGGACACAGCCGTCGTCCGGGAGACCCCGGCCGGGGCGGTCATTATCGACTCGATGCAGACATTTCGCTGGCGCGATCCGTGGGTGACGGTCGAGGGGTTGATCGAGCGCGACTCGGTCGCATGCCGCGTCGAGAGCATCGATACCCTCCGGCAGGTCGTACACCGGGTGCCGCGGCGCTTCCTCTTCATCCGCTGGGGAACCAAAGCGATACGGCAGGAGGTCATGTCGTCGAACCCGCATACGCGAATCGTATACACTGATTATATCGAACTTAAAAAACGAAACCGATGAAGAAATTTCTGAAAACAACATGGGCGGTACTACTCTTCATGTGGCAGCTCCCGCAGAACCTGATCGGCCTTGCGTACTTGGCATTCTGTTTCGACCGCGTGAAGATCAAAATATATAGCACAGGGCATACATTGAGTTAGATATGTCTTTTAATTTCATGCATTAACTTAATAAATATCCGATCTTGATCTGTTTTACTCATATCTTCAAGCACATTTTCAGGCGAATTTATGGCCTGAAATTGTGAAATATCAGAATCCGTAAACATACATGGTGCAACAAGCAATGGCATTATTGTCGTACCTTGCTTTTCTGCTTTTTCTAGTAATTGAGGAATTTCTTTTCTCATTACAAATTCCGATGCAAGAAAGTCTGTAGATACAAGAAGAATAGCTAAAGTTGCGCTATTTAAATTTTGTTCTATCTCTTTTACCCAAACGCGACCAGCCTTAATTTTTGTGTCATCCCAATAGTCTACGTCAATGTTTAAATTAGATAATACCTTTAGATGCGTTTTCAAACGCTCAAGCCATATCTTATCAACGTGGCAATAACTAATAAATATTTTCACAGGTTTCTTTGTGGTATTATTAATTTCTATGAGGCGAGGTTTGATTAACGGAGTTATATGTTGTGTAAGAATATCTCTATCCGATTGTAGATGATAATCGTGGGGATATACATTTTTTAGTTCTGGCAAGTTTTGCAGTATGGAATTGACTGATTTGTTTGATAAAAGTTTATTGCCTCCAATCCAAAGAAACTGTAAGGAAGTTAGTCTCTCAATCCAATTTACATTAGAGATATAATTATTTGTTAAATTAAGCTTTGTAAGGCTATTAGGTAATAATTCTAAATTCGCATCTGTGATTTTATTGTTTGGTGCAATGAAAATTTTTAATTTTGATAAATTTGCTATTTGCTTGGGTAAGGTTTTGATTGCATTATTAGAAATGATAAGAGTTCGTAAATTCGGTAGTTTGAAAATAGCAGCATGAAGTTGTGTTAATTTATTATATGATAAATCTAAAGTTCTTAAATTTTTTAAAGCTGTAATTTTGGAGCTGATCTTCGTAATTTTATTGTTGGATAAATTTAATTTCCGAAGATTGCCATGTAAAAACACATTTTCCGGAATTTCATGCAAATTCGAGTTGGCTAATTTTATTGATGTGATTTTTTTTGTCATATTAATGTTTTTTTGTTATTTTTGTCATTGCTCGGACTATGGTGGGTAGCGAGGATAAATAATGATATGTGAGATTTTTCTGAAAACTTATAAATAAAAAGGGTTCTAAGAATCTTCATTTCAGCTTAGGCATCCACACAGAATTACATTAATGTAAGTATTTTTAAAGGAGAGAGTTCTTGACATATGTAATCAAGAACTCTCATTTTTTTGCAAAGTACTAATTGTCGCATTAGAATGGCAGGTGTTATAGGATATTTCAATTAAATTTTTCTTATAAAAGTAAGAAATATTTGTATTTTACACCAAAAATAAATAATTAATTATTTTCCTATTAGCAACATCCACTTTTTTCTGATTGCGATTGATATAGATATTTGTCACCCGGTTACCGGATGAATGCCCCAAAGCGAGGGAAATCGTTTCATCAGGTACATCAAGTTCTGCGGCCATCGTCGCCCAAGTATGACGCGCCCAGTAGGTAGAGAGCTTTGGAAACAGTAGAGTGCGGTTCTTCTTGCCCCCGCGCCCCTTGCGCTCCACAGTACCGATGTTGTGTAGATTGTTATTCATACGATGTACGAAATCTTTGTAGTTCTTGTACGTGTCGAGAACATCGAGCAGATATTTTGTCCCTCTATATTTATTGATGATAGCCAACGCTTCGGGTTCTACCTTGACAGAAAGCAGCCGTCCTGTCTTCGATCTCCGGTACTCTATCCGGCCATTATGGATACCGGTCAGGTTGAACAGGTCGATAGTGTTTATCCCGACCAAGTAGAAGATCAATAAAAATAGATCCCGATACTTTTCTTGATGCGGCTCACAAGGGTAATCCCGCAGCGTACGGAGTTCTTCGACCGTAAGCGACCTCTTGGCCGTTTCCTCATGCTTGATCTTAAATCGGCGAAAAGGATAGAGTGTAGTCAATTCTTCGTCGATCGCCGCATTTACTACGGCCCGAATATTTCGGAAATGAATTGCTATACCATTGGTCTTGAGTTGGCGAACCCCCTCGATGGCTTTTCCTTTGCTGTCGAGATGTTGGGTTTTCAGGTAGCGTTCAAACCGATTGAGCCAATCGAGTGTGATATCCTCAAAATTCCAATCATCGGTTCGACCTGATGCTTCGGCAAATCGGTTGATCTTGGATAAAGTATGACGATATGTATTCGCCGTGTTTTCCCGATCTTTCCGATCAATGAATTGCACAAAGAATCTGTTGAATGTCATTGCATCTGGGTCTTTGTATTCATTGCCGTCGAGAATAGCCTGTACACGGGCACGGATTTCCGAGGTTTTGAGTCGCAGACCGACCGAAAGCTGCACGGTCAGTAATGCCTCTTCCACATGGGTACGGCCAGCACGCAGAATCCGATTCATCTTATCGCGCTGGGGAGCTTTGACAATTTCGTATCCGTCCCACCATTCCGACGGAATAGATAGCCCGGTTTTAATGTTGAAATTACGACTGCCGGGAAGATTTACCCGATAGTAGAGTTGGTTTTTGCCTGATGCGCTCTTATAGCGCATGTCATAATAAATACTAACGGTAGCCATGGTGTAAAATGGGTTTAAATTTTTCACGCATTTTTGCACTTCCCCGCACCAAAATGTCGTCTAAACGCATCATTTTGTCGCGTTATTTGGGGAAACTACGGTAGTATGAACGGGTATATACAAACAAAAGGTCTAAAAAGAGTTTCATAATAAACTCGTTTTAAACCTTTTACATTTCGTAGCGGGTCCGAGACTTGAACTCGGGACCTCATGATTATGAATCATGCGCTCTAACCAGCTGAGCTAACCCGCCATTGCATTAAAGCGAGTGCAAAGGTAATAGAATTTTTCATTCGTGCAAAATCTTTCGGCAAAAAATCACCGGAAAATTCGCAGTCCGGGGCTTTGGCACCGATTTTGCCCCGCCTGTGGGCAAACAGAACGACATGTCGCTGACAGATACATCACGCAACGAAATTACCAATTCCCTGAGCATACTCAAGGTAATCGCCGGCGTAGTCCTGCTCGTCGCGGTCTCGTGGGAAATCATCGGCGGAGACCACACCCGCTTTTCGCATACCTACCTGACCGTGCAGCTGGCGGTCTGCATCCTTTTCCTGTGCGATTTCTTCGTACGCTGGGCGGCAGCCGGGCATAAAGGGCGCTTCTTCGGGCGGAACATCCTGTTCTTCCTGATCTCGATCCCCTACCTGAACATCCTCAACTGGAGCGGCGCAGACCTACCCCGCTACTGGGCCATGCTGATCGGGGTGATGCCGCTCATGCGGGCGTTCCTGGCGCTCTACGTGGTCGTGCGATGGCTCGTGGACAACAAGATCCGCCAGCTATTCACGGCCTACATCTTCACGGTCGTAGTCTTCACCTACATCTCGGCACTCGTCTTCTACGACTACGAAATACTCGTCAACGACAAGCTCCACGGCTTCGGGAACGCCCTGTGGTGGGCCTGGATGAACGTCACGACCGTCGGTGCCGAAATATTCGCCGTCACGGCCATCGGCAAGGTCATCACCATCCTGCTGCCCACGCTGGGGATGATGATGTTCCCGATCTTCACCACTTATATATTACAGGAATACACGCACAAAAAGGAATCCGACCAATAAGACCGCCCGGCCCGGGCGGCGGATACCCCTATCCTGCGGGAACCGCACGAATGCATAAAAGGCTGTCTGCGCCGTGCAGACAGCCTTTTACACCTGTTTGCGGAACTATTTTTTCTGCTCCCTGAGCAGGTCTCGGATCTCCGCCAGCAGCAACTCCTCCTTCGTGGGTGCGGGTTCGGGCGCAGGCGCCGGAGCGGCGGCCTCCTCCTTTTTCCGCATCAGCCGGTTCATCAGCTTGACCATCAGGAAGACGCAGAATGCCAGGATCGTAAAGTCGATGCACTGCTGGATGAAGGCGCCGTAATTCCAGTAAACGGGTTCGGCAGCCGCCTTCACGGCAGCTTCGCCGCCGCCCGTCACGACGTCGCCGACGGCATGCACGGCACTCGAAGTCATGTCCCGGAACTTCGAAATGTCGAGCCGCAGCTGCGAGAAATCGGTATTGCCGATCAGCGCCCCGATCGGCGGCATCAGGATGTCGTTCACCAGCGACGACACGATCTTGCCGAACGCGCCGCCGATGATTACACCGACGGCCATGTCCATCACGTTCCCCTTGAGGGCGAACTCCTTGAATTCTTTTAGAAATGCCATAAGTCTGAGGTTTAATTATTTGATGGTGCAAATATACTATTTTTTCCGGGAAATCGCACGAAGAAAGGGCAGCCGGCTGTATACCGGCTGCCCTTTTTCCGGACGAATGTGCCGGACGGGATTACCCGATCTCGACCAGTACGGCGTCGGTAGCCACATTCTCGCCGGGCTGTACCAGCACCTGCTTTACCGTGCCGGCGTAATCGGTCGTCACGGAATTCTCCATTTTCATGGCCTCCAGGACTGCAATCTCGTCGCCGGCCTTGACCGTATCGCCCACTTTGACCTTGAGTTCGATGATGCGGCCGGGCAGCGGCGCCGTCACGGCATTGCCCGTGATGACGATCTTCTTCACCTCCTCGGCTTTCTTCTCCTCGGCCTTGGGCTCCTCAGCGGCCACCGGCTCAGCAACAGCCTCTGGCTCGTCGACAACCGCCGCCGGCCTCTCAATCTCCGGATGCATAAAGAAGTACAGGTCAAGATACTTATCGGCCGAGCGCGTCCAGCTAAAGTCCTGGCTCATAGCCTGAGTGACCAGCTGGTTCCAGGCCTCGCGGTTATCCCAGAACAGACGCGCTGCGCGGAATACCGCATCGCCCATCTCGTCGCCGTTAAAGTTGCTAAACGAGAAGCCTGTGCCCTCGCCGGTAAACTCGTTGTACGGCTGCACGGTGTCCTTCAGGCCACCGGTTTCGCGCACGATGGGCAGCGTGCCGTAGCGCATGGCGATGATCTGCGACAGGCCACAGGGCTCAAACTTCGAAGGCATCAGGAACATGTCGGCGGCAGCATACATGCGCTGCGACAATGCCGGATCGAACTCGATGCGAGCCGCCATGGTGCCGGGGTACTTGTCCTGGAAGTAGCGCAGGCCGTCCTCGTAGTCGCGGTCGCCGGTGCCCAGCACCGCCACCTGCACGCCGCCGGCCAGGATGCGGTCGAGCGCGTACATGACCAGGTCTAGGCCCTTCTGGCGCGTCAGACGCGTGACCATCACCATGAGCGGACGGTCGTCGCGAACCTCGAGCCCCAGCTCTTCCTGCAGCTTGGCCTTGCATACGGCCTTGCCGGAACGGTCCTCCACGGTGTAGTTGGCGGCAATGCGCTTGTCGGTCGCCGGGTCAAAGCCCGCGACGTCGATGCCATTCAAAATGCCCTGCAGCGCGTACGAACGCTCGCGCAGCACGCCATCCAGACCCTCGCCAAACTCGGGCGTCTGGATCTCGTTGGCATAGGTGGGGCTCACCGTAGTGATGGCGTCGGCATAACGTAGGGCGCCCAGCATGTAGTTGATGCTGCAGGCGTCGCAACGCAGCTGCGAAGCGGCCGCGGGAATATGCGCCACACCCAGGATGTCCTCCATCACGGTGTCGCTAAACTGGCCCTGGAACGCCACATTGTGGATCGAGAACACGGTCTTGACGCGGTCGTACAGCGGCAGGCCCTGGTAGAACTCGCGCAAGAACACGGGCGCCAGCGCTGTCTGCCAGTCGTTGCAGTGCAGGATGTCGCACTCAAAGCCGGCCGGCAGGTGCTGCAGGCTCTCGGTGATGGCCTTGGAGAAGAACGCAAAGCGCTCGCCGTCATCAAAGAAGCCGTACGGATAGTCGCGCGCAAAGTAGCGCTCGTTGTCGATGAACATATAGGTGACGCCGTCGTGCTCGAGCTTCTCGAGCCCGCAGTACTCGTTGCGCCAGCCCAGGCTCACGTAAAAGTCGGAGAAGTGCTCCATCTGCGCCTTGTACTCGTCCTTGATGGTGGCGTACTTGGGCACCATCACGATGACCTCGGCGCCAGCGCGCACAAGCGCCGCAGGCAGCGAGCCCGCCACGTCGCCCAGGCCACCGGTCTTCACAAACGGTGCACACTCGGCCGAGGCAAACACGATCTGCATCTTTTTGCTGGAATCAGCCATATTGTCTCCCATGTTGTTATTCGAGAATAGCCGCCTGGCGCGAACCGGGCGGCTATTCTACATGTTACGAGCGATGTTGCGGTGCCAACGTTAACGTACGATCGTGGTATCGGAAGTTAACGGAGCCTTGCCCAGCACCAGGATGTTCTCGGGCGTGCCGCGAAGCTCGGTGTTGGTGGGAACCACGTTGTTCTTGTCCAGGATGGCGTTCTCAACGCGGGCGCCACTCTTGATGACGCAGCTCTGGTTGATGATCGAGTTGGTCACCGAGGCGCCTTCCTCTACCACGACGCCGCGAGACAGAATCGAGTTGCGCACGGTGCCCTTGATGATGCAGCCGGCCGAGATGATCGAGTTGCACGCGTGGCTGCCGGTCGCATAGCGCGAAGGCGGCACGTCGTGAGCCTTGGTCAGGATCGGGCGCTCGGGGTCAAAGAGCTGATCGGCCACGGTCTGGTCGAGCAGGTCCATGCTGCGGCGATACAGCGACTTCTCGCTAAACACGCCCACAACCTCGCCCTTGTACTCGTAGCTGCACACGTCGATGTTGCCAAAGTCGCCCTGGAGTGCCTCGAGCAGGTCCAGATAGTCGGCGGCCTGGTAGTGGTCGATAATCTCGAGCAGCGTCTCGCGGTTGACGATGCAGCAGTCCATAGAGGCGTTGTCGCCATACACGACGCCGGCGCTCACGCCCGTCAGGCGGCCGTTCTCGTTTATTTCGAGTTTGGTCTCGTCATCGACGTTGCGCGTGGCCTTGCAGTACACCACGGTCATCTGGGCACCGGAGTTTTCGTGCGCGTCGATGATGGTGTTGAGGTCCATGTTAAAGATGATGTTGGTGCCCATCATCACAACATAGGGCTTGTCCGAGCGCTGGAACAGCGTCTTGTTGGAGATGATGTCGCGCAGTAAGAAGCGCATGCCGCCCTTGGTGGTGCCATACGCGTTGCCGGGCACCATGAACAGGCCGCCCTTCTTGCGGTCCAGGCCCCAGTCCTTGCCCGAGCCCACGTGGTCGATCAGCGAGCGGTAGTTGCCCGGCATGACGACGCCGACGGTCTTAATGCCGGCATTCATCATGTTGGACAGCGGGAAGTCGATCAGGCGGTAGCGGCCCAAAAACGGGACGGACGCGATGGGGCGGTCCTTGAGCAGCACGCTGCCGTAGGTCGAAGAGTAGTTTGCGGTGATATAACCGATGGCCTTGCGATTGATCATCGGATCATTCCCCCTTCCCGATAACGACGTCATTTCCAACGACGGCCGTATCCTTGGTGGTATCGACAGAGCCGAGCTTCACGCCCTCTTCGACCGTGGAGTTCTCGCCCAAAATTGCGCGGCAGATGTGCGCGCCGCTCTTAACGTGCGCACCCGGCAGCAGCACGGAGTCCTCGACCACGGCGCGCTCCTCGATGATGACATCGGTCGAAAGGATCGAGTGGCGAGCGGTGCCATAGATCTTGCAGCCGTTGGAGACCAGGCAGTCGTCCAGGCGACCATCCGGGCCAATGTAGTGCGGCGGACGCGTGGTGATGTTGGACATGATGGGGAAGTGCTTGTCAAACAGATCGAACTCGGGGTTGTTGCCCAGCAGGTCCATCGAGGTCTCGTGGAAGCTGGCGATGGTGCCGACGTCCTTCCAAAAGCCGTGGAACTCGTAGCTGTACAGGCGCTTGCCCTCGCCGAGCAGCTTGGGGATGATGTCCTTGCCAAAGTCGTGGCTCGAGCGCTGGTCCAGAGCGTCCTCCTCGAGCGCCTCGATCAGCACGTCGGGCTTATCGGGCTTCTCGGTGAACTTGGTGATGCGGCCGTCCTCGGGATCGGTGGTCAGGATGCCAAAGCGGCTGGCCTCCTCCCAAGGCACGGGCATAACGCTCACCGTGAGGTCGGCGTTGTTCTCAATGTGCGTCTTGAGCATCTTGCGGTAGTCCATGCGATACAGGTGGTCGCCCGAAAGAATCAGGACGTACTTGGGGTCGTTGGCCTTGATGTAGTCGAGGTTCTGCGTAATGGCGTCGGCCGTGCCCGCATACCAGGCGCCGCCGGTCTGCGTCTCGTACGGCGGCAGGATCGACACGCCGCCGTCGCGGCTGTCCAGATCCCACGCCTCGCCGGAGCCCACGTAGGCATGCAGCAGATAGGGGCGATACTGCGTCAGAACGCCCACCGTGTCGATGCCCGAGTTAGAGCAGTTGGACAGCGAAAAGTCGATAATGCGGAACTTACCACCAAAGCTAACCGCCGGCTTGGCGATCTTTTGGGTGAGTGCCCCCAATCGGCTGCCCTGTCCTCCTGCGAGGAGCATCGCGATGCATTCTTTCTTACTCATCGATTTCTCCTTCTGTCATCGATGTTCTTAAACCCATTAGCGACGGGCGCGGCGCTCGGTCGCGCCCGTCGAGTAATGCCGTGCTGGCATAGGGGAGCTCGCGCGCTTTACGCGTGCCAGATCTCGTCGCGGTACTCGCGAATGGTGCGGTCGCTCGAGAACCAGCCGGAGGAGGCGGTGTTGAGCAGCGCCTTGCGGTTCCAGGTCTCCTGGTCGCCGTAGCTGTTCGTGAGCTTCTCCCACGCATCCACGTAGCTGCGGAAGTCTGCCATGACCAGGTCGGGGTCGTTGTTGTTCATGAGCTCGTTGTAGATGCTCTCGAAGTTGCCCGACAGACCCGCAAAGGTGTTGTCCTTGAGCTCGTCCATCACGCGGCCCAGACGCTCGCGATCGTTGTTGAGCGTATCCCACGCAAAGTAGCTGTTCGATGCCCAAAGCTGCTCGACCTCGGTAGCGGTCAGACCAAAGATGGCCTCGTTCTCGCGACCGGCCAGGTCGGCGATCTCGATGTTGGCGCCGTCGAGGGTGCCCAGCGTAATAGCGCCGTTCATCATGAGCTTCATGTTGGACGTGCCCGAGGCCTCCTTGCCGGCCGTGGAGATCTGCTCCGAGATCTCGGCGGCAGGGTAGATGAGCTGGGCGTTGCTCACGCGGAAGTTAGGGATAAAGCAGACCTTCATGACCTCGTTGACGCGCGGGTCGTTGTTGATGACGTCCGCCACGGAGTTAATGAGGCGGATGGTCTCCTTGGCAAAGGTGTAGCTCGAGGCGGCCTTGCCGCTAAAGATGAAGGTCGTCGGCGTCACGTGGAAGTTGGGGTCGGCGATGCGACGGTTGTAGATGTCCATCACCTTCATGATGTTCATGAGCTGGCGCTTATAGGCATGGAAGCGCTTCACCTGAACATCGAAGACGGTGTTGGGGTCAATGACCAGACCGGTCTCGGCCTTAACATAGGCGGCCAGGCGCTTCTTGTTGGCGCGCTTGGAGGCACCCACGGCCTTCAGGAACTCGGTGTCGTTCTGGAACTCCTTGAGTTTCTCCAGCTCAAAGGCGTCCTTCAGCCAGCCGTCGCCAATGGCATCGGTGACGAGCTTGGCATAGGTGGGGTTGGACTCGGCAAAGAAGCGACGGTGCGAGATGCCGTTGGTCTTGTTATTGAACTTCTCGGGCGTTAAGGCATAGAAGTCCTTGAGCACGATGTTCTTGATGATGTCGGAGTGGATCTTTGCCACGCCGTTGACGCTGTGGCTGCAGATCACGGACAGGTTGGCCATGCGAATCTCGCCGTCCCACAGAATGGCGGTCTGGCGTAGACGCTCCTGCCAGCCCTCCTGCGTGGTGTCGAACGACTCGTGCCAACGACGGCTAATCTCGTCGATGATCTGGTATACGCGGGGGAGGAGCTTGGAGAACGTGCCGATGGGCCACTTCTCCAGAGCCTCGGGCAGGATGGTGTGGTTGGTGTAAGCGCAGGTGTCGGTTACGATCTTGACGGCTTCGTCAAACTCGATGCCCTTTTCGCCCAGCAGCCGGATCAGCTCCGGGATGACCATGCTGGGGTGGGT
>OLZG01000219.1_pt1 | contig 38018 bp, 13 predicted proteins | sample 1644401 | NCBI WGS metagenome assembly OLZG01 (sample SAMEA103958119, study PRJEB25191) | human gut metagenome | biome: human-associated habitat [ENVO:00009003]; feature: intestine environment [ENVO:2100002]; material: feces | place: Germany | collected 2013/2015
GAAGCCTTGGGCACCGGGCGAGTTAAAGGCCAGCGCGGCCGGCGAATTATAGATGAGGTGCGTCGACGTGATCAGCTCTGCCGGAATATCATTCCGACCGCGGGCGACCAAGTCCTGCACCGTAATGGCAAAAGGTTTTCTTTCTGTCATAATCAATCCTTGTCTTCTAATAATTTTCGAGCCAAATCGAGGAAGGTTTTGCTGATGGGAAGGTCCGGATTGCCTTCGATAACGGTCTGACCCAATTCTTCATAACGGTTGATATCGTCGCTTCGAGGAATATCACCGACGATGGTGAGACCCGCCTTTTCGGCAAAGGTACGAACCTTGGCATCTTCATCGGGAATATTGCGCCGATTGAAGATGATGCCTTCTACCTTGGCGTAGCTGCGGTCGGCAAAATTAGTGACTGCCGTATTGATGTTATTGGCCGCATAGAGGGCCATCTTTTCACCGGACGTGACGATGAGGACCTTTTCCGCATAGCCTTCCCGAATGGGCGCGGCAAAACCGCCGCAGACGACGTCGCCTAAGACGTCATACAAGACGACGTCGGGCTTATACGTTTCAAAGAGGCCCAAATCTTCGAGGAGAGAAAAAGTGGCGATGATGCCTCGGCCGGCACAGCCCAGGCCCGGCGTCGGTCCCCCCGTTTCAATACAGAGGATGCCGCCGTAGCCGATGCGGGAAATGTCTTCGATCGACTCCGGATCTTCGTCGTGCTCCCTGAGATAATTCATGACCGGCAGCAAGGGTTCGCCGCCAAGGAGATTAAACGTCGAATCGGCCTTGGGGTCACAGCCGATCTGAATGACCCGCTTCCCCAAATAGGCAAAGGCAGCAGCCAAGTTACTGGTCATGGTCGACTTGCCGATACCGCCTTTACCGTAAATTGCAATTTTGAGCATACGTCCCTCCTACTGCGGCAGAGGCGGATAAATCGTCTTGGTGCTGACTTCCGGAATCATGCCGATCTTGCCCGACATGGCGCTGATGACTTCTTGGGGCGCATCGACGATGATGCTGATAACGTTGATGTCTTTATCCTTGTAGGGGACGCCCATGCGGCCGATGACGTACTGACCGTATTCATGCAAAATTTCATTCAATTTCGTTGATTCATTGCGGTTGCCGACAATAATACCGATTAAAGCGACTCGCGTTTCCATAAGGTCTCCTCCTTAATAAACAAAAAAGGTTCTGTGTGAAAGCACAGAACCTTAGGATAATCACTATGTGCTTTCGCCTCGCCTGCGCAGACAGTCCTTTGCAGAAGAGCACGGAGGCTCATCGATGAAGTTTTCCGTCAGACATGCCTTACGGATCACTTGTTTACCCCATTATTATAACAGATTTAGTCTAGTATTGCTATTGAAACTCTTGGCAAGTTTAGGCTTCTTTGTCCTCTAGAAACGCACGATAATTTTTATAGAAATCAGCCTTGGTCAAATCCTTTTCCCAAAAGGCAACGACGACCGTCGCCATACAGTTGCCGCAGACGTTGCAGATCGTACGGATCATGTCCAAGATACGGTCGATGCCGAGCAAAATGGCGACACCTTCCGTCGGAAGGTTGAAAGCTGCAGCCGTGGCGGCGACAACGATGATACCGGCACCGGGAACGCCGGCAATCCCTTTCGTCGACAACATGAGGGTAACCATGACCAAGAGCTGCTGTTCAATGGGCATTTGAATGCCATAGAGCTGGGCGATAAACAAGATGCCCGCCGAACTGTACAGCGTCGAGCCGTCGAGGTTGAAGGAATATCCCGTCGGCATGACAAAGGTAACGATCGGTTTAGGAACACCCAGGGCTTCCAACCGCTTCATGGCACCGGGAAGGGCGGCTTCACTGCTTGCCGTCGAAAAGGCCAAGAAGAGGATGTCTTTCAAAGCGTGGATGACGCAGAAAAAATTGATTCGCGTAAAAGCACTGGCGATGAGAGCCACGATACAGATAAACAACGTCGTCGCACCGGCTACCGCCACGATGAGTTCGCCCAAAGGAATGAGCATGGCAATGCCGTAACTCCCGACAGTGTAGGCAATCATGGCAAAGACGCCGAGGGGCGCAAAGTGCATGACATAGGCCGTTACCTTGAACATCGCTTCGGCCACGCTCTGACAAAAATCGACGATCAGCTCACCTTTTTCACCGATATGAGCGACGGCGACGCCAAAGAAGCAGGCGAAGAAAATGATTTGCAGCATATCCTGACGAGCCATGGCATCGATGATATTACTGGGCACGATATGAACGGCATAGTCGACGAGGTCGACGCTGTGCTGACTGGCCGCTGCCGCATGAGACGCATTAGCTGCCGAAGCCGACAAGGTAACGCCCACACCGGGCTCTGCTAAATTCATGACCAACAGGCCGATGGCCAGGGCAATGGTCGTCGCAAACTCAAACCAAATGATGGCCTTGCCCCCAAGGCGTCCGAGCTTCTTAAAATCGCCCGTGCCGGCAATCCCCATGACGAGTGTACTGAAAATAAGGGGGACGACGATCATCTTAATCATCCGTAAAAAAGCGTCGCCAACAGGCTTCAGCTTGTCTCCAAAATCAGGAAACAAATATCCAACCAAGGCCCCAATGGCCAACCCAATCAAAATCTGTGTACTCAAACCAATTTTTCGTTTCAAACCGCTATTCTCCTTCTTTCTTACAATATTTTGTTCTAAATAATTAAAAGTATATCCCCATCGACCGAGTTGTGCAAGTTATTATATATACCGTTTATATTATTAAAATATAACTTCTTGACATAGAGAATGGAGACATCTATAGTAAAGAGAGAATAGGAGTTGATACCATGATTTGCCCAACCTGCGGAACAGAACTTCGTGACGGCGTCCTCATGTGCCCCATCTGCGGCACGAAGCAGGAAGTACCGGCACCGGTCCCGCCAAAAAACATACAAAATAACCCGAAGATCTTTACTAAGACTCGGGTTATCAGTGTCATTATCGTCCTTGCACTCATCATCATCGGATTGTGCAAAGTATTCTTATTTAACTAATTTATATGCGAAAAAGAACGGCGTCATCGTCAATGAAAACTCCGTTGTTTTCCATGTCTCCGGAAAAACGGTCCATTCCGATGGCAGCCTGAACCCCCATCAGGGTATTGCGGAAATGAAGGGTCCCTTGACTGTATCGTTCGCCGTCAGCCCCGTTAAACGTATCGAGGTCAGCGCGTTCCAACAGCATTTGCCGAACATCATCCGATAAATCGCCCCATCTCATCCCCAACAAGGTTCGAAACAACATAGCCAATCAATCCTTTCGTATAAATTTATAAGCATATCCCGTGAATAAAGGCGAAGTGTGTTCTCACAAAACACCTTTGTCCTTATTTATCTTTGTATTCATTATATAATTTCACAATAAGAAAAGTCAATCCATTAAGTGAAATTTCAGCATGATTTATGCATACAAATTTAGTATAGCAAAAGGCCCTGCTTCCCAAAAGAAGCAGGGCCTTTCACAAAGAGGGAGGAAATATTATTTGTTGATTAAGGAGTTGACGAGTTTCTTCAATTCTTCAATCTGATCTTGCTGTTCCGATACGACAGTTTTCAGATCGTCAATTTCCTGAGCCATAACCGTCTTGGACGGATAAGCCTTCGTTTCCCCTTCACCAATTCTCCAAGTTACGCCGGCATTGATCATGTTTTCACCGCCGCCGTAAGACGTCCCGATGCTGAACATCGTGTCGAAGTTCGGACGATAGAAAGCACCGAGGGCGATGGCATTGGCGCCGCGGTAATTACCGACACCGGCCGTGACTTCCCATTTCGCATCCGGGCTGAATTCCAGCGGATGGAGGGCTGCCAAGGCGGCTGCACCGGCACCGACGCGGTTTACACGATTATCCAACTTGTTGACACGGTTATTAATCTGATTCATACCCGTGCCAAGGTTGTTGATTGCGCGGTCGAACTGACCTTTGTTGATGGCGTCCGTAGGTTCGGATCCTTCGCCGATATTCTTAATGACATTGCCACCCATGTTGACGTTGTTGTTATTGATGGTGATGTTCTTCGACGAATCTTCATTTACAATCGTCAAGCCGTCGTTGTTGACCGTCGTGTTGCCTGTCGTGACCGAACCGGTATTGATGGTGTCACCTTCGATGATGGTCTGGTTGTCGCCAGTACCGATAGTGATCTTATTGTTCACTTCGATGCTGTTCAGACCTTTAATATCTTTAGCCAACTTAATGTCAAAGCCAGTCTTATCACTGTTATTTACAACGCCGATGTTGCCGTCAGACAATTCACCAGTAGCACCACCTTTGAGTTTCATTGGGTCGGTATTCTTACGTGTTACTTGTTCAGTAGAATCACTTTCAAATACACGGCTGGAAGATTTAACAGCTGTATCGATGTTGCTGATCTGATCGGCGATATCCTTCAACTGACCTTCCGTAGCGGCACGGTCGGCTACATAACCTTCACCAGTCGGATTCCAGGTAGTGTTGTCGAGACCGGTAATGTATTGGCCAGATTTAGCCGTACCATCTGTTTCAGTGCCATCAGCACCAACAACCTTCGGTGTAACCGTTTGGTTACCGATAGAGATTGCGCCTTTAGTGGTATCACCTACTGTTACCAGGCCATTGTTACCATCTACCGTTACCTTGTTATCACCGGTGCCTGCAGTAATTGTGGATTTTGTACCATCAATAGCAACTTGGTTAGAGCCGCCATCTCCGGCAGTGATTGTGCCGTTTGTGCCACTAATAGCTACGTTATTGCTAGCTGCATCACCCAAGGTAATTTCATCGTTGAGATTAACTTTGTTATCTTTATCAACAGTGATGTTCTTACCACTCGTGACCTTATTAGCTTTGATATTTTGGTCAATCGTGTCGTAAACGGATTTCAACTGATCTTCCGTAGCTGCACGGCCGCTTACATACCCCTTATTGGTCGGATCCCAAGACTTATTGGTCAAGCCGGTGATGTAGTTACCTTTTTCAGATTCACCAGCAGCACCGTCTTTCGTGTACGTTACAGTCTGGTTAGCAATGTAGATGCCCTTGCCATCAGTGGTTGTGCCACCGATACGAACACTGTTCAGGTCTTGTACGTCTTTAGCTAATCTAACATTGAGCTTACCGTCTTCGGAAATTACGCCGATGTTGCCGGTCGTCAGGTCACCCTTAGCACCGCCGACGATATCCAGCGTCTGATCCAGTTTCTTGTTGATAGCATCTCCGGAATCACCGGCAAAGTTGAGGCCCTTGTCGATATCTTCGCTAATGCCATCCACCAGACCGCTTACATCCACTTCGTAGTTCTTATCAGTATCGTTCTGCGTGAAGGTAATCTTCTTGCCGTCTTTATCATAGGTACCGGCGGTGGTATACGTATCTTTCGCTGCTACGGTATAGGTTGTCGAGCCATCGTTTGCCGTAGTCGGTGTAACCGTTACATTTGTACCTTCAGCCACCGTTACTTTGTTAGCTGTTAACTGCGATACGTTGACTGCGTCCGTAGGATTGACACCATTGGCCACATTGGTAATTACTTTGCTACCCGCATCGATACCCGCAGTGGTTACGGACGGGCCATTGGTAATCGTCAAGCCGGTTGTACCGAGTTTGACTGCATCGCCGACTGCAACACTATTCAAGCCGGTAAGGTCTTTAGCCAATTTAACTTTCAATGCATTGTCGCCGTCTTTTACAACACCGATGTTGTTATCAGTCAATAAGCTGTTGCCATCGGCATCAGTTGCTGTTGCACCACCGATAATGTTGAGTACCTGGTTATTGGTTCTGGAAATTTCAGCCGTTGTGTCATCACCAGTGAACTTCAAGGTTGTATTTCCTGCTTCATTTGCAGCCTCAGCAACTTTTTTCAACTGAGCAACGTTAACGGCATCCGTGTCCTGCATACCGGCAGCTACTCCCGTAATCTGGCGAGTAGCTGTTGCTGCACCACCATCAGTCGGAACACCAACGGAAACAGCGGCTAAAGTAGACTTCCAAGTTGCCGTGGTATTTGTAGATGCCTTTTCAGTCTCTACATCATAGCCGGCAACACCGGCGTCAACACTTGCTACGGAGCCGGAACCTAAAGCCACACCATTAGCTACGGTTACATTGGCATTATGGCCAATCGCCGTCGCATTAGATACTGATGTTGTCATAGCTTGATCTGCCGAGCCGAGGATGACACTGTCCGAAGCTTTTGTTAAGTTTCTGTTATCCCCGATTACAACAGTGCTATAAGCATCTTCAACGGTATTGCGACTACCAATCACAGTAACATTACTGATATTAGTACCGGTATTAGCAAAACCATCAATCATGTTAAGCTTACTTTCGTTACCTTCAGTACCGGTCAACGTATTACCTACACCGACTACCTTCGAAAGCATTGCATAATCAGCTGTATTGGCGCCACCAATAGCAAGTACGGCACCACCACTATCTTTTACCATGCTACTTAATGCCGTAACCATATCACCGTTATCTCCGGTAGCAATAGCTTTCTGCATAGCAGCTGCTAAAGGTCCAGCCGTAGTTAAATCTACCGGACGATAGGAGTTCGTAATCTTATTGCCGGCACCCATTATTAATGCGGCATTAGCATTTTCCGTCTTATTGGCTACGCCGATAACGCTGTTAGCTACACCGTCAAATACTACGCCATCTTTCGCCCCGACAACGTTGAAGGAACCGTATACATCAGAAGTGGCACCTTGGAAACCGACACTCATGCCATTGTCACCATTGCCTTCAATACGAGAGAAGGCACCGGTTACTGTTGATGCCGTACCATAAGCAGATGCAGCCGGTCCTGCGGCTATCGACATACCTGCCTTAGCGCCGGTATTGTCATAGTTAGCAACAGTATTGCCTCTATCATTGACACTATAGTAATGAGTTGCACTGCCAGACACGTCATCTTTAGTTGCAAGGTTTCCAATAGCCCATGTCTTTTCGTCATTGCGTTTAATAGTCAAGGTGTTATCTGCAAAGGTAACGTCGTCAACATATAAGTCTGTAAGGCCAGTTACTGTTACAGTACCTTTAGTACCATTAGCATCGGTATTCAATGTGATAGTACCTTTACCGTCAGTTCCATACGTAGCCGAACCGCCGGTTACCTGGGTATCCGTATCCGTTGAATTTACTGTGTAAGTAGTAGAACCGTCATTAGCGGTTGCTGTATCAACAGTCACATTAGCGCCTGCGGCTACAGTTACTTTATTCGCCTTCAGCTGTGCTACGTTTACAGCATCGGTGTCATTTGTACCGGCTGCTACATTAGTAATCTGACGGCTTAAACCGGTTGCGCTGTCACCAACAGATACTGCTGCACCGGTTGACTGCCAAGCTGAAACCATATTATTCATTTCACTTTGATATGAATCGATTTCACCTTGAGCGGAGTCTATTTCAGCTTGCTTTGCATCAATAGTGGCTTGAATCGCCTTAATTCTAGCAGAATTCCAAAATGGATCTAATTTGCTTTGTTCTTCTTTTAACGTAGCAATATCTGAATTTAAACTACTAATAGTCTCATTAGTAGTTACAATTGAGGATTGAAGCGTTTCATATCGTTCTTTATTGGTACCTATAATACTATCAAAATCTGTTATTTTACCGGATGGATCATAACCAATGACACCTTTATCCACATTAGCAATAGAATTTGCCCCAAGCGCTACACCATTAGCTATACTAGTTTGAGAATTGGCGCCAAGAGCCATACCATTAGAGGCACTTGAAATTGAATTCAATCCAATAGCTACTCCACCATCGCCGGTTACATTGGTATTTCTCCCAATAGCTACCGCATCACTAGCAGTTGTTTCAAGCGCTGAATCGGCTTTACCGATAACAATACTGCTATCAGCACCTGTCACTGTACGATTTCTGCCGATTACAGTTACATTATCTACATTCGATGCTGTATTGTTAAAGCCTGAAATGTAGTTATATGTACTGATATCATCACTTGTACCAGTCAATGTATTATTAACACCAAGGACAGAAGATAACTGGGTATAATCAGCCTTATTGCCACCACCCATAACCATCGTCGAGCCACCGCTATTCGATGATTTAATCGCCGTCTTCAAACGTGTTTGTAAATCTTTAGCCGATTTAATGCTCGATGACATCGGAACGCTAATATCCGTAATTGAATTTGTTACTTCGTTGCCTGCACCAAAAATCAATGTACCATTTGTATTATTAGCCACATTACCAAGACCTACGATACTATTGGCAACACCCGCATATGAACTATCTGATGTTGCCGATTCGACACTGTTTAAAGACCCCATTATAGTAGCACCAAAGTTTTGGGTTGCATCAGTGGCACTAGCAATTGAATATGTCCCTACTATAGAGCCCAGCGCTGCAGCATTAAAACTATTTGCCCCCACAGTAGTAGAAAGCACATTATTACTAGTGTTTATAGTATTTGCTGTATCTACGGTAGTATCACCAATTGCCCCCTTATAATTATGTGTACCAACCATAGTACCACCAGATCGAGCATAAGAGTTTTTACCAATAGCAATACCGGTTACCATATTTTCGGGATTATCCGGCGTACCAATACTAATCCAGCCCCCACCGCTATATGTTGTCTGGCCTAATCCTAAATAGTATTCTTGACGACCATTCATATTTTCACTTCGAGCATTTTGACCAATCGCGATGCCGCCGCCTTGGTTTACATAGTTATTAACTTGTACGCCCATACCGATAGCAATATCACCACTACCGTTGCCATACTTAGTAGCGTCTCCACTCTTACTAATTGCACCTTGGCCAATAATTATACTATTGTCGCCGGCTGTAGAAGCTTTACCAATAGCAATTGAATTTGTTCCTTTGGCACCATCATTGTTATAGTTAGTACCGCTTGTTCCTTGATTTATATGAACAAAATGAGTTTTATTATTATTTACCGTTGTTTCCAATGTGCTAATACTTGTTTTATTAGCATTAACCACGGTATTTACAGCATTAAGCTGTGCTACGTTAACAGCATCGGTAGCCTGTGTCCCGGCTGCTACGCCTGTGATCTGACGAGTTTCCGTTGCTGTACCATCACTACCAATAACCCCAACAGAAACAGCCCCTAATGTAGATGTCCAAGTAGGCGTAGTTGTATCAGAAACCGTTGTACCCGTTGGAACCGTACCTGCGACCCCTTTCGCTACGCTGGCAACAGAATTAGAGCCCAAAGCTACGCCATTAGCAACGGTTGCATTAGCATTATGACCGAGAATCGTCGCATCGGATACGGTAGTTTCCGTTTCATCATCAGCCGAACCGATAACAACATTACCTGTAGTGCTGGTTAATTTACGCTTATCGCCGATTACGACATTAGAAGTACCATCGGACACGGTATTGCTCGAACCGATTACATAGGTGCTGTCGGCATTGGTCAAAGTATTTTTTGCACCGGTAATAAAGTTATAATCACTGGTATTACCGTCTGCACCATTCAAAGTATTGCTGACACCGGTAACCGCCGAGAAACGAGCATAGTCAACCGAGTTGGCACCACCGATAACCAAAACCTGTCCACCACTGTCACCTACAGCTGCCCCTAATTTTCTTGCCGTACCTACCGGATCTGCAGGGTTAATACTGCCAGTATCAAGAGTTACATCTCCATAGGAGTTACTTACAGCATTACCTGCACCAAAAATCAAGGTTGCATTGGCATTCTGTGTCGCATTGGCAACCCCAACGATAGAGTTAGCAACACCATCAAAAGCCTTTTCATTTGATTCTACTGCGACTGTGTTCAAAGAACCTATAACGGTAGCCATAGCCCCTTGGAACATACTTTGACTCTGTACACTGGAACCTATACCGGCTGCCATAGAACCAATGCCTTGAGCCCCACTATTATCAGCATTACCCATAGAAGCTAGGCGCCCCTCATAGTCATCAACACTATAATACTTATCGGCCGCCATGACGCTGGTTGTCATTCCAGCACAAAGAGCCGCTACAGCCAAAACGGCCGCAACGGTTTTACCGGCGTTTAATTTTGTAGATACGGGCTTACTGTGACTCTTTGCTATTTCAGAAACTACGATATAGCAATTCTTTACTTTGCTCCAAATAACTTTGTAAATCCTATTCATATCGCTTACCTCCTATTAGATTGATAATAAACTTTCACTTAATTACATAAAAGCAGACACGATGCTGACACTTTGATTCAGCAGATTTCTTGTTATGTCCTCACTCGCAGAACTCTGATCAGACATATAATAGCAATATAAAAATCGTAAAGTCCCCTCGTTCATCCCTCCATAAAATCCGATTTATCGCATTCGTCAGCTAACTGAACTTATATAGTCCAATTGTTGCAGATAACGAATAACATATATCCTTATGTTATCATTCTATATATTGTTCATTTTTTTGTCAATGAAGTTACTTAGATATAACAGCATAAAAACGTTATACTTGAAATTTAGACTATTATTTTACCAATTATTTACGATTTAACCGCAACAAATCGAAGTGTTTCCATGGAAAACGAAAGGCCCTCTTTATGCAAGAGAGCCTTTCGTGTCTACGTCCATCCTTCGATAGACTTTGCTATTTTATTTTTTCAATTCAGCAATGGCCTGCATCAACTGTTCGATCTTCTTGTTTTGTTCTTCCAGTTGCTGGCTCTGTGCTTCAATCTTGCTGTTCTGAGCTTGGAGCTGACTGCTCTGATCGGATACGACCGATTTTAAGCTGCTGATTTCCTGGGCCATGGCTTGTTTCGACGAGTAGTTACCCGTTTCTCCTTCGCCAACTCTCCAGGTAACACCGGCGTTGACCATGTTTTCACCGCCGCCATAAGAAGTACCGAGGCTGACCAAGGTGTTGCCATTGGGCCGATAGAAGGCACCGACAGCTACGGCGTTGGCACCGCGATAATTACCGACACCGGCCGAAATTTCCCACTTTTCATCCGCGTTGTATTCCAAGGGATGGAGAGCTGCCAAGGCTGCGGCACCGGCACCGACGCGATCGACGCGAGTATCCAACTTGCTGATGCGATTACTCATCTGGTTCATGCCCGTACCGATGGCATTGACGGTTCTATCGAACTGTCCCTTATTGATGGCGTCCGTTGCTTCCACGCCATCGGCGACATTGTGAACGACGTTGCCGCCCATACTGACGTTGTTGTTTTGGACGGTGATGTTCTTCAACGAATCTTCATTTTTAACCGTAAGGCCGTCATTGTTGATCGTCGTGTTGCCCGTCGTGACTGAACCGGTCGTAACAGATTCATTGGTGATGACGGTCTTGCTGTCGCCGGTTCCGATGGTGACGTTGTCATTGCTGATGGAAACGTTGCCGATGTTGGCTTTTTCCGAAACCGTCAGTTCCTTTGTCGTCACCGTATTCGACGTAACCGAGTTGAGGCCCTTGAGGTCTTTTGCCAGTTTAACATCAAAACCAGTGGCGCCTGTATTATTGACAACGCCGATGTTGCCTTCAGACAATTCGCCTTTAGCACCACCTTTAATATCCAAGACGTCGTCTTTACCGCGTTCGATTTTTTCACCGGTATCACTGTTAAAACCACGTTTAGCATTGTTGATAGTTTCAATATCTTTATTGATGCCGTCGATTTTGGTATCAACCTGACCAACAACATCCTTCAACTGACCTTCTGTAGCGGCACGATTCGGAACGTAACCATTTTCTTCCGGCTTCCAAGTCGTGTTGTCGAGGCCGGTGATGTACTTGCCCGAATCTTTTACGGCATTACCATTTTCATCAGCCTTGTCCGTGCCGTCAGCATTCTTAACAGCCACGTCTTGGTTACCCATGACAAGGCCTTTACCGGCTTCACCAATAGTCACTTGGCCCTTGGTGCCGTCGATAGCTACTTGGTTTGCACCTTTGCCGGCCGTGATGCCTGCCTTTGTCCCGTCAACAGTGACTTGATTAGCACCAGTACCAGCGGTTACCGTTGAATTAGCTCCGTCAACGACAACTTGATTGTCTTTGCCATCGCCAGCACTGATGATGCCATCCTTGCCATTAATGGCGATGTTCTTACCGTTTTTGTCTCCAAAAGCTAAATTATCACTCAAGGAAACTTTTGTACCAGAACCATCTTCGAGCGGTGTTACGGTAATATTATCCCCGGCTACAATCTTGTTAGCTGTAATAGTTGTCGAAAGGCCATCATAAGCTGCTTTCAACTGATCTTCTGTAGCAGCTCGGCCACTTACGATACCATCCGTAGTCGGATTCCATTTTGTGTTGGCCAACCCGGTAATGTATAAACCGCTTTCGGTCTTCTTGGCACTGCCATTGTAAGTAACGGACTGGTTGGCAATGTAAATGCCACCGGTAGCTGCACCATCTGCAACCGTACCACCGATACGAGCAGAATCGATGCCGGATAAATCTTTAGCAAGCTTAATCTGTAAGCCGTCGTCGGTCTTTACAACACCCACGTTGTTAACGTCAGACAACAAGCTGTTGCCGTCAGCATCTGTTGCCGCTACACCACCATAAATAGTAAGTGTTTCAGCATTTTTCTTGGTGATTGTAGCACTTTCAGACGTATCATCGCCGGTGAATTTCAGGTTTACTTTACTGTTTTCACCTATGATATCAGCGGTAGTGGCAATGTTATCAACTTCAAATTTTTTATCGTCATTACGAGTAATGGTCAGCTTATTCCCATCAAGGCTGGCATCTTTAATGTATTTATCCTGCAAGCCACCAATCTCAAATTTACTGCCATCCTGCATGGTCAAAGTCATAGTACCCACACCGGCATCAGTGTATTTCAATTCGCTGGACTTAATCGTACTGCCCTTGAGTTGTTTCAAGTTTACAATGTCTGTATCTTCCGTACCGGCAGCTACGTTAGTAATCTTGTTACCACCATTATCGAGACCTGTATTAGTCAAAGTTACCGCTGAAACTACAGGATTCTCTACAGCACTTACAGTAGTACCGTCGGCTTTAGTGTAAACATTATTCGTTGCATCGTAGGTAGCATCAGTTAAATCGGAATACCATTTGCCGTCTTGACCTTGTACCAAGGCATTGCCTTCAGCATCTTTTGCATTAGGCGCAAAGGTAATACTGCCATCACCCATAGAAACATTCTTAGCCAATTTAACGTTGAGTGTACCCTTATCAGTATCAGCTACGACACCGATGTTATTGGCCGTCGTAAATTCAGTAGCACCGCCAAGGATGTTGAGGGTTTCCCCGTTTTTCTTAGTGAGGGTAGCCGCTTCTGCGGTATTATCGCCGGTGAACTTCAGGTTGGCATTGCTTACGGCAGAATCCATGTCTGTCTTCGAGGCAATGTCGCCCACTTCGAAGGACGTATTGTCGTTACGGGTAAACGTCAACGTGTTGTTTTCAAGTTTCCCTTCTTTAACGTATATATCCTTCAGGCTGTCAATCGTAACTTTACTGTCGTCCTGCATGGTCAAGGTAATGGTGCCCGAACCGTTATCCGCATAGGTTACGTCGCTGGCTTTAATCTGGCTGCCTTTGAGCTGACCCAAGTTGACGATGTCTGTATCTACCGTACCGGCGGCTACGTTAGTAATCTTATTACCACCATTGTCGAGACCGGTATTGGTTAACTTAACGGACGAAACGACAGGATTTTCTACGGCACTTACGGTCGTACCGTCTGCTTTGGTGTAGACATTATTCGTCGCATCATAGGTTGCATCGGTCAGATCCGAATACCACTTACCGTCCTGACCTTGAACCAAGGTATTGCCGTCGGCGTCCTTCGCTCCCGTAGGCGCAAAGGTAATGCTGCCGTCGCCCAAGGCAAGATTTTTAGCTAATTTAACTGAGAGTGTGCCCGCATCAGAATCAGCTACAACACCAATATTACCTTCGGTCAAAGCAGTTGCATCGGTATTGCCACCGACAACATTCAGCGTTGCACCTAAATCACGATGAACAACGGTATCGCCATCACCTTTGAAGTTGAGACCAGCTGTACCGGCCGCTTTGAGCTGGGCGACATTAACGGCATCCGAATCTTCGCTGCCGGCTGCAACATTGGTAATTTGGCGAGTATTATCAGTCTTACCAACAGATACTGCTCCTAGCACAGATTTCCAAGTACCGGTAGCATCATTACTGTGATCTGTTCCGGTAACATCGTATCCTACTGTTCCTTTAGCTCTGTTCGCGACAGATTGAGAGCCTAAGGCAACAGCATCTTCCGCATTCTCGACTTTAGCATTCTTGCCTATAGCTGTGCCATTTCTCGAACCACTTACTGCAGCAGAAGCCCCTATAGCCGTGCCATTTACCGAGTCAGTCACCTTGGCTTTGCCACCAAGTGCAGTAGCACTACTTGAATTTGTTACTTGAGAACTACCGCCAAGTGCAACTGAACTTGCAGAATTTTCTCCTACAACAGCACTGGAACCGATAGCCACACTAAACCCACTATCGACCTTCTTATATCCGTCGGTATCATTACCTTTTCCTTTACCGATAGCAATGGATTCTTGAACGCTGGTTATCGCATTCGTACCGATAGCAATGGAATTACCGCCGCCGGCTATCGCGTTAGTACCACCGGCAAAAGAAGACTTTCCGGTCGCCTGAGCAGCATAGCCTACGGCCGTTCCCTGTTGCCCCGATGCCACACTATTCTGGCCAATAGCAAGGGCTCCTTCGCCGCTCGCTGCAGCATCATTATAAGTATCTCCTTTTGGTTCCACATCGAGGTACTTAAGCCCGATTTGTACAGCGGCTTCATCTTGTTTTAGTTTAATGCCTCTTCCAGCCTGCAACGTAACCGTATCGCCAACATTTTCTGTTTTTGAATCTGAACCTCTAGCTACTGCAAGCGTCCACCCTTCATCTACCTTGTCGTTTAACGCACTAAGCTGTGCCACATTGACAGCATCCGTGTCTTCAGTCCCGGCCGCTACATTAGTAATCTGACGAGTTAAACCTGTTTCACTGTCACCGACAGAAACAGCGGCACCGGTTGCCTGCCAGGTGGATACGAGCTTATTGGCTGCTGATACTTTGTCTTGTAAATCGGCACGTGCTGCCAAAAATTGTTTATTAAGTGATTTTATTTCATTAACAATTTCAGCGCGGCGTGCATCGTCAGCTGTATCGTATTCAGTTTGTAAATCAAGAATTTGCTGAGCTAATGATGATACATTAGTCTGGGCAGTAGTGATTTCAGTCTGTAAATTATCATAGGTATCTTTATTATCGCCAAGTAAGATTTCTTGTGTTGTAATCTTATCGCTTGGATCGTAGCCCAATACACCGGAATTTACATTTGTCTTAGAATAGCTGCCGAGAGCTACACCGCCTGCAATATTGGCCGTAGCATTTTCACCCAATGCCGTTGACGAGTTAGCAGTTGCCTTGGCCCCATAACCGGCGGCCGTGGCAAAATCGCCATCCGTCGTCGCTGCACTACCAAATGCACTGCCAAACTGCCCCTTAGCACTAGAACCAAAGCCAGCCGCCAAGGAATCAATACCGGATGCTGCAGCTTCACTCCCCACAGCTGTCGCCTGATAGCCTGTACCTTTTGCTGTATGACCTATAGCAATCGATTCCAGTCCTGTTGCATTAGCATCACTGCCTACAGCTACGGTTGAATGACTTGAAGCTATAGCATAATCCCCCACAGCCGTAGAACCTATACCGGATGCATTGGCAAAATCACCCAAGGCAATGGAATTATAATTAGTCGCTTTAGCTTTTTGCCCCATAGCCGTGGCGTTAGGAGCCGTTGCCGAGGCAAAAACACCGATTGCTATAGCATCGTCACCGGTGGCACCGTCATTATCTTTATTGTCATTATCACCGCGGGATTTTTCATTTATCGACACAAAAGAAATCTTATTAGCATCAACAGTCGAGCCCAAGGCTTTTAACTGTGCTACGTTGACGGCATCCGTATCCTGAGTGCCGGCAGCTACACCGACAATTTGACGAGTTTGAGTAGCCGTTGTAACCGCACCGGTAGAATCCACTGCCGAAACACCGATGGCTAAGGCTCCCAAAGTAGCGCGCCAAGTCGGCGTTGTTTGTTCCTCTTCGGTTAACGATACCGATGTAGGGATATAACCACGCATACCGGACGTTACAATATTGTATGAGTCGGAGCCCAAGGCAATGCCGCCATCAACATAAGCCCCTGCCGACTTACCGATGGCTAACGACCTATTAAGGTTTGCTCTGGCACTCGGACCGATAGCCATAGAATCAGTGCCCAAAGCATTAGTATTGCCGTCATTATCTGTATCAGTAGTCGATACGGCAAAATAATGAACTCTGTGTTTTTCAACCTTCGTATCTAATTTCTTTAATTGTGCAACGTTTACTGCATCCGTATCCTGTGTACCCGCAGCGACACCGACGATTTGCCGAGTCACTGTAGCAGCGCTACCAGCAGATTGAACACCTACGGATACAGCCCCTAAAGATGACCGCCATGCAGGTGAAAAAATTTCATCTCGACCAAAATTCATAGCGTTTGGAAGATAACCTATTAAATTAGAATTAACATTGGCTACAGAACCGGCACCAAGAGCAACTCAGTTAGTAGTATTGACGGTAGCACCCGCCCCTATAGCAACACCGCTGGCATTGGAAGCCGAAGAGCCGGAGCCCACAGCGACGCCGCTACCAGTACCCTCCGTATTATTGGCCGCTCCGGCGATACCAGTCATCCCCAGTGAAAGGGCCAAGACTGTAAGTGTCACAGCCATTTTTTGACAGGACATAGATTTGACAGATTTTGTCTTTCCGCTGCGCTTTGCCAGCTCTGACACGACGACATAACAATGCCTTACTTTACTCCAAATAACTTTATACTGTTTATTCATGTTCAATCCTCCCGAATTTGCTATAAATATTACAGTTAGATTTAAATTAAAACTATTTGTTAGTGCATTCTTTCAATTTTTATTTTATATATCCGCATAATAATTGTCAATTAATTGTCGATATTATTATTGAATATAAGCATTCATCTATTCTTATCATGAAAGGAATATTTTTCAAAGCAATTCAGTCTTATAGATAAAACAAAAAAACACCGGGAACCCCATATTATACGAGATTCCCGGTGCTTCGGAGGCCATCTTTCGATGGACATGAACACTTATTTATTTTTGGTTAACTCAGCAACAGCTGCCATCAATTCTTCAATCTTCTGGTTCTGTGCTTCGAGTTTGTCATTCTGCTGAGATACGACAGATTTCAAGCTGTCAATTTCGTTAGCCATGGCTTTCTTGGACGAGTAGGTGTTGCTCGAGCCTTCACCGATTCTCCAGGTTACGCCGGCGTTGACCATGTTTTCACCGCCGCCGTAGGACGACCCGATGCTGAACATGGTATCGTTGTTGGGGCGATAGAAGGCACCGACTGCAACAGCGCTGGCACCGCGGTAGTTACCGACACCGGCTGCTACTTCCCAACGGGAATCGGGATCGAAATCCAAGGGGTGGAGGGCTGCCAAGGCGGCTGCACCGGCACCGACGCGGTCGACACGATCGTCGAGTCGATTAATGCGATTGCTCATTTCACCCATGCCGTTGCCGATATTGGTAACGACGTTGTTCAACTGGCTGACGTTTACGGCGTCCGTTGCGGCTGTACCGGCAGCTACGTTATGGATCTGGTTGCCGCCCATGCTGACGTTGTCCGACGTAACGGCAATGGATTTGGACGAATCGCTGCTGTTGGCAATGGTAAGGCCGCTGTTATTGATGGTCGTGTTGCCCGTTACGACAGAGGAAGTCGTTACTGTGTCACCGGTAATGGACGTCGTCGTATCGCCGGAACCAACGGTAATCTTATCGCTGGCGGTCAGAGACTTCGTTTCTACACTGTCAAGGCCGGAGAGCTTGGACGACAATTTAATGTCAAAACCGTTGCCGGCTTCGTTATTTACAACACCGATATTGCCGTCGGTCAAGGAGCTGGTATCAGCACCGCCCTTGAGGTTCAAGGTATCATCTTTACCGAGCGAAATTTGTTCACCCGTATCGCTGACGAAGGTACGTTTTGCATTGTTGATTTCACCGATGCTGGTGTTGATATCGCTGATATTTCCTGCAATCTGGGCCAACTGACCTTCCGTTGCAGCACGATCAGCTACGTAGTTGTTCGGGTCCCACGTCGTGTTATCGAGGCCGGTGATATACTGACCGCTTTCAGTGGAACCATTAGTTGTTGTAACACTCTGGTTGCCCATTACGATACCGCCGTTCGCTGCATCGCCAATGACGACCTGGCCATTAGAGCCGTCGACCGTTACCTGATTAGCACCAGTTCCGGCTGTAACCGTTGCGTTACCACCGTTTACCATTACTGCGTTGGCATCAGTACCTGCTGTGATGGTCGAAGTCGTGCCATCAACCTTTACCTGCTGCGTTGTATCTGTAGCGCTGCTTACCGTAAAGGTATCGTTTAAGTTAATCTTATTGTCGTCACCTACAGTAATGTTTTTACCGGAGGTCAACGTAATTGCCGTTACATCATCACTCAATTTAGTAGACAAGGCTTTAAGCTGTGCTACGTTGACAGCATCCGTATCCAAAGTACCGGCTGCGACGTTGGTAATCTGACGGGTAAGGCCCGTTTCGCTGTTACCGACGGATACAGCAGCTCCGGTGGACTGCCAAGTGGAAACAAGCTGGTTGGACTGAGTCTGAAGGCTGGCCAATTCAGTACGAGCCGTAGCAAGTTCTTCTTCTTTGGCCGTAATCTGAGAATTGATAGACGTAAGGTCATCACCGGTAGCAGTGTTCTTAGCCGTCTGCAAAGCAACGACGTCGCTGGACAAGGAGTCTACTTTAGACTGAGCCGTAGCGATATCGGACTGAAGCTGGGTATACGTTGCCTGGTTGCTGCCCAAGATATCGGCCTGAGACGTAATCGTGCCGCTCGGATCATAGCCGATGACACCGGAGTCTACGTTAGTTTTGGACTTGCTGCCGAGAGCTACACCGCCGGCAATGTTAGCCGTCGTCTGGTCGCCCAAAGCGCTGGCAGATTCAGCCGATGCATTAGAGTAGAAACCTAAGGCCGTGGCATATTTACCGTTAGTAGAAGCCTGGCTGCCGATGGCACTGGATAAATGACCTTTTGCACGAGCCGTAAAGCCTACTGCCAAGGTATTGGTATCATATGCTTCGGCACCGCCGCCAATGGCCGTATTCTGATAGCCATAGGCTTTGGCATCGGTACCCATAGCCATGGAGAAGCTATACTTATCAGATTCTAACGGATTAATTAAACGTTCTTCACTAACTGTGTTTTTACGTTCGTTCGGAACGGAAACGTCAGAGCTCGTGCCGTCACCGGAAGATTCTGCACCTACATAGGCACGGTCACCAAAGGCTAAGGAGTAAATACCATTTGTTTCGGCACGGTTACCGATAGCCGTGGAGCTGGTGTTATTCGCTTTGGCCAAATAACCCATAGCAATGGCGTTTCTGGCAGAGGCAGTAGCAAAATTACCAAGAGCCATAGAGAGATACTCAGTAGCAGAAGAGTTTTGACCTAATGCCATAGAGGAAGAAGCGGTTGCTTTAGAAGAAATACCGAGGGCTACACCACCATTGGCAGCCGTAGACGTCGAACCGATGGCAATAGAAGTCGCACCGGAAGAAGAAGAACGGTTGCCGATAGCAATCGAGCCCGAACCGGTAGAAGTCGCCTGATTACCAAGGGCTACCGCACGTTCACCACTGGCAGTCGTGTAAGCACCCAAAGCAGTAGCTAAATTACCGGCAGCTTTAGAAGCGCCACCAATCGCTACAGCATTAGTTCCCGTAGCACCGTCATTATTTTTATTACCAGTTAATGTAGAATTCACGGAAACATAAGAGATTTTATTAGCATCAACAGTATCGCTCAAAGTGCTAAGACTGGAGTTTAAAGTGCTAATATTAGAGTTTATAGTGCTAATGTTGGAATTTACATTGCTAATATCGGAGTTTACATTGCTTTCCAACGCTTTAAGCTGAGCCACGTTTACCGCATCGTAATCGTCAGCACCGGCTGCAACGTTTGTAATACGGCGGCGGTTTTCAGCTACCGTCTTACCGCTGGCATCAGTATAAGAAGCATTGCCTACGGATACGACACCATTGCTGGCCGAGAAGGCTTCGTTAGTCAAGTAGCCGGTCGTCGCTACGCCGGTCGTGTCTGCTAAGGAATTTTGACCTAAAGCAACGGAGTTGCCGGATGCAGCGGACGCACTTTTACCGATAGCGACGGAATTGGCAGCCGTGGAAGCAACGTTCGCAGCGTTACCGATAGCGATAGCAGAATTACCGGCTGCAGCGGAGTTATAACCCAAAGCTGCAGAGTACGCACCGGAAGCCGTAGCACCGTTACCATATGCAGAAGCACTGGAGCTGGTCGCTTTGGATTGGTAACCGACAGCTGTCGTATAGTAATTGGTTGCTTGCGCTTGATAACCGGAAGCAACGCCATAATTACCGGATGCGTTTGCCTGGTAGCCGGAAGCCAAGCTGTAATCAGCAGTTGCGGACGCAGATGCGCCAAGGGCGGTACTGTATCTCGATGATGCTTCAGCGCTCGGTCCAATAGCTACACTACTAGCCCCGGATGATTTAGATCTATTACCAATGCTTATCGCCGAAGTGTTAGATGCAGCGGCACTGCTACCGATAGCGACAGTATTGTTGCCGGACGCTGTAGTGTTGTAACCAAGTGCCGTGGAAGCTGAACCGGTTGCTTTCGCCGAGTTACCGATAGCTGCAGCCATATATGTAGTAGCTTCAGAAGAAGTACCAACAGCCACGCCGGCGCCGGTACCTTCCGTATTAGCCGCTGCACTGGCCAAACCGGTTACGCCCATGGAAAGAGCCAGAACCGTAAGAACGGCAGCTAACGTCTGGGCGGGCTGAGATTTTATCGATACAGCCTTGCCGCTTCTCTTCGCTAATTCCGAGACGACGACATAGCTGTTTTTTACTTTACTCCAAATGACCTTATATTGTTTGTTCATATTTAGTTTCCCCTTATAAAAATAATTTAAATTTATATATTTCTTAATTGTTTATCTAATCGAATTTTCTAAATAGTTAAGAACTTGTATCCCTTAGTTTTCTTGATTTTACACTAACTTGACAGAATTTGTCAATAATCCATTTCAGATAATTTATATCCAAAAACGAATTGTACATTGCAATACAGTTATAACTTGGGGATTTAGTCCATTAAGTTTTATTTATTTAACAAACAAAAAACGAGGCTCCCCATAAGAGAGGAGCCTCGCTCGGCATATTTACACCATTGAAGATTTTCAGACGACTTATTTCGTTAACGCTGCAACAGCCGCCATTAATTCTTCAATCTTTTTATTTTGCGCATTAAGTTGTTCACTTTGTGCTTCAAGTTTATCGTTCTGTTGGGATACAACCGATTCCAAATCCGTGATCTTTTGTGCCATAACTTTCTTGGACGGGTAGTTGATCGTTTCTCCATCGCCGATTCGGAAGGTTACGCCGGCGTTGATCATGTTTTCACCACCGCCGTAGGAGGAACCGATGCTGACCAAGGTGTTGACATTGGGACGATAGAAGGCCCCGATGGCAACGGCGTTAGCGCCGCGGTAGTTACCGACTCCGGCCGAGATGTCCCATTTCGCTTCCGGGCTGAATTCCAGCGGATGGAGAGCTGCCAGGGCGGCGGCACCGGCACCGACGCGATCGACACGACGGTCGAGGTTGCCGATACGGTTGTTCATTTCATTCATTCCCGTGCCGATGTTATTGAGGGCGCGGTCGAACTGGCCTTTGTTAATGGCGTCCGTCGATTCCGTAGCATCGCCGACATTTTGAATTCGATTGCCGCCCATGCTGACGTTGTTGTTCTGGACGGTGATGTTCTTCGACGAATCTTCGTTTACAATCTTGAGACCGTCATTGTTGATGGTCGTGTTGCCCGTCGTAACCGATCCGGTATTGACCGTGTTGCCCTCGATGATCGTCTGATTGTCTCCGGTGCCGACGGTAATCTTATTGTTTACTTCAACATTGTTCACCTCAATACTGTTGAGGCCCTTGATGTCTTTCGACAACTTGATGTCAAAACCGCTGCCGTCGCTGTTATTTACGACGCCGATGTTGTTATCGGAGAGGTTGTTGCTGTCAGCGCCGCCTTTGAGCTTCATGGCATCCGTATTTTTACGGGTTACCTGATTATCCGCACCGCTGTCGCTTTCAAAGACGCGGCTGGAGGATTTAACGGCCGTATCGATGTCACTGATCTGCTTGGAAATGCTGTCCGTTACATCTTTCAACTGACCTTCGGTTGCTGCACGGTTTTCAACGATACCCTGGTTTGCAGGATCCCATTTCGTGTTGTCGAGGCCGGTGAGGAACTGACCGTTCTGGGAATCCGTAGTGCCGTCAGCCTTCGTGCCGGTAACATTCGATTGGTTGCCCATGACAATGCCGCCATTGGCTGCATCGCCAATCGTGACCTGACCGTTCGTGCCGTCAACGACGACTTTATTAGCACCGTCACCGGCCGTAACCGTTGCAGCGTCACCGTTGATGTTGACCTGTTTTGCTGCATCCGTATCGGAGCCCAAGGTGATGTTATTTTCCAAGGATACCTTTGTACCGGTGCCATCTGCATTTACTTCAACGCTGATGTTCTTACCGGCAACTACCTTGTTGGCCGTCACATTGGAGTTAATGTTATCGTAAACGGATTTCAACTGATCTTCCGTCGCTGCCCGGCCGCTTACGTAACCGTTAGTAGCTGGGTCCCAAGTAAGGTTAGTTAAACCGGTAATGTAATTACCTGTTTCAGAGCCCTTATTTGTATTAGTTACAGTCTGGTTAGCGATGTAGATGCCTTCGCCTTCTTTAGCCCCACCTACACGTACGCTATTCAGGTCGTTCAAGTCTTTCGACAATTTAACCTGTAAGGTGTCATCAGCAGATTTTACAACGCCGATGTTGTCGTCGGTCAAGTTGTCGCTGGCAGCACCGCCGGTAATGTTGAGGGTGCCTTTATTTTTCGTCGTAACCTTAGCCGTAGCATCGTCACCGGCAAAGTTCAGAGCTACGTCACCGACTTGATTCGAAATATCGTCGGTTGTGGCAATTTTATCAACCGTGAAGTTTGTTCCGTCGTTACGGGTGATGGTTAAGGTATTATTTGCAAGGGAAGCACCGCTAATGTATTTATCCTGCAGGCCATTGACCGTGACCGTGTCGCCATTTTCCATGGTTAAGGTCATGGAGCCCGTACCGTTGTCAGCGTAGGTAGCAGCACCAGATTTAATCGTGCTGCCCTTGAGCTGCGATACATTGACAGCATCGGTATCAGCTTCACCGGCTGCGACGTTGGTGATCTTCTGACCGCCGTTGCTTAAGCCTGCGGAGGACAATTTAACATTGTTATCGAAGGCAATACTGCCGTCAGCCATGGTGAGGTCTTTGGCCAACTTCACTTTCAAGGCATTATCGCCGTCTTTTACGACGCCGATGTTGTCTGCCGTCGTAAACTCAGTGGCCCCACCGGTAATGTTCAGTGTCTGGCCATTGCCGCGTGCAATCGTAGCGGAAGTGTCGTCGCCGGTGAAGTTCAAGGTTGTCTTACCGGCATCTTCTGCAGCAGCTGCAACCTGTTTAAGCTGAGCTACGTTTACGGCATCGGTGTCATTCGTACCGGCTGCTACGTTAGTAATCTGACGGGTTAAGCCGGTTGCACTGTCACCTACGGATACAGCAGCGCCCGTTGCCTGCCAAGTGGAAACTAACTTATTCATTTCAGTTTGGTCAGCATTTAAGGAATTTTGAGCCGCAGTCAATTCAGTTTGTTTGGCATCAATCTGGTCTTGAAGGTCAAAATATTCATTAGACCATCTGCTATACTGACTTTGCTGCTGTTTCAAATCTGCAATGTCCGAAGTCAAGCTATTTACCGTATCGTTGCTCGTTGCGATAGAGGATTTAAGCGCATCATATTGTGTTTTGTTAAGTGCGCCAATGCTGTCCGTATCGGTAATTTCACCCAACGGATCATAACCGATAGCCCCTTTATCTACCGTAGCCAGCGAGTTCGCACCGAGGGCTACGCCGCCGTCATAGGATACATTCGTATTTCGACCGACAGCTACTGCATTATTAACCGTTGTCGTAGTACCTGCATCGGAAGAACCGATGATGACATTGTTATTAACGCCGGTCAAGGTACGGTTATCACCGATTACAACGGCCGTCTTAGTATCACTTACCGTATTGTTGATACCGGTGATGGTTACATTGTCTACGTTAGTAGCTGTATTGTTATAGCCCGTAATAGAGTTATACTGAGCAATATCGGAGCTTGTACCGGTAACCGTGTTATTCACACCGATAATCGCCGTATTCTGGGTATAGTCGGCCGTGTTGCCGCCGCCGACAGCCAAGGTGGATCCACCGCCACCGGAGCTTTGAATCCCCTTACGTAATGCATCAGCCATTTCATCAACCGTTAACGTGCTGGTCAAGGTATCGATACCGCTAATGGATTGTACAGAGTTCGTAATTTTATTGCCGGCACCGTAAATGAGTGCACCGTTAGCATTTTCAGCAATGTTGGCTACACCGACAATGCTGTTCGCAATACCGCTGGAACCACTGTAACCGGCAGAGCGAATGCTGTTCAAGGAACCGACTACGTTGGCACCGAAGTTTTGAGAACCATAAAGAAGGCTGTTAAAACCGCCGGCACCGGTGAAGTTACCGGTCATTACGGAATAAGCACCGAGCATGCTGCCCAAGGCACCTTTATTGTAGGAGTTGGAGCCGATGGTCGTCATGCCTACCAAGTTGGCCTGGGACTGGTCGTTGATTTCAGAACCGCCCATGGTGTAGCCCTTCATGGTGTGAGACCCAATCTGTACACTACCTGTACGAGCATACGCATTCGCACCGATAGCGATACCACCAGGAGATTTATCCGGATCAATTGGAAGATCGCTGCCGGATGCGTAGTTATCCGGTGTGAAGCTTAAGGCTTTATCCTGTTTACCGCTACCATTCAATACAGTAGCACCTTTACCCATAGCAATACTTGTTAAGTTAAGGCCATTAGTAGTAACGAGTGCGTTTTCACCGATAGCAATACTGCCGGTACCGGTGTCTCTGTTACCGCCATTCCCCAGAACACGAGCATTGGTACCAACAGCAACGGAATTGTTTGTCTGAGCACTGGCCGCTATACCGGCAGCCAACGCATTCGTCCCGGTTGCACCGTTATTGTTATAGTTCCCTGCGGTTGTATCCGTAGAATTAACGCTGTAGAAGTGCGTTTTATTGGCATTTACCGTATTCGTCAAAGAGGTAATATCTGCCGAAGATGCGATACCATCGACGGTAACCGTGCCGCCGTCATTACGGGTGAGGGTCAAAGTATTGCCGCTCAAGGCTGCACTGGTGACGTAAGTGTTTTTAAGGCCGCTTACAGTAACGTTATTACCTGCCGAATCGGTCAAAACCAAAGTTCCGTCACCATCGGTATAGGAAACGGTACCGCTGGCCAAGGTCGTATTGGTATCGGTAGATTTAATGGTATAAGTAGTCCCATCAGCGTTTGTTACGGAATCAATGGTAACATTTTCACCGGGTGTTAAAGTTACTTTAGATGCTCTGAGCTGGGCGACGTTTACAGCATCCGTATCCTGCATACCGGCAGCAACGCCCGTAATCTGGCGAGTTGCCGTAGCTGCGCCGCCATCGGTCGGAACGCCGACAGAAACAGCGGCTAAGGTAGATTTCCAAGTTGCGGAATCAGTCGTGGAAGCCTCTTTCGTGTTCGGGTCATAGCCGGCAACCCCAGAGGCTACGCTGGCTACAGAACCGGAACCTAAAGCGACACCTCCGTCAACGGTTGCGTTAGCATTGCTGCCGATGGCAACTGCGTTACTAACGGTCGTTTCCGTAGCGGAATCTGCGGTACCGATAACAACGGTATTGGCCAAGTCAGATACAGTTCTGTTCGTACCAACAACGATGGTGTTGTCTACATTGGTAGCCGTGTTGTTAAAGCCGGTTACGGAGTTGTACTGGCTGATGTTGCTGCTCGTACCTTTAACGGTATTGTTTACACCGATAATGGAAGTCTTCTGAGTGTAGTCAGCCGTATTGCCGCCGCCGATAGCGAGGGTTGCACCACCGCTTTGAGAGTTCTTAATGCTGGTCATCAAATTAGTCTGAAGCTCTTTTGCTGATGCACCACCGCTTGACGGTGCAGAGATAGACGTAATGGAGTTGGTAATTTCATTGCCGGCACCAAAAATTAAGGAGCCATTCGAATTGAATGTTCTGTTCGCTGTACCTACAACGCTATTAGCGATGCCAGAATATCGACTTGAAGAAGTAGCAGACTCAATACTATTTAAAGAACCATTTATAACAGCACCAAAGTTTTGTCCTGCATAACCTGAAGTTAAAAAACCACCGTTATATCTACCGGAAATAATAGAGAATGCTCCATTAACCGTAGAGAATGCCCCTTGATTATAGCTATTCGCACCAACGGTAGTAGAATAAATATTTACCCCTTTACTCTTTACATTATTATAGCTTGTACCTTCAACCGTTGTATCACCTAAAGCCCCTATGTATTTGTGATCACCAAGCATTACACTACCACTACGTGCATAGGCATTTTGACCGATGGCAATGCCGGCTGCCCACTGGCTCTGATCAGTCTGGCCGAAAGAAAACAGGTTTTCCTGCGTACCGGCCATATTTTCAACATAGGAATTATTACCAATGGCAATGCTGCCTACTTGGTTAGCATAGTTACTAGTCCCTGCATTATCACCTAATTTAACGTCTACAGCTTGAACCGAGGCAATATTCGCAACAGACAACACGGCAAAAGCAGCTAAGACGGCTGCTGCCGAAACGTATTGACGCGAGCCACTCGACACGGGCTTGCTGTGGCTCTTGGCGATTTCAGAAACTACGACGTAGCAGTTCTTTACTTTGCTCCAAACGACTTTGTAAATTTTGTTCATATTCATTTCCCCCAATAGAATGGATAATTAAACGACACAACGATAAGAAACAGACACAATATTACAACGGAAATCTGAAGACCTCTTTTAGTCTTTAACGGCATTTCTTTATTTTGACACATCATTCAACAAATAGGCCGCCCTATCGCATATCCCCTCCACAGCCTGTTTTTACCGCAGCATTACCTCAATTTGACAAATGTACTCCAGTTAAAACAAGTCATTATCAATCTAGACTTTTATGGTCATAATTTTATAGATTGCTTTAAATTTTGTCAATAAAACAAATACTAATTTTCTATTACAAATCGATATTGACTATTTCATATTTTTTATAATTTAAATTTTCTTTACACATGTCTCTATTCAACGCTAAAATTTGCCACACAAAAAGGCCCTCTGAAAAGAGGACCCTTTTGTTACCACGTCGATGTTACACGACATTCAATTATTCTATTTTTTTAATTCAGCAACAGCCTGCATCAATTGTGCAATCTGCCGGCTCTGTTCTTGCAACTGCTTGCCCTGGGATTCCAATTGCCGGCTCTGAGCTTCAATCTTGCTGTTTTGTACTTCAAGCTTATTGTTCTGAGCCGCCAGTTGTTCACTCTGCGACTCAATCTTGTTATTCTGTGCCGTAAGTTGTTTGCTCTGCGATTCCAGTTTACGATTCTGTTCATCGACAAGGGATCTCAAACTGTCAACTTCCCGTGCCAAGGTATCCTGCGATGAATATACCTTAGTCGTGCCTTCGCCGATGCGGAAGGTTACGCCGGCATTGATCATATTTTCACCGCCGCCATAAGACGAGCCGAGGCTGATCATGGTATCGTAGTTCGGGCGATAGAAGGCACCGACGGCTACGGCATTAGCACCACGATAGTTACCGACACCGGCTGAAACTTCCCAACGGGACGTCGGATCAAAGTCCAGTGGATGTAAGGCCGCCAAAGCTGCCGCACCGGCACCGACACGGTCGACACGGTTATCGAGGTTGCTGATGCGATTATTGACCTGACCCATACCGTTATTGATTTGGCTTATTTCGCGGTCAAATTGATTTTTGTTAATGGCATCCGTCGGGTTCGTGCCTTCGCCAATATTCGTAATGACATTGCCGCCCATGCTGACGTTGTTGTTCTGAATGGTGATGTTCTTCGACGAATCTTCATTTTTAATCGTAAGGCCGTTATTGTTCATCGTCGTGTTGCCCGTCGTGACTGAATTGAGGCCCTTAATATCTTTCGACAACTTGATATCAAAGCCGTCTTTATTGGAATTCGTTACGACGCCGATATTGCCGTCGGATAAGTTCGTAACATCAGCCCCACCCTTAAGGTTCATGGTTTCGCCAAGCTTGACACTTACTTGGTTACTTGCTCCATCATCGCCGGAAAAATCTCGTGTACCATCACTCTCTCCCGTAGATCCGTTGATATTATTTATCTTGTTAGTGATATCCTTGATACTGATATTAACATTCGATTCTAATTTCTTCAATTGTGCAATATTAACGGCATCATAATCATCAGCCCCACCAGCCACATTGGTAATACGACGATGATTTTCTGCAATAGTTTCATCGAAGCCGTCTACATATTCCGTATTTCCGACAGATACAATTCCATTTTCTTTTGAAAAAACTTCGTCAGTTAAATATGCTTTCGTTGATATATCATCCGAGACAACTGCAACAGACCGTGTCCCTAATGCCATAGAATTATCCGCTTTAGCAACAGCCAGTGTTCCTAAAGCTACAGAACCATAATTAGGAGCCTCAGACAAAGATCCCATTGCCATAGACCACTCACCACCTGAACTAGCCATATTCCCTTGAGCCACAGACAGATAACCATCGGAAACTGCCCCAGCACCTATGGTCGTACTAAATAAACCAGAAGAATTTGAACCGTATCCTATCGCTATGTTCAAATACTCTTTTGCATGTGAATCTTCACCAATGGAAATACTATACTGGCTTTCCGCGTTACTCTTATTTCCTATTGCCAACGAGCTCGATCCACTTGCATGAGCTACACCACCAATAGCAATCCCATAATTTCCAGCTCCTTTTACAGTACTGCCGATGCCAATAGCTATACTCGCAGGTTCCTCAGCAATAGCCCCTGTCCCAAAGCTGATTCCATAACCTTTTCCGGGAGTATTTTCAGCCTCAGGTAATTCTGGTTGGGTCGGTTCCTCCGTATCTGTAGAATCTACAGGAGTCGTTATTTCGACGTACCCCGTATCCTCCTCCGTTTCAGTTGCTTCTGCAAAAACCCCGCTCGTTATCCCCGAACAAAGGGCTAACGCCGAAAGTATCGTCACTACTTTTCGACTAGGCCATATTTTTTTCGACATCAAAGGACAGTTACCACTACGTTTCATTTTATTTTGATTATTCAGGACACTCATATACAGATTATTCATAAGACTAAGCTCCTTTACTTTATTAGACAAACACTAGCAAAGACAGAATTCAACATGATAAACCCACAACTAGTCATATCTATTTGTTTTTATTATATACATTATTTCACAACATTCTCGATAATTCAACCACAATTTATGTATATATGTAAATACAGAAATAACGTATTAGAGCTACTGATCCCCATTTGTTAGTTTCTTCAGATATGAAAACTTCAGTGCTGTAGAAAACACAAACAGAGGCCCCTCTCCAAAGAGAAGGACCCCAGTCTTATGTAGCACGTTGTCTATATTTTATTTTTTCAAATCTTCAATAGCCTGCATCAGTTGTTCAATCTTCTTATTCTGTTCTTCCAATTGTTGACGTTGAGCCTTAATCTCGTTACTTTGAGCAGATAACTGTTCGCTCTGCGACGCAATCTTGTTGTTCTGAGCTGCCAGTTCGTCGTTCTGTGCGGCCAGTTTATCATTTTGTTGATCGACGACGGATCTCAAGCTGTCAATTTCCTGGGCCATAGCATCTTTCGACGGGTAAGCCTTGGTCGTGCCTTCGCCAATCCGCCAGGTTACACCGGCATTAACCATGTTTTCACCGCCGCCATAAGATGAACCTATGCTAATCATCGTATCGTAGTTCGGACGGTAGAAGGCACCGACGGCTACGGCGTTTGCGCCGCGATAGTTACCGATGCCTGCCGAAACTTCCCAACGCGTAGCAGGATCGTATTCTAAGGGGTGGAGAGCTGCCAAGGCCGCCGCCCCGGCTCCGACACGATCGACGCGGTTGTCGAGTTTGTTGATCTGATTGCCGAGTTGGTTCATGCCGGAACCGATATTGTTCACCGTAGTGTCAAAGGTGCTCTTATTAATAGCATCCGTCGGATTCTTAGCTTCCCCAATATTGGAAATAGTTTTGCCGCCGGCATCAATGCCATCGGCAGTGACAGACGGGCCATCTTTAATCACTAATCCATCATTGCTGACGGTCGTGTTACCCGTCGTTACGGAACCGGTCGTAACCGTATTACCACTGATGACGGTCGTCGTATCACCAGAGCCGACGGTAATGCTGTCGCTGGCCGTTAAGGTCTTCGTGCTGACACTGTCGAGACCGGTAAGTTTAGACGATAACTTAACACTGAAACCTTTATCGCCATTATTTACAACACCGATGTTCTTTTCAGTTAATGCACTTGTATCGGCGCCGCCGGTAAGACTTAAAGCATCGTCTTTACCGAGTACGACTTTTGCGTCACCGTCACCGGTAATCGTTCTCGTAGCATTTTCAATACCTTCACTAATCTCGCCGATTGTACCTACGATGTCACTCAACTGCCCTTCGGTAGCGGCACGGTCTTTAACGATACCATTCTTTTCAGGATTCCAAGTCGTATTGTCGAGACCTGTGATGTAATCACCGATTTCACCTTTGCCATTGTCCTGGTTGCCAATGACAACCCCACCAGCATTTGCATCGCCGATTACAACTTGTCCATTAGAACCATCAACGACGACCTTGTTATCTCCTGTTCCTGCTGTAACAGTTGCAGCATTTCCATCAATGGTTACCTGCTTAGCCGCATCATTGGTATCGCCTAAGGTAATCTTATCTTTTAAATTGATGGTATTAGTTTTAACACCAGTCGTATCATCAGTTGTAGTTTTAATTTCAATATTCTTACCGGCTGTTAAGGCACTATCAGCTGCTGCCTTCGTCACCTTAGCATCTAAGGCTTTGAGCTGCGCCACGTTGACCGCATCCGTATCAGTCGATCCGGCTGCCACATTGGTAATCTGACGAGTAAGACCTTCTTCCTTATTACCAATAGATACTGCACTTGCGCCGGATACCCAAGGAGCCACCAGCAAACGATACTTTTTAAAGGCATCTTGATATGCTTGAAGATTTTCATCTGTCTGATTTTGATAATAATTGTCGAGTGCTGCATTTACTGCATTCAGTGCACTTTCCATTTCTGTTGTAAAAATAGCATCTCCACCGACAGTCGGATCATAGCCAAGATAATTTCCATCACGATCTGTAACGGAATACGAGCCTAAAGCGATTCCGTTTACCATTGTAGCGGAAGCATTTCGCCCAAGAGCAAGTCCATTTTCCGCCGAAACATTGGCACTGCGCCCAATAGCAACCCCATCATAGGCATCCTCTGACACTGTTGCAAAATAACCAATAGCAATGCTATTCTCTTCCAAAGCCTTAGCATACGGCCCCATCGCAATGGTTCGATAATTTTCTGCTTTAGCAGATCCGCCTATAGCAATAGCATAATTCTGAGTGGCTTTAGCCGCTGAACCGAGTGCTACGGCACTTGAAGCAGTTGCTTCAGAACGTTCCCCTATGGCGGTAGCCATATTCCCCGTCGATTTACTATCAGTACCCAAAGCGATAGCATCTCCGGCATCTGCCAAAGCTCCTTTACCAACTGCCGTGCTAAAAATCCCTGTAGCGGAAGCATCAATACCGATTGCCATGGCATGAGCCCCGGTAGCGCCTTTATTGTCTTCATTACTGTTTACAACAAAGCCTTCCGGATTTACGCTGAAGAAACTAATCTTATTAGCATCAACCTTAGTATTAACTGCTTTCAACTGAGCAACGTTAACAGCATCCGTATCCAAAGTACCGGCGGCTACATTCGTAATCTGACGCGTTACGCCCTTGGAACTATCCCCTACGGAAACAGCACCTAATTGAGATTCCCAGGCACCGACAAGGGTCCGATACGTTTTCGCCGCATCTTCAGCCGCTTTAAGTTTATCTGCATTATCCGGATCGGCTACAGATGCCTTTGAAGCTTCCTGCCATGCAGTAAGGGCAGACTGCATCTCAGGAGTCATTACAAACGTCGTCCCTGTCGACGGATCATAGCCAAAGATTCTTGCATTTTTATCAGCCACAGAGAATGCCCCTAATGCAACGCCACTATCGACACCCTCTACTTTAGAAGATACACCAAGGGCCACTGCATTGTTAGCATTAGTCACTGTCGCATGGCTACCAAATGCGCTGCCATATTCTGAATCGGTTACTTTTGCCAAGTAACCAAATGCATTAGCTTCCTTCGAATTAGCTATATTAGCTCGACTGCCGACTGCGGCTGAATTTACCGAATTAGTGATTGCCGTATCAAAACCGATAGCATTAGATTCATTAGAATCTTCACCTACATAGGAATAGGTACCTAGGGCCATGCCATAATCACTGTCAACCTTTTTGCGTGTTTTGGTTCCGCTTCCATCATCAAATTCTTTAGCTATACCGACAGCAACAGAATACTGTTTCTTAGCCTTTGCGTAGGCACCGAGAGCAACCGAGTACATATCTGCTTCAGCCTGATTCCCACCGGCAAAAGAATGCTGACCGGCATAAGTGTCAAAACCGACAGCTGTACTTTGATTACCATCAGCTATACTGTTTTGGCCCACTGCCAGCGCAGCGCCACCACTCGCTTTAGCATCGTTAATTGGATAACCGCCTGTATGCATATCGATAAATTTGAGCCCAATCGTTACATTGGTTCCATCTTGCTTTAACTTGATACCACTACCGGCCTGCAATCTCACCATTTGACCTGATTGAATAGCACGAGATAGCCCTTCAGCAGTAGCATCTGAAGCCTGCCTAACGTCCGGTGCCGTCGTTACGCCCAGCATCCAACCACCGGATAATTGTGAAATCTTTGTCGTATTATCAGTGGCCTTATCATACACTTTGCGAAGCTGTGCCACGTTGACCGCATCATAATCATCGGCACCACCGGCTACATTGGTAATACGACGACGGTTTTCCTCAAAGTCATAGTTACCTAGAGTGTAGGCTTTATTACCGACAGAAACAACGCCGTTATTTTTTGAAAACTTTTCATCAGTTAAGTATGCTTTGGTAGCCACATCATCTTCAATAATAGCCAATGAATGTGTACCTAGAGCAACGGAATAATTGGATGCAGTACGGGCATTATTACCAATAGCAACACTATATTCTACCGCAGCAGAATCATCCAACGTGTTAGTGATTGCTTCTTTACCGATAGCTACCGAGCCTACACCATAGGCACGAGCGCCAAAGCCCAAAGCAGTCGCACCTTTCCCATCTGCTGCAGCTTTATAACCGAGTACAGACGAGTAATCGCCACGCGCTTCTGCACTTCGCCCGATTGCCACTGTTTGATTATTAAAAGCATTCGCACCGGCACCCAAAGCGATATCCTGATAGCCGTAAGCTTTCGCCTCTGAACCGATGGCAATGGTGTCTTTAAGTCTAGTATAGTTCTGTGCCGTATCTTTTGATGTACCGCTTACAGCTACGCCATTATCATGAACGGCTGTACTCGGCGTAGTTTCATCACCGATGAACGCTTTGTAGCCCACAGCTAACGCACGGTCAGCATTTGTACCAATTTCAGATCCACGTCCCATACTAAGTGATTCTCGAGATGCCGTCGTAGACTTATAGCCTATCGCGGTTGCTTCACTATTAGTTGCCTTAGATTCATAACCAAAAACAGCTGAAGAACCACCGGTAGCTTCAGTCTTATACCCTATAGAAACAGCGGAGCTGCCGGACGCTATCGTTGACAGACCAATGGCGATGCTATTGGAATTGGAGGCATTCGCCTTACTTCCAATAGCTATGCTATTACTGGTCGAAGCCACGGCCTCCTTTCCGATGGCCATACTAGTATTCCCAGTTGCTTGTGCCAGATTTCCGACAGCTATACTAGAAACCACAGTTGCCTGAGCACTAACACCCACAGCTACAGCTGAACCGGCCGCCTGAGCTTTAGTACCAAGAGCTGTCCCGGAAGAACCGGTTACTTCCGCACTGCTGCCAATAGCTGTACCGCTCATACCGGATGCATTCGCCTTATTACCAACAGCAACTGCATCCAGCAAACCTGTAGCTTTAGCCCCTGATCCAACTGCCGTATTTGTAGCCTTCGTTGCCTCAGATCCCGTACCGTATGCAACACCGGATCCAGTCCCCGTTGCCGTATCGGCAGCTATAACACCCGACGTCATGCCGGCACAAAGGGCCATCACGGCAAGAGACGCTGCCATTTTTTTATTAACCCGCGAGCGAGTCGTTACCGATTTCCGATCCGTTCCTACCAATTCAGATACGACGACATAGCAATGCCGCACTTTGCTCCAAATAACTTTATAAATTCGATTCATGCCGATTCCTCCCATATTCCTTAATTGAAAAAAATATAAAAGAAATGATAAAATTTAGAAGTTATTTCCCCCAAACAGCTCCGTGCTGTCTATATCGATTACCAAGCCTCCTTAATTCTCGGCCTAATAAGCCCCACTTTACCAAAATTATAAAATTTTAATAACGTTTATTTGTTGTTTATTTTATATAGTATCTATATACTTGTCAACAAATTACACATATTATGTCTATATTAAATCAGCAATTCTCTGTTTATTTCAGTTTCAATATATTTTTTAGTAATATATAACATTTTCAGAAATAAAAAAACTGAGGCCCCTCTCCGATAAGAGGAACCCCAGCTATCGTTACTTATTGTCAGAATTGATACGACTGCCTTATCTCTTCAACTCGGCAATAGCCTGCATCAATTGTTCAATCTTCTTATTCTGTTCTTCGAGCTGCTGACTCTGAGCTTCAATCTTGCTGTTCTGAGCCTCGATCTTGTCGTTCTGTGACGCCAGTTTGCTGTTCTGTTCGTCTACAACCGACCGCAAGTTGTCAATTTCCTGAGCCATAGCGCCTTTCGACGGGTAATTTCCCGTTCCACCTTCCCCAAATCTCCAAGTTACGCCGGCATTTACCATGTTTTCACCGCCGCCGTAAGACGACCCGATGCTGACCATGGTGTTGTAGTTCGGGCGATAAAAGGCACCGACGGCAACGGCATTGGCACCGCGGTAATTACCGATACCGGCAGAGAATTCCCAGCGTGACGTCGGATCGAAATCTAAGGGATGTAAGGCTGCCAGAGCTGCTGCACCGGCACCGACACGATCGACGCGATTATCGAGCTTGTTAATCTGATTGCCCAGTTGATTCATACCCGACCCGATATTGTTAATCGTGGTGTCAAAAGTCCCCTTATTGATGGCATCGGTACCTTCTGTCGCTTCACCGATGTTGTGAATAGCTTTACCACCGGCGTCGATACCGTCTTTCGTGACGGACGGGCCGTCGGTAATCGTCAGGCCGTCACTACTGATCGTCGTATCGCCCGTCGTAACAGAACCGGTCGTAACCGTATTCCCGCTGATGACCGTAGTCGCATCACCAGAGCCTACGGTAATGCTGTCACTGGCTGTTAAGGTCTTAGTAGATACACTGTCGAGGTTGGAAAGTTTAGACGACAATTGAACTTTAAAGCCTTTGCCATTATTAACGATACCGATATTTTTATCCGTCAAGGCATTTGTATCGGCACCGCCGATAAGACTTAAGGTTTCCGTTGTCCCGATTTCAACCTTAGTTCCACTGTCACCGACAAAGGTCTGTTTCGTATTTTTAATGCTGTCATTGATTTTACCGATTTCAGTGCCGATAATATCTTTTAATTGTCCTTCCGTAGCGGCACGATCTTCGACGATATTATGGGGATCCCACTTAGTATTGCTTAACCCCGTAATATAATTACCGCTTTGTTTAACGACATCTCCGTTTTCATCAACCTTGTCGTTGCCGTCGGCATCCTTTACGGTAAATTCCTGATTTCCGATGACAAGGCCATTATCCGCCCCCAAAGTAATCGTATCTTTTAAACTAATTTTATTCGTATCTCCATCTTTAGCGATAGTAATATTATCACCGGCTGCCAAGGATGCTGCTTTTATATCGGCAGTCAATTTCGTATTTAACGCTCTGAGCTGGGCTACGTTAACGGCATCCATGTTGTACGTGCCGGCCGCTACCTGTGTAATCTGACGAGTCTTGCCCTTGTCACCGACAGATACAGCCCCAAGGCCTGACTTCCAAAAACCGTATGTATCTGAGCTTCTGTCCTTCCCTTCCGGATCATATCCGGGGGTTCCGGCTTTTGTTTTTGCTACGGAAAAGGCCCCTATAGCTACACCATCAGCAGCAGTAACATTAGCTTTATAACCGAGTGCAGTGCCATTTGCTGCGCTCTTAACATAAGCTGATGTCCCGAGTACAGTTGCATATCCCGACGCAGTTACATAAGCCTGATTCCCGATAACGTTGGAACCAGTAGAATCCTTCTCAACATAAGCTTTATCCCCAATGGCAACAGAGAAGGTACTATCGACCTTTTTATAGTCACTGTCTGATTTACTTGGATCGCTTCGTACACCGGTACCGATAGCAACGGAGCCTTCCAAAGCAGCTTTAGCATTATAGCCAATAGCAACGGAACTCAAACCAGCATCAGATTCACTGCCGCCGGCAAATCCAAACTCACCGGAATGAGATTTCCAGCCCACGGCCACCCCCTGTTGGGCATCTACCACACTATTTTGACCGATAGCCAGCGACGCTGAGCCGGTGGCATTAGCATCGTTATAAGGCCATCCACCCGGCTGCATATCAATAAACTTAAGCCCAATCTGTACAGCCTTTCCAGTTGAACTTTTAGTTAATTTAATACCTCGTCCAGCCTGTAGAACAACCGTATCACCGGGTTCAATTTCTGTAGTCGAACCCGTTGCAGTTCCTTCATGTTCGGTTTTTACATCAGGGCCTACACTTACACCAAATTTCCAAATTGTATCCGTATCGGCAGCCATGACACCGGGCATCATCCCGGCACAAAGAGCCCATACAGCAAGTGATGTGACCCCAAAAAGTTAGACTTTTATTTCCGAGCAACCCGAAATAGTTGCTCGGAATTTTTTTATGCAGTTTGATTGGCTAGCCGATAGGAAATCGGGCTCTGCCATCCAAGCTTTTCTTTAATCCGATCTACGTTGTAATATTCAATAAATTGAATAATCGCATCGGCTAACTCCTGATAACTATGATACGTTTTCCCGTAGTAAATTTCCTGTTTTAAGATTCCAAAGAAGGTTTCCATCGGTGCGTTGTCATAGCAATTTCCCTTCCGTGACATGCTTTGAAATATATTGTTGGATTTTAGCGCATGCTGGTAAGCTCTCATTTGATAACCCCATCCGCGATCGGAATGGAATGTTCTTCTAAATTGAGCATCTGCCGTTACTTCGATGGCTTTCTTTTGCGCTTCCAGTATCGATTCAGCTGAAGGAGTCGGGCTGATCGAATAGCTTATGATTTCCCGATTATATAAGTCTAAGAAGGGATTTAAATACAATTTTCTGATTCTAATTACTCCGCCTTCATCTAATTCGTAGTACTTGAATTCTGTCGTATCGGTTGTGATTTTTTGATGAGGCTTGGTGCTGGTGAACCGTCTGTGAAGACGATTTTTCTCGATGTGTCCTTTAACTCCTCGGTACGAACTATATTTTCGACTTTTCCGGGCATACGACCTGACTTGGAGTTTAAATTTCTGGATAATACGTTGTAATTTTTTCTTATTTACT
>OLZG01000222.1_pt1 | contig 36732 bp, 23 predicted proteins | sample 1644401 | NCBI WGS metagenome assembly OLZG01 (sample SAMEA103958119, study PRJEB25191) | human gut metagenome | biome: human-associated habitat [ENVO:00009003]; feature: intestine environment [ENVO:2100002]; material: feces | place: Germany | collected 2013/2015
CCCGCGTACGGTCAAGGAGAACATCGTCGAAACGCCGTTGAACGAGGAAATGAGCAAGTCGTTCCTCGAATACGCGTATTCGGTGATTTACGCCCGAGCGCTGCCTGATGCCAGGGACGGTCTCAAGCCGGTGCAACGACGCATCATCTATCAGATGGGTCAGATGAGCCTCAATCCGGACCGGCCGTATATGAAGTCGGCGCGTGTGGTTGGCGAAGTGATGGGCAAGCTCCATCCGCATGGCGATTCCGCGATTTACGAGGCGATGGTACGTTTGGCGCAGCCGTTCGCGATGCGGCTGCCATTGGTGGACGGTCACGGCAATTTCGGTTCTCTCGATGACGGTCCTGCTGCTTCTCGTTATACCGAGGCTCGTATGGCGCCGGCCGCGTTGGGCATGAATGCCGATATCGCCGAAAATACCGTCGATTTCACGCCGAATTACGATAACAAGCTTCAGGAGCCGACTGTGCTGCCTGCCGCGATTCCGAACCTGCTGGTCAATGGTGGTTCCGGCATTGCCGTCGGCATGGCCACGAATATGGCCACGCACAATCTTGGCGAGGTGGTGGCTGCGGCCAAGCATCTTATGCGCCATCCCGACGCGACGTTAGAGGAGTTGATGCGCTACGTGCCGGGTCCGGATTGGCCGGGCGGCGGCGTGATTGTGGGCCGCAAGGGCATCCGCGAGGCGTACGAGACGGGTCGTGGCGCGTTGACCACGCGTTCCGTGACGCATATCGAAAACGTGACGGCTCGCAAAAAGGCCATCGTCGTGACGGAACTGCCGTTCATGGTGGGTCCGGAACGTGTGTTGGAACGTATTTCCGAAGGTGTGAAGAACCGTAAGCTGGACGGCATTTCCGGTGCCATCGATTTGACTGACCGGCATAACGGCACGCGCCTCGTCATCGAAATCAAAACCGGGTTCGATCCGAACGCGGTGTTGGCGCAGCTGTTCAAGCACACGCCGTTGCAGGACAATTTCACCATCAACAATGTGGCGTTGGTCAATGGCCGTCCGCACACCATGGGATTGAAGGAAATGCTTCAGGTGTGGGTGGACCATCGTCGTGTGGTGATCCGCCGACGCAGTGAATTCCGCAGGAAGAAGGCGCTTGAGCGGCTGCACTTGGTGGAGGGCTTGCTGCTCGCCATGGTGGACATCGATGAAGTCATTCAGGTGATTCGCTCTTCTGATGATGCCGAGGCCGCGAAAACAAAGCTTATCGCCGTATTCGATCTGGACGAGATTCAGGCACAGTACATTCTTGACTTGCGGCTGCGCCGTCTGACCAAGATGAGTCGTATCGAGCTTGAGGCGGAACGCGACGATCTGAAGCGGCGTATCGAAGAGCTTGAACGCATTCTTGCTTCCGATGAGGCGCTTGACGGCGTGGTCATTGACGAAATGGATGACGCCGTGGCCAAATACGGCACTCCCCGGCGCACGGTGCTGCTGGATGAGGATGAGGAAGGCAATTTGACGCCTGTTGTGGCGCATGGCGATGATGGCGTCTCTGCAAACGCGATGGCTGCCGCGCGCGCCGCCGCGACCGTATCCTCCGCAGCAGCCGATGTCGCCGCAGCCGCAAAGGCCGCAAAGAAGGCCGGCGATGAGAATGCCACCGCATCGGCTCTGCAGATTGATGACGAGCCGTGCGCGGTGATGCTGTCCGCCACGGGCCTGATCGCACGCACTTCCGAGGATGCGGTGGAACGTTGGGAGAATCGTTCGGCTTCCGACGGACGCGCCAAGGATGATCAGATCGTTTCGATGTTCCGCACGTCCACACGTTCCTCATACGGCTTGGTTACTTCAGCGGGTCGTCTGGTGCTGGCCCATGTGGTCGAATTGCCGAAGGTTTCCGCGGATGGGCCGCTCAGTGTCACGGGTGGTGTGAAGGCCGAGGAACTGCTGGGCATGACGGAGAACACCGATCCGATCCGCGGCGAACGGGTGATTGCTGCGATTGATATGCCTTCCACGGATGACGGCGGTCAGCTTGTTCCTTTGGCGTTGGGCACCCGCAACGGCGTGGTCAAGCGTTGGAACCGTGAATCTCCGACCACAATGGATTCGTGGAGCGTCATCGATTTGAAGGATGATGACGAAGTGCTTGCCGCTGCCGAAGCCCGTGATGAGGATCGTCTGGTGTTTGTGTCCACCGATTCCTCGTTGTTGACGTTCGAAGCGAAGAATGTGCGTCCGCAGGGCCGTACCGCTGGCGGCATGGCGGGCATTCGTCTGGCTGAGGGGTGTTCGGTGGCCGCGTTCGCGGTGGTGCCTGATGGCAAGGTGACATGGAATTACGAAGAAGGCGAGAATGGACTGTTCTCTGCTTCCGGAGCCGTGGTGTTGACGGTTGCCGGCGATTCCGAAGCGTTGCCTGGCACTGAAAACGGTGCCGCGAAGGTCACGCCGTTGGAGATGTATCCGACGAAGGGCCGTGGTACGGGTGGCGTGCGTTCGCAGCGATTCCTCAAGGGGCAGGATACGTTGATTCTCGCGTTCGTGGGCGCGTATCCGTTGCATGCTTCCACGCAAAGTGGCGCTCCTGTGGAATTGCCGAAGCCTGATATGCGACGCGATGGTTCCGGTACGGATCTGTCGGCGCCGATTGCGGTGGTCGGCTGATTCGACGAAATCGATTGGCGGGGCTCTGGACTGGTTCTTCTTCCGGTTCAGGGCCTTCCCGTTTTGCGCACTTGGGCCGCCAGGTTGAATGAGCAGGCTGGGTGAAAGTGCCTCCGGCTTGGTTCAGCCATATAGCTTCATGCCTTGTGGGCTGTCCACGAACCCGGCAGCATGCAGCAAACGTCTGTATTCGTTGCGTTCCTTCAATGATTCACCGTTCATTTCGGCGAAGCTGACGCTACCCTTGGACTGATGCTGCAATGCATAGGCAAGTTCCGTACATGCCGGCTGCAATATTCGCTCGTCATCGGTGAAGCTGACGATTCTGTGGCTTTTCGGCACGGCAAACAGCACCGGCATGCCGTGGTCGAGCACGATGACCGATTCCGCTCTGCGCGCCGGTTTCATATGGTGTTGTTCGGGCCATGTGATCGCGGAGCCTGTCAGGTTGGCCGGGTCGGTCACGTCGAGCGCCACGCAGGATTGGCTGCGCGCCTCGTCGTCGCCGCGCAAGGCGTCCACTGTGTCACGTCCGGCGAATTGGACCGCTCCGAATCCTTTGACGAACATGCCTCTGACCAGATTGCCGTGTTCCTCCATACGTTTGAGTACCGGGTATAGTCCGGAGAATCCGCCTGCGACCTGCTCCTTGTCGATTAGCGGAGCGGCGATCACGCCATATCGGTCGAGCAGCGATTCGATCAATGCGATGTCGTATTCCTCGATGCCGGCTGTTGGTTTGCCGGCGGTATCGTCCGCTTGATCCGGTATCGCCATTGGACTGGTCCGGGACGAGTCGACCGCGGACCATAATCCACCGAGCGTCGCCGGTGTCGAGGCGTGGATCCGTACGCGTCTGCGTGCGGCAGTGCGTGGCGCGCGCACTGAAACCGTGCCTTGAGTCAAGGCCCGAACGGGAGCGAATGAACTGTTCGTCACTTTGCCTTGCCATACCAAGGACCACAAGGCTTCCTCGAACTGGCTTTCGCCCCATGCGGGAAGGATGATTTCCCCTGTTTCAGGATTCACGTTGACTTCCGCATGTTCCTGCCAGATGACTTTGGCGGCTGTGGAAAGCTGCCGCGCATGGAAGGCTCCCCCATTCGATAATGCGGCAAGTATCGTCTCCGGCACGGTCATGGTTCCGGCACTATAGGCATTGTTCTGCGATTGTTCGCCGGGTTTCACCAGCAGCCGTGAATCAGCTGGATGGAATGCGATGCCGCCGGCTTCCTTGGCGTTGGAACCATTGATTTTGGAGCCGACCCATACCACGTCTCCGGATGCGAGCAGTTCGTCCAACATACTCGGTTGGTAGTCGCGAACGCGTGCGGGGAAGACCGAGGATTCCCAAACGGAGGCGTTGAGGTATATGCCTTCAAGCTGTTCAATCACACGCATCAGCCCGTCGACGCCTTCATATCGGGCGCCACCCACAGGTCCGACACCTTGTCTGTCCAACAGGAACGCCTGATAGACGGCCGGTTCCACCGGCTTGATGGCTTTGCGTGCCTTGGCAAGCGAAAGCGCGCGGATACGCCGAAACACGTCTTTGTGGAGCCATTGCTGGGGCGTTTGCCGAGGTGACCGTTCCGATGCTGAATCATCGGAACCATTGGCGTCCGCTCCGGCCGCATCATCGACGAAATGGCCTTTCAGCAGTTCGCCTTTGGCATGTAATTCATCCAACATGCGTACGCCTTGGACAGCGTCCAATCCCAGTTCGGCGATCATCTGATCCGCGGTGAATGGGCCATGCGTTTTGACATATCGCGCCACACGGCCGGCAATGTCGGTCTCGTCCAAATCGTTCCAGAACGTCCGTCCGGCAAGCTCCTTCCCAACCTGCGCGATGACGTCGGCATCCAACAGCGAAGCCATGTCCGTGGCTCCCAGAAGACGTTCCAGCACTTCCGGGTCCATGGACAGCAGTTGCGTACTGCGTTCGGCTTGCGGCACGTCGTATTGGTACATGACCGCGCCCACGTATCCGAACAGCATGTTTTCCGCGAACGGCGACGGCGTTTCCGTGACGGTCTCGCTCAAAGAGATGACGCCGGAGCGTAATCCGGACATCACATGTTTCAGCGCGGGCAGATCGTACACGTCCTGTAGGCATTCGCGTGCGGTTTCCAACAGCAACGGGAAGTTCTTCCGAGTTCGGGCGGCGTTGAGCAGTTGCGCCGCGCGCAGCCGCTGCTGCCATAAGGGGACGCGTCTGCCGGGGTTGGCGCGTGGCAGGAACAGCGATCGCGCCGCGCATTCTCGGAATCGTGCGGCATACAGCACGCTTTCGCCGACTTGTGTTCCGATGATGCGTTGCAGCTCTTCCGTGTCGAACAGCAGCAGCTCGCGGATCGGCAGGTTGCTGTCGCCGTCCGGGAGGCGGATGATGATGCCGTCGTCGGCTGCGTATACCTGCCCATCGAACCCGTATCGTTGTTTGATACGTGTGGTGATGGCCATGGCCCATGGTTCGTGCACGCGTCTGCCGTATGGCGAGTGGACGATCACACGCCAATCGCCTTCTTCATCCTGGCAGCGTTCGACGACCAGCTCACGGTCGTTGGGAATCGTTCCCGTGGCGGCGCGCTGTTCGGCAAGCAGGTCGGCAAGATTGCCGATGGCGTTGTCATCCAATCCGTCACGACGTAGACGTGCGATTGTTGTCGTGTCGAATCGGCTGGTCTTGTCTCCTGCGATGCCGTCCGAGACTTCCGCGCGTAGTCCTTGCGCCATATCGCGTATGAATCGGCCTTGGGACCGTCCGAATGCCGCGTCCCGCCCGTCGCCTTCGCCATGCCAGAACGGCAGTCGGGCGGTACGTCCTGGAGCAGGAACCACCACCACACGGTCCCGGGTGATTTCCTGGATCTGCCAGGTCGATGTGCCGAGGGTGATGACGTCTCCGACCCGGGATTCGTACACCATTTCCTCATCCAGCTCCCCCACTTTGCGTGGGCCCGGTCCGGAGCCTTCTTCGGGAAGCACCACGGTGTAGGTTCCTCGGTCGGGTATGGTGCCTCCGCTGGTCACGGCCAGTCGTTGAGCGCCAGGGCGCGCGGAGATGAGACCCGCCTCTTCGTTGTATTGCAATGGAGGTCGGAAGGCGGAGAAATCCTCGCCGTTGTAGGCACCGGTCATCATGCCCATCACAGCATCGAACATGGTTCTGTCGAGATCTTCGAATGGCGCGGCCTTGCGCACGGTCACGTACCAGTCGTCTGGTTTCAGATCATCCATCGCCGCGGCGGCGACGGTTTGCTGGGCAAGCACGTCCAAGGGGGTGCATGGAATGGTCAGTGTTTCGATGTCTCCGGAGCGCATGCATTCGATGCCTGCGGCCGTGCCGATGATTTGCTCTCGTGTAATCGGGTAGAACAGTGCATGCGAGACTCCCCCGACCTTGTGGTCGGCGCGCCCCACCCGCTGCAATCCCGAGGACACGGACAATGGCGGTGCGATCTGGATAACCAGATCCACTGAACCCATGTCGATGCCGAGTTCAAGGCTCGATGTGGCGACCACGCAACGCAATTGGCCGCGTTTGAGCTGCTCTTCGATCTGTTTGCGCCGGTCTTTGGAAACGGAACCATGATGCGCCATGGCGATCGCGTCGGCGTCCGCATGCGAGGAGACCAGCATGGTGGTGGATCCGACCACGGAATCGTAGTGTTTGGCGAAGCCTTCACGGCCTTCCGGGGAGCCCAGATCCGGATACGGCTGGGTGGAATCACTGGCTGTGGACTCCGGCTGGGATGCGTCGTCCGACACACTCAAGTCCGTTCGGCCAAGCCTACGGTCGGACAGCGCATCCCGCCCTGCGTCCGCTTTGACGGCGGTTTCAGACCCAGTTTTCCGGGATGTGCGCAATTGCGCATACAGGTCGTTGAGCCGTGCGGTGAGTTTTTCCGCAAGGCCACGGGAGTTGACGAACACGAGGGTGGTGTGGTGTTTCAGCACTTCGTCAAGCACGCTGCGTTCGATGGCCGGCCATACCGAACCTCCGGTCGAAACCCGTGAGGTATGTTCGTTTCCCCCGCCCGAAGTCAGTCCTTTACGTTCCGCCAATGCCTCCATGGCAGGACTCACCCCGGAGATATGCGTGGTATGGCGGTTCGGAAGTTTCACGGCGCCTGCCCTCCGCCCTGCGTCGTCGGAGACGGGATCGCGCATGGCCGAAAGCGGTTCCACCACTTTCAGATCCATGTCGGGGTGCGATTCGGGTCTGATGACGCGTACCGGCCGTATGCCGCCAAGGAAACGTGCGGCTTCGGCCGGCGGTTCCACAGTGGCGGAAAGCCCGATGCGTTGGACGGACCGGCCGGCAAGGCTTTCCAATCGTTCCAAGCTCAGCGCCAGGTGCGCGCCACGTTTGGAGCCCGCGATGGCGTGCACTTCATCCACGATAACGGTATCAACGGCGGAAAGTATCCGTCGCGCCTTGGAGGTGAGCAGCAGGAACAGCGATTCTGGCGTGGTTACGAGGATATCCGGCGGATGGCTGACGATTCTGCGCCGTTCCTGCGGCGTGGTGTCGCCGCTTCGTATGCCCACGCTGACTTTCGGCGATGGCAATCCCATCGCCTCGCACTGTCCGGCGATGCCAGCCAATGGCGCTTGGAGGTTCTTGGCCACATCCACGCCCAGAGCCTTCAATGGCGAAATATACAGGACCTTGACGCCGCGGACGGGTTTACGTTTCTTGGCATTGCAATCGGATTCAGCCGTGCCGTCCCCACCGCCGGACGTCCGCAATAAGTCATCGCCCTCCTTCGTCATCAGACGGTCGATTGCGGAAAGGAAGGCGCACAATGTCTTGCCGGAGCCGGTGGGCGCCACCACCAACACGTTCTCGCCGGAGCGGATGGCCGGCCATGCCAAACGTTGCGCCTCCGTCGGAGCATTGAACGCATGCTTGAACCAGGCATTGGTAGCCTCCGAGAACAAGTCCATGCATTCGTACATACGTTCGATTATGGCATCGCCTTCAGACATCATCCACAACCGGCGGAAAGCTCGTCATCCACCGTCGTCGGCTCATTCGAGCACACCGCCCGGCTGACACATTCGAGCGTCTCACATATGGCGTCGTCAGGCGGCCGCACGGTCGCCGCACTTGCGGCGCAAAGTCTCATGCATGGCGACCATCAGCGCCAGGAACACCACCAGATAGAACGGGAACAGGTTGACCGAAACATGTTGCGCGATCAGCCCGAACAGCGGCGGCATGCACATCGATCCCACATAGGCGCAAGCCATCTGCATGCCGACGATGGCCTGCGATTTGTCCTCGCCGAAATAAGCAGGAGTGGAATGGATGACGCACGGATAGATCGGCGCGCAGCCCAAACCGATGACCATTAGTCCCGCGATGGTGCCGATATTGTGCGGCAACGGCAGGAGCATGATGACGATGCCGGTCAGCACCAACGCCTGGCCAAGACGAATCATGGCCGGATCGTTCAGTTTCATGGTCAGGAAACCGCTGGCGAGACGTCCGACGGTGATGCCGATGCAAAACAGGCTTCCCCACATGGCCGCCGTGGTCTTGTCGATGCCCTTGCCAAGCGCCATATAGCTGCTGGCCCACAACATGGCGGTCGATTCGAGCGCGGAATAGCAGAAGAACATCACGAGGATCTCGCGGGCGCCACGGATGGCGAGCACACCGCGAATACCAAGCGGCTTGCGCCGGTCAGCCGTTTCCCCTTCCGATTGCTCGGACTGCGCGGATTGCACGGAAGAGGTTTCACTCGTCCGCTGCGGTTCGACGGTCTTACGCGCCTTCCACAACGGCAGGCTCAGCACCAGCACCGCGGTGAGCACGACCTGCAGAATGGAGATGGTCCGGTAGCCCCACGCCCAACCATGGCCGGCACCCAATGCGCTTGCCATGATGTACGGGCCAAGCAGAGTGCCCAAGCCCCACATGGCGTGCAGCCAGCTCATGTGACGGCTTTCGTAGTGGATTGCCACATAGTTGTTGAGCGCCGCATCGACGCCGCCCGCGCCCAAGCCGTACGGAATGGCGAAGAGCAGCAGCATCCAGTAATTCGGCGAGATGGAGAAGCCGAACAATGCGAACGCCGTCAACGCAACGGACACTGCCGTGACCTTGCCTGCACCGAACCGCAAGGTCATGCGGTCGGATAGCAGCGCGGACACGATGGTGCCGGCGGAAATCGTCATGGAAATGCCACCCGCCCAGGAAATCGGCGCATGCAGGTCGCCGCTCATCGTCGGCCATGCGGCGCCGAGCACCGCGTCCGGCAGACCCAGACTGATGAAGGCGATGTAAATCACGGCGAGCAGCAAATTGGCCACAGTCAGCTCCTTGTATGTTTTATGTTTGCGGCAATAAAATCACGAAAATACTCCGCTATTTTATCCAAAGTTACCTACCAAACGGTATTTTGTATCTTGCACTATCGACCGACGTTTTTGCATTATCGTGCATACACGAAAAGCGGGTCTCCGCCGTAACGCAAGGCCCGCCAATCGCAATCGCCATGCAATATCAGGTGTCGATCTTGGAACGGTCGAAATCGTCGGCGTTCTCCACGATGAACGCCTTGCGCGGCGGCACGTCATCACCCATGAGCAGGCTGAAGATGTGGCTGGCCTGTTCGGCGTCCTCCATGCGGATACGGCGCAGCATGCGGGTGCGCGGATCCATGGTGGTATCGGCCAGCTGGTCGGCGTCCATCTCACCCAAACCCTTGTAACGCTGGATGTCCTCGTTGTAGCCGATGTGCTTTTTATCAAGCTCGGCGAGTTTGCCTGCCAACTCATCATCGGAATACGTGTAGATGTACTCGCCCTTATGCGTACCCGTCAACGCGATACGATGCAGCGGCGGCACTGCGGCATACACATGACCGTATTCGATAAGCGGCCGCATGTACCGGTAGAACAGCGTCAGCAGCAGGATGCGGATGTGCGCGCCGTCGACATCGGCATCGGTCATCATGATGATCTTGTTGTATCGGGCCTGTTCGATGTCGAAGCTTGCGCCGGATCCTGCGCCGACCACCTGGATGATGGCTGCGCATTCCTTGTTGGACAGCATCTGCGCGAGCGATGCCTTCTGCACGTTGAGGATTTTGCCTCGAATCGGCAGCAACGCTTGGAAACCGGAATTACGGGCGGCCTTGGCTGTGCCCAATGCGGAATCACCCTCGACGATGAACAGTTCGGCCACATCGTCATTGCCGGGCTGGCAGTCGGACAGTTTCGGCGGCATGGACGCGGATTCAAGCGCGTTCTTACGGCGTGTGACTTCCTTGGTCTTGCGCGCCTGCACGCGGGCATGCATTTCGCCGACGATTTTCTCCAGCACGCGGCCGGACTGTTCCTTGTAACCGCGTTTGGAGCCGGTAATCATCTCACCGAACTGCTTATCGGTCATTCTGGAGACGATCGGCTTGACTTGCGCGGTGCCGAGCACGTCCTTGGTCTGGCCTTGGAACTGCGGTTCGGCGATGCGGACGGTGACAACGGCCACCAGACCGGCGAGAATGTCGTCACGTTCCACCTTCATATGGGAATCCTTGAGATTCACCTTGAGTTTGCGCGCGTTGTCCTCGATGGCCTTGCGCACCTGCTTGGTGATGCCTTGGAGGAAGCCGTCCACGTGCATGCCGCCGCCGGGCGTCTCCACCACGTTGACGAAGCTGCGCATGGTGGTGTCGTAGCCGTTGGTCCATCGCATGGCGATATCGACTGCGCAATCACGCGTCACCTTCTGCGCATGCAGTTCACCATCGTCTCCGACCGCCTGCGTTTCTTCAACATACGTGTCCTCGCCGGCGATGCGCCAAATATCGGAGACCGCTTCGCCTTTGGACAGGAAGTCGACGAAATCCTTCACGCCTCCGGTATGGCAGAATTCTTCGACGCGCGCATGCGGATATTTCGGCTGCACGGGCTGGGAAACGGTTTCCTGCGATTGCGTGGCAGCATCGTTTTCTTGCGATTCGGCTGACTCATCAGCTTCGGCTGAATCCTCCTGCAGTATGTCGGCAGAGGTTCCGATATCATCCGTTTCAGCGGACGTGTTCTCTTCCGTCACCTGTTCGATGACATTGTCATCGACTTCCAGCATTTCGTCAATGGACTCGTCGCCGGTTTCGGGAATGTTCTCGTCGATGACGGTGATTTTCAGCCCTGGCACCAGGAAACTGGTCTGCCGTACACGGTCGATGAGCTGGTCATAGCTGAATTCAGCGGTGTCGTTGAAAATCTCCGGATCCGCCCAATAGCGGATGCGGGTACCCGTGGTCTTCGGACTGACTTTGCCGATGATCTCAAGTTCGGTGGGACGATTCTTGCGCGTCTTCTTGAATGGCGAATCGGGAGACGGGTGTTCCGGATCAACGTCGGAATACACTCCGGGGTGGCCCTGATGGAAAGCCATGTGGTGGGTTTTGCCGTCACGATCCACTTCCACGTCGAGACGGGAGCTCAATGCGTTCACAACGGATGAGCCGACACCATGCAGACCGCCGGAAGCGCCATACGAGGAATTGCCGAATTTGGCGCCGGCATGCAGCTTGGTCAGCACCACTTCCACGCCGGTGAGCTTGGTTTTCGGCTCCACGTCCACCGGAATGCCTCGGCCATTGTCCGCCACTTCAACGGAACCATCGTCATGCAAGGTCACGATGATGTGGTTGCAGGCTCCCGCAAGAGCCTCATCGACGGCATTGTCGATGATCTCCCACAGGCAGTGCATCAGGCCCTGGCTGTCGGTCGTGCCGATGTACATGCCCGGACGTTTGCGCACCGCATCCAAGCCTTCGAGCACGGTAAGACTCTCAGCACCGTAATTATCCTTAGCCATGTTCCCTTTCAATTGTCGCCTTACAAGACATGAAGTCGAGAAACCCTGCGTTCATGCCGGTTTCTCGACTTCATTTACTCGCGTCTGATTACTATCACTGGTCCAGGAAGTCGCGCAGCGTCTGCGAACGGGACGGATGGCGCAGCTTGGACATGGTCTTCGATTCGATTTGGCGGATACGTTCGCGCGTCACGCCATACACACGTCCGATATCATCCAGCGTCTTCGGCTGGCCGTCCTCCAAACCGTAGCGCATCTTGATGACGCCAGCTTCACGCGGAGACAGCGTTTCAAGCACCTGCTTGAACTGCTCCTGCAACAGCGAGAAGGCGACGGCATCGGACGGTGCGATGGCGTCGGTGTCTTCGATCAGATCACCGAACTCGGAATCGCCATCCTCGCCCAGCGGCGTGTGCAGGGAAATCGGCTCACGCCCGTACTTCTGCACTTCCTGCACCTTCTCGACCGGCATGTCGAGCTCGCGGGCCAGTTCGTCTGGCGTAGGTTCGCGGCCGAGGTCCTGAAGCATCTGGCGCTGCACGCGGGACAGCTTGTTGATGACTTCCACCATATGCACAGGCACACGAATGGTGCGGGCCTGATCAGCCATGGCACGGGTGATGGCCTGGCGAATCCACCATGTGGCGTACGTGGAGAACTTGAAGCCCTTCTTCCAGTCGAACTTCTCGACGGCACGAATCAGACCAAGATTGCCTTCCTGAATCAAATCGAGGAACAGCATGCCACGGCCCGTATAGCGCTTGGCAAGAGAGACCACGAGTCGAAGGTTGGCTTCCAGCAGATGGTCCTTGGCGCGCTTGCCGTCGTTCGCGGCCCACTTCAGTTCACGCCGGCGCTTGAAATCCATCTTGTCGGATTCCGTGTCCAGCAGATGTTGGGCGTACAGACCGGCCTCGATGCGTTCGGACAGGTCGACTTCCTGTTCGGCGTTCAGCAGGTTCACTCGGCCGATCTGCTTCAGGTAATCCTTGACCGGATCTGCGGTGGCGCCGGCTGCGATCACACGACGCTTCGGATTGCCGGACGGCGTCAGATTGTCGTCGTCATCATCGTCACGCACCACGAAAGCGCCTTTTTCCTTGGGCTCTTCCGGCTTTTTGCGCTTGTCTTCGTCATCGTCTTCCAGTTCGGAATCGTCATCCTCGTCGATATTGTCCTCGTCGAGGTCGTCATCCTCCCCTTCGTCGTCCACGTCATCAAGGTCATCGTCGAAATCATCAAGATCGGCATCCTCGACGGGATCGTCTTCAGGAGCGTCCTGCTCGATCAGGTTCTCTTCTTCTTCCGCTTTCTTGCTTTTCTTGGCGGCGGAGGTCTTCTTCGCGGCCGTCTTGCGCGACGTCTTCGTAGCGGTCTTTGAGGACTCGCTCTTCTTGGCAGCAGGCTTGCGCGTGGAGGCCTTTTTTCCGGAGGTGGTCTTTTCGGTCAGATCAGTCTGTTCCGTATTTACCGTCGTTTCCTTGGTGGCCAAACTTATCCTCCTATTGATCCCGCCGGAAGCGTATACCATATGGACCCACTTCTGGCAAGGGCAAATCGTCAACTATGTGAGTTAACCATCTTGCGAGGACGATTATTCCCGCGTGTTGAGCTCACCATGCGCAAGTACCGCTTCCTTTCGGCGTGTTGCTCTATGTCTCTTCGGCCCATGCCGGTCCGATATGACGATGCGCCGCGGAGCAGATGATCGCCGCGAGCGAACAATTCTCATCCAACGCGAGCGCACGCATCGCGCACAGCATGGCGCGCTCATCGCCCATCCACCACAGCACATAACTGATGATGGCCAATGGCTGCACATGATACCGTTCGGGGACCATCCCGATGATGTCGAACATCATGTTGACGCCGTTGTCGCAACGTTTCGTGTCGGGTTTTCTTGATGCGTCACGGAACGATCCGTTGAGGGATTCCTCCAGATGACGCGTGTTGCCGGGAAGTGTCGGATTGGCCATGAATCCCATGAGAAAGTCACGTGACGAACGTCGTTCATCCACGATGATGGAGACCAGCAGCGCGTCACGCACCGCCATGGTCTGCTGCATGGCGATGGCAAGTGCTCCCGCACCGTTTCTGGACAGTCTGCATTCTGGCGATGAATCGTCACCTCCCGACGATTCATCGGCCAGCTCATCCATCCATTCCGAGAATGGCTCCTGCAGGAAATCGCGTATGCTCTCCGCCATGCCCAGCGATTTGCAATCCTCCACCAATTGGTCTTCAAGCCGTTCCATCTCGGCTTCGCATATCGGCATGGGCTCGTCGATCGTCTTCATGTCTCGTCCTCCTTGGCGTATCGGAGCGGTCGCTTGATGCAGGCCGCTTTGTTGGAACTATGCATCATCCGGCAATGCAATGAGGCGTTTCGGCACCCCTGTGGTCGGAGAACGTGAAGCTCGGCGTGTCACGAAACGTCCGGCACCGTCTCACCCGCTGCAATCATTATGTTTTCCTCTTGTCGAATGTGTGTGGATAACCTTGACCCATGACTAGCTCTTCCGATTTGGAACAGATTGAAACGCGCACGCTCTCGCTGGTAAGGGATTTTTCGTTCCTGCATGCGGACGATCCGGTGGCGAATTCCTGCAAAGCCGTCGCTGATGCGGTGGCGCAGCAGGCGGTCACGTCAAGTGAGGGCGGCAAACGTCTGCGGGCGTTGCTGACGTTGGATGCGTTCCGTGCGTTCGCGCCGCAGGATGTGGCGGAACGTGATATGGATGCGGTGTTGGATCTGGCATGCGCGATCGAAGTGTTTCAGACCGGCGCGTTGGTGCATGACGACATCATCGACGATTCCGATCTGCGCCGTGGCAAGCCGTCCGCTCATCGTGCGCTTGCCACGGATACCCATAGTGATGCCATCGGCCATGGTTTGGGCATCATGTTGGGTGATATGCTGGCCACCGCGAGCGTGGATATCGCCAATAAAGCGGCTTGCCGGCTTGGCTCCGGGTCTTCCGTGGTGTCGGCCTTCCTGAATATGCACCGTGAAGTGGAAATCGGCCAAGTACTCGATTTGGCCGTGGAACTCAATACGTTAGACGATCCTGAAGAGCTGGCGTCGGCCTCTTTGAATGTCTTCCGTTGGAAGACCGCCAGTTATACCACTATCGCACCTTTGGAATTCGGTATGCTTGCCGCCGGCCTCGCCCCTGCGGACGCGCGCAGGCTCGCACTGGCGATTGGATTGCCTCTTGGTTTGGCGTTCCAGCTCGCGGATGATCTTCTGGACGTCATCGGGTCGAGCCGCAATACCGGCAAACCGGTGGGCGGTGATATCCGTGAAGGCAAACGCACGGTGTTGCTGGCCGATGCGATTGAGGCTGCCGGCGATGTCGAACGACGTGAACTCATCGACATGTGGGAAGCCGAATCACGTGACGAGGCACATGTTAGGCGTGCCATCGCATTGTTCGAGTCCACTGGTGCCATCGCACGTTCCAAGGAACGGATCGCCGGTCTGTGGCTCGAGTCGAAGGCCGCCATCGAGACGCTTGAACTATCGCAGGATCGCAAAGACATGCTTACCGAAGCATGCGCACGTTTCGTACCGATTGTGCGGGAACAGGGCTGATGCCGCCGCACTGTGAAAGACCCGTGTTCATCGCATCTTCCGCAAACCATTCCTTGTAGACTACAAGTGAACACATCTTTGTCGCGAAACGTTTTTTGAAGAAGGAATCGTACCGATTAGCCATGAGTGAAGCCCAGCATGCCCCCGAAGGCCAGGTCATCGAAGGCCGGTACCGAGTCGTCAGCAGAATCGCCGATGGCGGCATGGCCACGGTGTATCAAGCTGTTGACGAGCGTCTGGGACGTACCGTCGCCATTAAGATCATGCACACGCAGCTGGCACAGGGCCCACAACGCGACCAGTTCGTGGAACGTTTCCATCGCGAGGCCCGTTCCGCAGCAGCAATAGCCAATCCCCATATCGTGCAGGTGTATGACACCGGTGAGTTCGATGGACTGGATTTTCTTGTCATGGAGTACGTGCATGGCGTGAACCTGCGGTACGAAATGAACCAGCAAGTCACGTTCAGCGTTCGTGAGACGCTACGCATAGTCGGTGAGACGTTGGACGGCTTGGCTTCGGCGCATCGCGCAGGCGTGGTGCACCGCGATATCAAACCGGAGAATATTCTGCTCAATGACCGAGGACATGTGCAGATCACCGATTTCGGCCTGGCCAAGGCGGTGTCGCAGGCCACGCTGTCCTCCACCGGCATGCTGCTGGGCACGGCCGCCTATCTGGCGCCAGAAATGATTCAGCACAATCAGGCAACGCCGCAGGGAGACCTGTATTCCGTAGGCATCATGGCTTGGGAGATGCTGGCCGGCAAGGTGCCGTTCACCGCGGACAATCCGGTGACGCTGGTGTTCAAGCACGTGCATGAGGATGTGCCGGATATCACGACCGCTTGTCCGGGCATCAATGCAGGCGTGGCCGCATTCCTCGCCCGTCTTACGGCGCGCGCGGTCGAGGACCGTCCCCAGGATGCGTCCGTGGCATTCGACGAATTGCAGCAGTTGCAATCGAACCTCACCATCGACGACTGGCAATACCGTCTGTCAGCCGTTTCCCCGGCCGCAAACGATGCCGCCGACACCATGCCCGGCGATGGCACCCGGCAGATGCCGCTACCGCCCGCTCCCCCAGCACCGCCTGTGCGTCAGAACGACGATCGTACACGACAGTTCAATCCGGAAAACCCGAACAAAACCACCGTCATGCCGGCGCAGCAGGCAGATCCGGAGGCAACCACCCGCTTGGCTTTGGAAAAGAACGACGTCCCCGCCAACAACGTTCCAGCTTCCCCCTCGAACGGTCCGGTCAGTGGTGGACAGCCGAAACGCAGTGGCAAGCGTGCACCTGTCATCATCGCCGTCGTAGCAGCCATCGTGCTTGCCTGCGCAGGCGGTGGAGGCTATGCCTGGTGGTATTTCCGAGGACCGGGCAGCTACTGGACCATGCCTCAGCCGGCAGATCTCACATGTTCCGATTCGGAGCCCTGCCGTATTTCCAACATCAAATGGAACGCCTATGAGGAACTGCTGAAATTCTCCAACATCGAGTACGAAGAGACCGAGGCGTTCAGTGATTCCGTCAAGGCTGGCAATGTCATCTCCACCGACCCGGAGAATGTCGGTTCGCATGTGAGCAAACGTCATCATCAGAAGGTCAAGGTGGTAGTGTCCAAGGGTATTAAGCAGGGCACTGTTCCCACAGACATTCTCGATGCCACCAGTGCGAACGGCAAGGATCCGATCAACGCGTTGAAGCGTGCCGGCTTCGACAACATCGAACAGACTCCGGCCAATGATGACGCGTATTCCATGGACGTACCTCAGGGCGCGTTGCTTGATTTAAGCGTGGATCCCGGCGCGACTCTGCCCCATAACGCGAAGATTACCGTCACGCTGTCCCAAGGACCGAAACCGGTTACCATGCCGGACGTCGTGGGCAAATCGAAGGATGAGGCGCAGCAGACGCTTGATGCGCTCAAGCTCACCGTCAACTGGACCGAGCAATTCGATGACAAGATTCCGCAAGGACAGGTGATTTCCGCTTCCGCGAAGACCGGAGACGAGTTGCACTGGGGCGATAGCGTCAATGCGGTGGTGTCGAAGGGACCGGAAACCGTAACGCTGCCGAATTATGTCGGACAGAAAGCCGCCGCTGCCAAAGCCGCATTGGAGAAGCTGGGATTCAGTGTGAAGATCAGCTCGCAACTGACACTTGACTCCAGTCAAGACAAGAAGGTCGCTTCGCAGGATCCGGTAGGAGGCACCGAGGTGCGACTGCGTCAGGAGGATGGCACGCCGAATACCGTCACCTTGAAAATGTATTCGTCGCTGTTCGACTGATTATCCTGATTCCAAACCAATCAGGGGTGTCTGTTCCGAAAACATTCTTCGGAACAGACACCCCTGATTGGTTTGGAATGAACCTCGCTGAAAACTTATGCCTTCTTGGCAGCGGATTCGGCTTGTGCCTGCGCTTCGGCCTCCTGCTGGGCTTTGAGCTCGGCCTTGACCTTCTGCGCGTATTCGTCGACGTATTCCTGTCCGCTCATCTTCTGGATCTCACGGGTCACGCGGTCGGTAAGCGAACGCAAATCATCGTGGGTAATCTGGTCGGCGGATTTCTTCTCGACTTCAATCGGCTTGCCGTAAATCACCTTGGACTTGCCTTTGTTCGGAATGACCTGTCCTGGCTTCTGCAGTTCACGCGAACCGATGATGGCGGCCGGAATAATGGGGCAACCGGTTTCGAATGCCAGACGCGCCGCGCCGGTGTGTCCTTTGTAAAGACGTCCATCGGGGCTGCGAGTACCTTCGATGTGAATGCCGAACAGATGTCCGTCCTCGATGATCTCACGGGCGTGGTTCAGTGCGCCAAGTGATTTGGAACCGCCGGAACGGTCCACGGGGAACACGCCGACTGACGTGAACCACCATTTCTTGAATTTGCCTTTGATGCCTTTGCCTTCGAAATATTCGGCCTTGCCCATGAAATGAATCATGCGCGGGCAGGTCAACGGCAGCAACGCATCGTCGATGACGGCAAGATGGTTGGCTGCGATAATGGCGCCACCTTCGTGCGGAATGTTCTCAAGTCCTTGCGCGGTCGGTCCCAAACGGTGGATGGCGATAGGTCCCAAGCCTTTAACGAAAAACCAATAGAGCATTCTTCACAATCCTCCCGGCGGATTGGCGTCCGCCCGATTAGAGTATAAGTATGACTGACCTCAACAATAGCAATGACGATGAAGAACGCCCAAATGACGCGTCGCATGGTGGCGGCTCTCCAATGGACGACTTGGATGCGGCTTGGGCCGAGTTTGCGGATTCGCATGCTGACGATTTGAAGGCCGTGGAACGTTCGCGTAGTGCGAAACGTTTCGAGAAGCATGCGCAACGTCGGGAAAAAGAGGCTTTGCTGTCCATCGATGACTTGGATCAGGGCACGTTCACCAATGATGCGCCGGCGAATGGTCGTGGGCCGCGCGATTTCACTGGTTCGAGCTGGCTTGACACGGATCGGGTCATGGACCGTTACGGTGACGACTTCGTGCCGCCGAATCCTGAAATCGGCCATGTGAAACTGTCAAAACTGGTGTTCTGGATATTGCTGGTGGCCGGCGTCATCGGCATTATCGCTTCCGTGTTCGTTCCGGCGTTGGCTTCGATTCTTGGTTCGATTTTCGGTTTGTGTGCGCTGGTCGGCGCCGCTGGCCTCATCGTGCAGCATAAAGGGCATCGTGAAACGCGTACCGACGAATTCGATGATGGAGCACGCGTCTGACGATTCTTTGGCGACAAACTGAATACATCCATCTATGTGAAGGCCCCGGCGGTTATTGAACTGCGCCCCGTTTGTTGGACGTTGTTAATTGGGATACAGGGTCAGACCGCGAGGGACATGCTCCGGAACTCCTCCGGGGTGCGTCCCTCGAGTCGTATCTGGCGTCGTCTGGTGTTCCAATGGATGATGTAGGCGTCCAGCTCGCGTTTGAACTGTTCGTACGAGTCGAACACACGGCCGCGGTAGAACTCGTCCTTCAAGTGGCCGAAGACCTGCTCGGCCGCCGCGTTGTCCAGGCAGTTGCCCTTGCGGCTCATGGACTGGCGGATGCCGAGGCGTTCGAGCTCCTTCCTCCACCATTGGTGCTGGTACTGCCATCCCATATCTCCCGTACCATCGGCTCCACGTCCGGCCTGGACACGTGCGCCGGGCGCGACAGGTGGTGGTAGTACGTGGATTTCGGCAGCCCGGCTATCCTCAGGAGGTGGTCGAGCCGGTGTCCCCGCCCTGCGAGCAGTCGGACGACGGCGCTTCGCTCGCGCCGCGTGACTTGGACGCCCGCAGGACCCGGAGTTTTTCCAGGTACGCGACCTTCGCCTTCAGGTACGCGACCTGTTCGGCGAGCTCCTGCTCGCGCGTCGGTTCGGGCTTCGGTTTGGATTTCGCGCCTTTCGGCCTGCCCTTGGGTTTCGGCCTGAGCGCCTCCGGACCTCCGGACCGGTAGTCGCGGCACCAGCGCTCCAGGGACGCGATGCTCGCGATCCCGTGCCTGGCCATGGCCTCCGTCTTGGTCAGACCGTTCTCGACGTGGTCGCGCGCCGCGGCGACCTTCGTCTCCCAGTCGTAGCGTCTGCTGCCGCCGCCTCCCATGACCGCCTCCTCGCCGTTGAACCTGTACAGCCTGATCCAGTTTCTCGCGGTATACACCGGTATGGCAAGCCTTCTGACGAGCGCGTCCTTGCCGGCTCCGGACTTGATGAGCTCCAGCGCCTCGCGCCGGAACCCGTCGTCGTAACGTCTCCTTCGATCCTCACGCATACGAAAGAACCGCACATCCGATCATCGAATCTGAATTTCTTCAGTCCAACAATCGGGGTGCGGTTCATATTTACGCCGGGGCCTTCACATACACATACGTTGTCAGCGTTTTCAGGCTTTCTTCGCAGCTTGGGCGGTGGCGATCCACTTGTCAAGCAGCGCCGTGGCCTTGCCGGAGTCGACGGTCTGCTCCGCGATGGCGTAGGCGGCTTTGAACCGGTCAGCCAAGCTTGCGTCGCCCGGCACCAAATGACCGTCGGCGACGATTGCGGAAGCGGCGTTCAGCAGCGCGGTGGTACGGAACGACACATCCTTGCCTGCGAAGAAGTCTCGTGCCAGCTGCGCGTTGAGCGTCGGTTCGCCACCCTTCAGATCTGCGATGGTGACTTTGGCGAGGCCGAGTTCGACGGTCGGATCGAATTTGTTTTCGGTAACCTTGCCGTCCTTGAATTCCCAAATGGAGACCGGACCGGTCGGTGCCATCTCGTCAAGGCCCTCATGGGAAGTGTAGACCATGCCGATCTGGCCGTTCGCCGCATATACGGCGGCCATGATCGGGCTCATCTTGCGATTAGCGCAGCCGACGGCCATATGCTTCGGGTTTGCCGGGTTGGTCAGCGGACCAAGCACGTTGAACACGCATGGCACGCCGAGCGCGGCGCGAATCGGACCGACAAAACGCATGGCGGGGTGGAAGGTGCGTGCGAAAGCGAATGCGATGCCGCATTCGTTGCCGACTTCGCTCACTTGTTCCGGAGTCAAATCCATGGGCAGGCCGAGCGCTTCGAAGCAGTCAGCAGTGCCGCACTTGGATGAGGCCGCACGATTGCCGTGCTTGACGACTTTTACGCCTGCGGCCGCGGCTACGACGGCCCCCATGGATGACAGGTTCACGGTGGAGGCTCCGTCGCCACCGGTGCCGACGATGTCGGTGGTTTCGCCGTCGATGTGCAGCGGAATGGCATGGGCCACCATGGCCTTCGCCGCGCCACGCACTTCGTCGGGGGTCAGCCCCAACTGCTGCTGGGTGGCGAGTACCGCGCCAACGGCCGCCGGATCGGCATTGCCGTTCATGAGGTCATCGACGAACCACTCGGATTCCTCGGCGCTCAAGTGGTCCCCTCCGACCAGCTTGGTGAGGATCGACTTCCATGTGATTTCGGCCATGATGCCCTCCTTGGCGCTGTCGCACGCCTTTATTGTTGTTCTGATGCCGCCAATTGTAACGATTGGACGTTTCCCCACGTCCGCACGTCCATATCACGAAACGGCCCATCGAAGATTCTTCAAAAAAGAAAACCTCCCCCGATTACGGTCGGGGGAGGTTATGTCATGAGCAAGTCAGCGACTCAGCGAATCACTGCTCGTTCTGGCCATGGCACATCTTGTACTTACGACCGGAACCGCACGGGCACTGGGCGTTCTTGCCGGTTCCCGGGAAGGTGCGGCCATCCGCCCACGGGGAGTGCAGCTCCTCGCTCTTCGGACGCTTGTTGGCCGGAACCTTGCCTTCGGCGTGGCTGATCGGCTGCATGCCGACGATGCCCTTCTCGTTCTTCTGCTCGTCAGCCAGTTCATCGATGGTGGTCTTTTCGGCCTCGTCATCGGTCTCCGGCTCTGCAGGAGCGGATTCGCCGGTCGCGGCGGCTTCGCCGTCCAGACCCATTACGGCCTCGGCGGCGTTCACGGCCTCATCCTCATCGGATTCGGTCTCCTCGTCCTCGGTCATGGCCACGCGTTCGATGTCCACGTGGAACAGCAGCTGGATGGTTTCCTCCTTGATGGCTTCGATCATGGAGTTGTACATCTGGTAGCCTTCACGCTGGTATTCGACCAGCGGGTCGCGCTGGCCCATACCGCGCAGGCCGATGCCGTCCTTGAGGTAGTCCATCTCGTACAGGTGTTCACGCCACTTGCGGTCGAGTACGGCGAGCACCACGCGGCGCTCGAGCTGGCGCAAGCCTTCGCTGCCGAGCTTGTCTTCGAAATCGGAGTACTGGTCCTTGGCGTCGGAGACGATGAGCTCCTTCAGGGCCTCAACGGCCTTGTCGCCCTTGAGCTTGTCGACGGCGTCCTTGGCCGCTTCCTGCTCCACGGCGATCGGGTACACGGAGGAGATGGCCTTGAACAGACCGTCCCAATCCCAATCGGCCGGCTTGTCGGAACCGTTGTTGGCGCCCTTGATGTAGCTCAGCACGGTGTCGTCGATGAACTTGAGGATGTCCTCGTGGATATCCGCGCCCTTCAGCACAGCCTGACGCTCCGCATAAATGACGGTGCGCTGCTTGTTCATCACGTCATCGTACTTCAGCACGTTCTTACGGATTTCGAAGTTACGCGATTCGACGGCCTTCTGCGCGGTGCGCACGCCCTTGGAAACGCTCTTGGCTTCGATCGGCTCGCCTTCCGGCATGCCCTTGGCCATGACACGCGCCACCAGCTGGGTGTTGAACAGACGCATCAGATCATCTTCGAGGGACAGGTAGAAACGGGATTCACCCGGATCGCCCTGACGGCCGGAACGGCCGCGCAGCTGGTTGTCGATACGGCGGGATTCGTGACGTTCGGTGCCGAGCACATACAGACCGCCGAGCTTGACGACCTCCTCATGCTCGTCCTTGACCTGGTCCTTGATCTCGGCCAAAGTGCCCGGCCAACGCTTCTCGTACTCGTCCGGAGTGTCATCCGGGGAGTAGCCTTCGGACTTGAGCTTCGCATCGGCGAGGAACTCGACGTTGCCGCCGAGCATGATATCGGTACCACGGCCTGCCATGTTGGTTGCTATTGTAACTGCACCATGCTGTCCTGCAAGTGCAACAATCTCTGCCTCTTTCTCATGGAACTTGGCATTTAATACTGTGTGAGGGATTCCCTCTCTCTTGAGCATGCCGCTCAAACGCTCTGATGTCTCGATGGTGATTGTACCTACAAGAACAGGCTGTCCCTTTTCATGTGCCTCTTTAACCGCATCCACAACAGCCTTGAACTTTTCCTTTTTGGTAGCGTATACAGCATCCTGCAAATCAATACGCGCTATCGGCTTATTTGTAGGTATCTCGACAACATCCATGCCGTAGATATCACGGAACTCTTTTTCCTCTGTGAGAGCTGTACCTGTCATACCGGCCTTCTTGTCAAACTTATTGAAGAAGTTCTGGAATGTGATTGTGGCAAGCGTCTTGCTCTCTCTCTTAACCTTTACATGCTCCTTTGCCTCGATAGCCTGATGCAGTCCGTCCGAATAACGGCGTCCAGGCATGATACGTCCGGTAAACTCATCTACGATAAGCACCTCATCATCCTTTACCACATAGTCCTGATCTTTGAACATGAGGTTGTGCGCACGAAGCGCAAGTATGATATTGTGCTGGATTTCAAGATTCTCCGGATCTGCAAGGTTCTCGATATGGAAGAACTGTTCTACCTTTTTCACACCATCCTGTGTAAGGTTTACGACCTTGTCCTTCTCATTTACTATGAAATCACCGGTCTCGTCCTGGACAATGCCCATGATGGCATCCATCTTTGAATACTCAGGAACATCATCACCACGCTTCATCTGTGTAGCCAGGATATCGCATGCCTCGTAAAGTCTTGTCGACTTGCCACTCTGTCCTGAAATGATAAGAGGTGTACGTGCCTCATCGATAAGCACTGAATCGACCTCATCGATGATAGCATAGTGGAGACCTCTCTGAACAAGCTGTTCCTTGTAGATAACCATATTGTCACGCAGGTAATCGAATCCAAGCTCATTGTTTGTGATATATGTAATATCGCAGCCGTAAGCCTCCCTACGCTCGTCATTGTCCATGCCGCCAAGCACCACGCCGACCTTAAGACCTAAGAACTCATGAACCTGTCCCATCCACTCAGCATCACGCTTTGCAAGGTAATCATTGACTGTGACAATGCACACACCCTTGCCCTCAAGTGCATTAAGGTATGCAGGAAGTGTAGAAACAAGTGTCTTACCTTCACCGGTTCGCATCTCTGCAATACGTCCCTGATGCAAAATAATACCACCGATTATCTGTACTCTATAATGTTCCATGCCAAGCACACGCTTAGCAGCCTCTCTTACTGTAGCAAATGCCTCCGGAAGAAGATCATCAAGTGTTGCTCCGTCCTCCAGACGCTTTTTAAACTCCCTTGTCTTATCCTTTAATTCTTCATCGGAAAGCTTTCCCATTGCTTCCTTATATGACTCAACTTTGTCAGCAATCGGGTAAATTCTCTTAAGCTCTCTCTCGCTGTGAGAACCAAAGATTTTTGAAAATGCGCTCATATTTTTCTCCTATAACTTCAAATTGCCCTTGTACAGGCTCACAATAGTGTTATTGTAACACTTTGAGGATAATTGCACAACCTAAAGGGATGAATGTTTTGTAAACATTTTATAAAAATATTGATGTTTGCGCCTTTAATTTTTTTTGGGGGGGGCTTCGCGCGTGTGAGGCTGTGAGGTCCGGGGGAGTACACAGTATATTCCTCATAAAAAATATGAACTTTTTTATTCTGAACACACTGTGTACTTCCCGGATCCACTTTGTTGTGCGCGAAGCATGGCAGAATTATTTTTTTAATTCAAAAGCTCTCCTTATGGGAGAGCTTTTGGAGCTACATGTTTATTTGGAGCTACATGTTTATTTGGAGCTACATGTTTATATACGAAAGCTATTTTACTGGTTATTTCATTACTTTTGGGCTTCATATGCTTCACGGCATGCTTTTGCGAGCTGGTCGCCGCAGGATGTATTCTTAAATCCACATTTAATTCCACCGATTTTTTCCTCTACCTGGGCAACTGTGAGTCCTTCAACGAGCTTTGGGATGGCCTTAAGATTTCCGTTGCAGCCTCCTGTAAACTTTACGTTATGTACTACATCTCCATCGAGGTCAAGCTCAATCTGTGTTGAACAGGTTCCTTTTGTTTTGTAAATATATGACATATTTTATCCTCCTGTGTTTTCAGTTTTTTTGTGTATACATGATTATAACATATATTTTTACATCTTTACTATGTTTTTTCACATTTTCAAACTCAGTTTTTCAATTCAGAAGTCACTGTTCACACATAACAGTGTGAACAGCAATGATTCAGATTCATAAATCTTTTCTTATATTTATTTATGCCATAACGTATTACCCCATTCTAGAGGATTACCGGCTGGATCTGTCGTCCGGCCATCACTTCATTTATTGTGCCGACAACCTGTTTTCCATCACACACGAGTGAATTCGGTTTCTTCACACAGTCATCCTGCCCAAACGGCACAAAATAAATATTTTTCATATTCATCAGCTTTCCGATATTCTTAAAGTTGATGCCGAGCGCATCATTTGTGGAAATCCCGATAACAAGCGGTCTGCCGTTTCTCAGATGAGCCTTTGCCGCGAGAAGGACCGGTGTGTCCACTATGCCGTTTGCAAGCTTTGCCGCTGTGTTGCCGGTGCATGGGTAAATCACCATCACGTCAAACAGCTTTCCCGGGCCGACACGCTCTGCCTCCTGCAGTGTCCTGATGCCCTCATCCCCTGTGATTTCGGAGATAGTATGCATAAAGTCTCCCGCCTTTCCAAAGCGCGTGTTCATCATCTGTGCATTATAGGAATATACAGGTGTCACATGTGTGAAGCTATCCACAAGCCGCTTTGCAACATCCTTAGTCTTTTCAAAACTACAGAAGGAGCCTGTAATTCCCATTCCTACGGTGCAATCCGAAATAACCATAAGCCCTCCGTCATACCTTTTCTTTTCATACAGTCATAAAGTATTTTTGCACCGGTTTTCGGACAGTATATGCCCGGAAGACCGAGCGCATGCGTACAGTTTATCTGATACCTCTTACAGGCCTCAAAATCACAGCCGCCGGGCTTAGATGCAATGTCTATAATTATCGCATCTTTTTGCAAAATCATGATTAAACTTTCATCTATAACCCTATCCGGTACTGTGTTTATGAGAAACAGTGTTTCAAAACAAGCCTTGGCAGGATCATTAAAATCCACCGTTTCATATCCCAGTTCAGCGGCCTCATGCCTTGCCTGTTTTCTCCTTGCCATCACCATGACATGGGCTCCCATAGCAGAAAAAACGCGGGCCATTGCCTTTCCGCATTTTCCAAACCCGCTCACAAGTACCTTTGAGCCGTATATACCATGTATGCTTTTTTGTATCGCTATGGACGCAGTGGCCTCGGCCGTAACAATGGCATTCTGCTCTATAACAGTTTCATCTCTCATAAAGTCACAGCCCCTGTCAATGCCGGGAAAGCACTCCGGCATCATGCCGCCCCACACTGCAATATTGTTAATTATTATATTATGTTTTAATTTTTCTATATCACTATTTATAAGCTTAAGCTTTGAAAACGGTGTGGGAAACACAATATTCCCAACACGCTCATAATCAATCCCGCCGCTATTTCTGCAATCCGTCTGTTCTCCTCCCAGCATATCAGCGAGGTACTTTTGCCTCTGATCCGTAACATATATTATAGTGTCTTTTTGCATAATAATTTCTTCCTTTCGCTATAATATATGCGCATTTTCAGCTTATGTGAGGGTATTTTGTTTTCCCGCCTAAAGCATCTCATAAAGCTTTTTCAAAGCTTTACCTATTCAAAAAATACAGAGCCTGACATATATTCCGCCAAGCCCTGTATTTTTTATAAATTCTACATTAAATTTTTAAATTATCCTATTCAATTCCGGTTCCAACGGATAATCTCTCCGTAGCTTATTACAGCTGTGTAACAACAAAAATATCGTAGATGGCTTTTATTGCCTTGTCAAAGTCATCATTGCTTACACCGATGATGATATTGAGCTCTGATGAACCCTGATCAATCATGCGCACATTGACATTGGCATGTGCAAGTGCAGAGAAAATCCTGCCGGCTGTACCACGGTTTGACTTCATGCCACGGCCAACAACAGCGATAAGCGCGAGGTCTGACTCGAGGTCAATGATATCAGGATGAGCAAGTCTTCTGATTGAGCTGATAACCTGCTGCTCCTTGCCCTCAAACTCTGCCTGATGTACGAATACCGTCATAGTATCGATACCTGATGGCATATGCTCTATAGAGATACCGTTCTCCTCAAACGCCTGGAGAGCCTTTCTACAGAAGCCCACCTCTGAGTTCATCTTGTCCTTGTCGATATTTACCGCAACAAAGCCCTTCTTTCCGGCGATACCTGTGATGGTATAATCAGGCTTTTGGCATGTGCTCTCAACGATAAGAGTACCAGGTGCTTCCGGGTCGTTTGTATTTCTGATATTGATTGGGATGCCTGCCTTTCTTACAGGGAAAACAGCATCCTCGTGGAGCACTGATGCTCCCATATATGAAAGCTCTCTGAGCTCTCTATAAGTAACAACCTTGATTGGCTGTGGATTGTCGATAATTCTAGGATCAGCTACGAGACAGCCTGAAACATCTGTCCAGTTCTCGTACATGCTGGCATGACATGCCTTTGACACGATGGAACCAGTGATATCCGAACCACCTCTTGAAAAGGTAACTACCTTTCCGTCAGGTCCTGCTCCGTAAAAGCCCGGAATAACAGCCTTTTCTGTCTGCTCAAGCTTCTTTGAGAGCACCTTGTCTGTCTTTTCCGCGTCAAAATTGCCATTCTCATCAAAAAAGATGACTGTTGCCGAATCTATAAACTCATATCCGAGATAGTTTGCCATGATGATTCCGTTTAAGTACTCACCACGAGAGGCTGCATAATCTACACCTGCCTTTGCCTTGAAATTCTCAGCGATAATCTTGAACTCCTCATCAAGCGCCAGCTTTAAATGAAGGCCATTTATGATTGAATCATATCTGTCCTTGATTTTTCTGAGCATAACCTTGAAATCCTGATCATTCTCAGCCAGATCATAGCATGCATAAAGCATATCTGTTACCTTTGTGTCTTTGGAATTTCTCTTTCCCGGTGCACTCGGCACAACATATTTTCTTGACTCATCGCTTCTTATGATGTCGCCAACCTTTGTGAACTGCTCTGCACTGGCGAGCGAGCTGCCGCCAAACTTTACTACCTTTACCATTTGTCTGTTTTTCCTCTGCTTCCTATATAAATAACTGTATTAGCCAATATTATACCGCTTTGATAAATCATTCGTCAATACTCAATGTAGTCAACATCAAGCTTCATAACATCGTGTTCTTTGTCAAATGTGATGATACCGTATGATGGCATGCAGCCCCACAGCGGTGCACCGATGCTTCCCGGATTCATCATTGCAAGACCATTATGCTTATCATAAAACAGCTTGTGTGTATGTCCAAAGAGAGCCAGATCTGCCCCGATTTCCTTCGCATGAAGCTCCAGATGCATATATGACAGCTTTACTCCATATGTATGTCCATGGCACATGAGTACCTTATAGCCGTCGATATCAATAAGTCTCTCTGTATCTCCCCGTGAAAAATCACAGTTCCCCGGCACATTGACCATGGTTATATGAGGGAACTCTCTCCTAAGGGCATCCGCATCCACAACGCAGTCTCCCAGATGAAGTATCATATCAGGTTCCTCTCTTTTGACTGCCCGAATCATATTTCCCACATTACCATGTGAATCACTCAGTACCAAAACTCTCTTCATGCGCGTATCTCCTATATCTTGTTTTACGTATCCATTCAGAGCCACCTTGAGAACAAAAAATCTGCCGCTTACATGCGAGCATGACGCATCAGCCTTTTTGTTCTCAGTGGTCCTGAATAGTTACCTTTTTTATATATTATCATAAGTTTTCCGTGTGTAAAATATTTTTTTCTTTAATATATGCAAAAAAGCTCCATGCTGACTTCATTGTCAGCCCGGAGCTTTTAATCTTTAATTTTAACTATGCAAGCCTCTTCCACTGCTTGCTGCACTTATAATAAGAATAGAACATACATCTTTCTGCCTGCTCGCATCTGACCGGTGCACTCTCGATATTGCACTGGCAATTTACAATAGCATCTGCTTTTCCCTTACATGAACCCTTTATCATTACATCATCTAAAACTTCGTCTGACATTCTCTTTCTCCTCACATTTGTTTGATAGTATATTTACCTGTTACAATATTGATATATTTTATTATTTTTCTCTGTAGGGGCTATGTTTTACGTACTCTTACCATCGGCTTAAATACTAACATCTTGTCCGCAACAGCTGTGATTATACTATATATTGTATTTTAAATCCATATGTCATTTCTAACAAAACAAATGATTTTTTATGTCACATTTTTCACTTGACGAATTTCATTTTCATGTTCAAGCCCAAAAATCAAGGATATCTGAGTAAAACTTTTCCAAGGTATCATCATCCGCATTAAATATCTCGTGCTTTGAATCAGGATAGACCTTCTTAATGCCATGAGGCAGCTTCGCAATAAATTCATCCTCAGCGGTATTTGAAACCAGATAATCCTTTCCCGCCTGACATAACAGCACCGGTATTTTAATTTCCTGTGCATGCTTCTTTATATATTTGGATGCCTTGCGCCCGGCCCTGCACCATCTGTAGGTGGCGCCATTTGTACGATAGTGTTCCTCCTCCACCTTACACTTGTATATGTAGTCATAGCGCGCCCTTGACAGACAACAGCTCGATTCAAAATCATACTCATCCGTATATGGTGTCTGGCTCGGCAGATATTTATCGTTCCAGTTAAGCACTCTTGCGACAAACAGTATCGCCTCCACGGCAAAATGTGAAAAATTGCCATAAAGCATCTCTATCATAGGGCTTGAAAGTACTGCCTTTGTAAACACCTCAGGATGCTTCTCAAGATACAGGGCAGCTATCGCGCCTCCCATAGAGTGACCGTACAGGTAAAGCGGTCTGCGCCCCTCACGCTTCATCACAATCTCGCGGATAAACATATCAAGGTCACTCACATAATCGTCAAAACTGTTTACAGTGACCATGCTCATATCTGATACACTTCTTTCCGAAAAGCCGTGTCCGCGATGCTCCACCATATATACAGAGTATCCGGCCTTTGCGAAATAGTAAATCATCTCATAATATTTAGGCATACACTCTGTAAATCCATGTGATATGACTATGGCAGCCTTTGCTACAGGTGTCGTCACATAGCCGTAATGTATGCGTGTGCCATCTGCACTCTTCATATAGCCATCTTCAAAATTAAGCCTGATAAAAGGCAAAACACATCTTGTTAATTCCTCATTATATTTTTCTTCTGTAATAATCATAGCATTCCCCACTTTTGGTATTTGATATTTTGTAAGTAACTATATCTCAATCCGGTCAATAAGATTCAGGTCATATTTTCTGACTATATCAAGTGCCTTTTCATAGCTTTCCATATCACATATATTGTCCACTGTATGTGCATCAAGCCCAAGTATCACTTTGTTGCCGATGTCATGCGGTATACACCAGAAGCGCTCTGTCGGATAGTGCTTTCCTGCACTGATACCAAGCATGTTTATCTCAAGCGGTATGTCAAGCTCCTTAAGTGCCTTGCACATCCTCGTCATCTCCCATTCGTAGACGGAATCAAGCCCCTGATAATTTATTAAATCAGGATGTGCCAAATAGCTGTACATACCTGTTTTCATGCCCTCTATAACAGTATCCACATACTCGCGTATACGACTCTCATCATCTGTCGGTGTGCCTGTATACGGGCCTGTCTGCTCTGATTTCATAAAATGCTGGCCCATTATCATGTAGTCACAGCCAAGCCTGTCAAACATAGCCTTCTGCTCCTTGAAAAACTCCGGTATGTACTCCGCCTCAAAGCCAACGTAGAGCTTTATGTCGGATGCATACTCCTTCCCAAGCTCCCTGATGGCATACACATACTCCGGTGCCTGCTCCATCGTCATCCGGATGCCCGACACATAGCCATCCTTAAAGGGGCACGGCACATGATCTGAAAAGCCAAGCTCTGCGATACCCATTCTGATAGCCGCCTCTATATATTCTCGCTCGCTGCCATATGCATGCTGGCACCTATAGGTGTGCGTATGGTAGTTTGCCTTTAAAAATCCCATCATTACTTAAAGCTCCAAAAATCTATCTCTTATTGCTGTTCAAACAGCTATTCAAATACTACAATTAAAGTCAATTTTATCACTTTTTATACTTTATTACAATCTCATATTTTTGGGACTTTTTTCTCTATGAAATATATATGCGTTATGTTATAATCCATTGATATATGATAGTCATAATAATTCTGTCCACCACACAATCATAAATGAGGGGCAAAATACCTTTTGACCCTCATATCATTATATTTTTATATATTTTATATACGGAGGAAATAATGTTCAAAAAAGGAGTGGTTCCCTCCCAGGGACTGAGAATTATCATCGTCGGATGCGGCAAGGTAGGCCGTACTCTCGTTGAGCAGCTTGGCAAGGAGGGGCACGACATAACAATTGTCGACAAAAACAGGGAGAGGATTTCCCAGGTATCCAATATCTATGATGTAATGGGTATTGTAGGAAACGGTGCCAGCTACAAGATACTGCAGGAAGCCGGTATTGATGATGCCGACTTAATAATCGCAGTCACAGGCTCTGATGAGCTGAATCTGCTATGCTGTACCATTGCCACACAGGTCGGCAACTGTGCTGCTATAGCCAGAGTCAGAACGCCTGAATACAGCCAGGAGGCCAAATATCTGCGCGACAAGCTTGGTCTTGCACTCATTATCAACCCTGAGCTTGAGGCAGCTATTGAGATGGCTCATATTCTTCATCTGCCGTCCAGCCTTGAGGTGACAAACTTTGCTCACGGTCAGGCACAGCTCATCAAGTATGAGATTCCCGAGGGCAGCATCCTCGACGGAACAAAGCTCATGGATCTGGGCACCAGACACCATGCCAACATACTTATCGGTGCAGTCGAGAGAGATGATGAGGTCACTATCCCATCAGGTGATTTTGTGCTCCGCAAGGGCGATAAGCTGTCATTTGTCGGCGAACGCAAACATACAAAGGAGTTTTTCAGCCACATCGGAGTCAATACACACAGCGTAAAAAACACACTGATTATCGGAGGCGGCAAAGCCGCATATTACCTGGCAAAGCAGCTCATATCACGAGGCATAAAGGTCAAAATAATCGAAAATAGCTTCGAGCGCTGTGAAGAACTTTCCATACTGCTTCCGGGTGCTGTCATCATAAACGGTGACGGAACAGAACAGGCACTCTTAAAGGAAGAGGGCATAGAGACCTGCCAGTCATTTGTACCTCTTACCGGTATAGACGAGGAAAACATCATGCTTACGCTCTATGCGAAGCAGGTTTCCAATGCAAAGGTTATAACAAAGCTTAACCATATAACTTTTACCAATGTCATAAACAGCCTGGACCTTGGCAGTGTAATCTCGCCAAAATACATCACCTCAGAAGCCATAATTGCATATGTCCGTGCAAAGAAAAACTCTATGAACTGCAATATAGAGACGCTCTATCACATGTATGACTCAAGAGTTGAAGCAATTGAGTTCTTTGTGTCAGAAAACTCAAATGTGACAGACATACCGCTTCGAGACCTAAAGCTCAAAAAGCATCTGCTCATCTGCTTCATCAACCGAAATGGCAAAATTATTATCCCTACAGGTAATGACAGCATACAAAAAAATGACACTGTCATGATTATAACAACCCATACCGGCTTTACGAATCTTCAGGATATTATGGAATAGTGGGGGGAATGATATGAACACTTCAGTAATTCGATATCTTCTGGGATATATTTTAAAGCTTGAAGGCTTTTTGCTGCTTCTGCCATGTATTGTTGCCGGTATTTATTATGAAAAAAGCGGCATCTACTTTTTGATTGTTGCACTCATAAGCATAGCTATCGGTTTTATTTTTTCGGCTAAAAAACCGAGGGATTTTACCTTTTACCTGAAGGAGGGCTGTGCAACAACCGCACTGGGCTGGATCGTACTGAGTATATTCGGCTGTCTGCCGTTTTACATATCAGGAGAGATTCCAAGCTTCACAGATGCTCTTTTTGAGACCATCTCCGGCTTCACCACGACAGGAGCGAGCATCCTGCCTGAGGTAGAATCACTCTCATATTGCATGAATTTCTGGCGCTGCTTTACGCACTGGATTGGCGGTATGGGTGTGCTTGTTTTTCTTCTGGCAATCATCCCGCTTTCAGGCGGCAGCAATATCAACCTGATGCGCGCAGAAAGCCCCGGGCCTTCAGTTGGAAAGCTCGTTCCAAAGATGCGGCACACTGCCAGGCTTTTATACATAATATACTTTGGTCTTACGACTATGGAGATTATTTTCCTGCTTTTCGGAAAAATGCCTCTGTACGATGCCATCTGTACCTCTCTCGGCACAGCCGGAACAGGAGGCTTTGGTATCAAAAACGACAGCTTTTGCAGCTATAATGTTTATCTGCAATGGGTTGTTACCATATTTATGATACTTTTCGGTGTCAATTTCAACGCTTACTACCTGCTTCTCTTCGGTCACATCCGTGACGCACTTAAGGTTGAGGAGGTCAGATACTATTTCGGTATCATAATAGCCTCCATTGTAGTCATAAGCGTGAATATCGCGCATATGTGCACCGGCGTGTTCGATGCAATCACAAAGGCAGCGTTTCAGGTTGGCTCAATCATCACGACAACAGGATTCTCGAGCACCGATTTCGACAGATGGCCTGAGCTTTCAAAGACACTGCTTGTGCTTTTGATGTTCATCGGCGCATGTGCCGGAAGCACCGGCGGAGGTATCAAGGTATCGCGTATTGTCATCGCTGTAAAGACAATACGTAAGGAGTTAAATGGCTACATTCACCCAAAGAGTGTGAAAAAGCTCACCTTTGAGCACAAGCCTGTAGACCATGATGTTATCAGGTCAATAAATGTTTATTTCATGACGTACGCCGTCATTTTTATTGTTTCACTGCTGCTTGTTTCCGTGGAAAACTATGATTTCACTACCAATTTCACGGCTGTCGCAGCTACATTTAACAATATCGGACCGGGTCTTTCTCTGGTCGGTCCGACATGCAATTTCGGCTTTTTTAATAATTTCTCCAAATATGTACTGATGTTTGACATGCTTGCCGGAAGACTCGAACTGTTTCCACTGCTCATCCTCTTCCATCCGTCAATCTGGAAGGAATTATTTATTCAAGCAGATAAAAAAGTAAAAGGGAATAGAAAGGAGAAACAAAATGTTCGCATGTAAAAATTGCGGTGGAAATGTAAAGTTTGACATCAAATCAGGCCAGTTAGCCTGTGAATACTGTCATTCACTTTTCGACCCTTACGCGTACGAGGACAAAACCTCTGACGCCGAGGTCCAGAAGGACTTCGAAGCAACCATTTTCACATGCCCTCAGTGCGGAGGAGAAATCCTGAGCACAGACGATACCGCAGCAGGCTTCTGCAGCTTCTGCGGTGCATCAACTGTGCTCTACAGCCGCATGCAAAAGGAGCACAAGCCGGCTTATATCATACCATTTGCCAAGAGTAAGGATGACTGTAAGCAGGCCTACATGAGCCTCATGAAAAAGGCTATTTTCGCGCCAAAGGAGCTTAAGGATCCTAAGTTTATCGATGGATTCAGAGGTATCTACATGCCTTACTGGACATATTATGTAACCCAGAAGGCTCCTATTTCACTTCCGGCAAAAAGATCCCACCGTTCAGGAGATTACATCATTACAGACCATTTCAGGCTCGAGGGAGATCTCGACGCCTACTACAAAGGCCTGTCCTACGATGCATCATCATCCTTTGATGACAGCATCAGCGAAAAACTCGCGCCTTATGATGTGAAGAATATGAAGCGCTTTACACCGGCATTCTTAAGTGGGTTTTACGCTGATACAGCTGATTTACCATCGACGGTTTACGCAAGCGACGCAATGGATGCAGCCTGCACAAACACAATAAGCGAAATAAGTAAAGAGCCTGCCTTTACCGGCTTGTCAGTCGACAGTGACTCCGCTGCTCTTTCGCCTTCAAGTCTTGGCACTACTGTAAAAGAAACAGATTACTCGATGTTTCCGGTATGGTTTTTGTCGTACCGCAATAAGGATCGTGTGGCATATGCCACAGTAAACGGCCAGACCGGCAAGGTTGTTGCAGATCTGCCTATATCTGTCGGTAAATTCCTGCTAGGCTCACTGATTGCGGCAATTCCGGTATACATTTTATTATGTCTGCTGACGGTTCTCACTCCCGGAATGACTCTCACCATAGTCGGTGTGCTTGCGATTATCGCAAATATCTGTTACTCTCAGGAGCTGACCATGATTGCTGTAAAGGAAGCCGGTACCGAGGATAAGGGCCGTATCGCAAAGGAACAGCCGGAGGCACTTGGTGCAATCAGCAACCGCAGACGCCTTAAGGCTGCAAAAAAGGCCACGAAAACCATAAAGAAAAAGACAAACACATCGTTTGTAGCTTACTTTATACTTTTTATATTTGTCATTCAATTCGTACCTGCGCTGTTTACAATCATCGCAGGTATCGGAGGCAGCTTTGGCAATGCAGACGGCAGCCTTATTTTATTTGTTATTTTGACCATTATATCATTTATTTTTTCAATCAGAGCCTTCTCAAGCTTTGACAGGATGCCCGGACACAAGGGAGTTGCCGGACTCATCTTTGGCATGGTATCCATGCTTATTGGCGATGCTGTTCTTTTGTTCCAGCCGGTGCTCGATGCATGGTACTATGGCGCAGCTTTTATCATCATCGCCTCAGTGCTTATCACACTGATTAATGTCATCCGCGCATTCAATGTACTTACAACGCGCAAGCTGCCACAGTTTGCCACACATAAGGGAGGTGATGACCGTGCATAGAAATAATTATAAAGGTCCTTTTTTGCATTGTATAAAATGCAGGTGCTCAGCTTTGTTTACATTATTTTTGCTTGTTACAGTCCTTGTTTTGAGCAGCTCATCAAATGTATATGCCACTGAGACAGCCACAAATTACAATCTAAGCGGAACAAACAAGTCTACCGGCTACGAGTACATCCTTGAGGACTCTGCCAATTTCATTGACGATGCTGTAAAAGGCAGGCTCATCTCACAGATGAAAAAGACAACCGAATACTGCAATATAGCCGTTGTCACCACTACCTCACATCCTTACGGAAGCACTGAAAGCTATGCAGTCAATACCTTTGAAGGCTATTTTGGAAATGGCGCAAACGGTGTCATTTTCGTAATAGACAGAGATTTAGACGAGATTTATCTGGCTTGTGAGGGAAGCACGCAGAGAACCATTCCGAACTCAAAATGTAACTCCATCTGTGACAACACTTATATATATGCCACCTCAAGTCATGATTACGACTATTTCACCTGCTGTACGGAAACAATAGACCAGGTCAACACAGTCCTTGCAGGCGGACATATATCACAGCCTCTCAGATACATTTCAAGTATCTTTATCGCTCTCGCTGCCGGCATGATTTTTTGCTTTGTATATGCATTATCCCTGTCAAAGGGCCGCAAGGCTAAGAGCAACGAGCTCATGGGTGCAGCATTTACAAAGGTAGAGATTCATAATGCACGCGCACGCTTTATGAACCAGACAAGAAACTACAGTCCACAAAGCTCAGGCTCAAGTGGCGGTCACAGCGGTGGTGGAGGTCATAGTGGCGGCAGTCACAGTGGTGGCGGTCACCACATCTAGTACACCTTCAAGCACAGTGTGGATGTGGCTACTATTTCAATGATCCCCACTGAGATTCTAAACAAGCCGGGCAGGCATCAGTTTTTTATTCTCAGTGGTTTTATAGTTATTAATAGCTTGCAAAAATAAAAAGCCCTCAGTACTGTGTACTGAGAGCTTTTTATTTTAGCAGTCCGTACGGGAATCGAACCCGTGTTT
>OLZG01000234.1_pt1 | contig 35634 bp, 19 predicted proteins | sample 1644401 | NCBI WGS metagenome assembly OLZG01 (sample SAMEA103958119, study PRJEB25191) | human gut metagenome | biome: human-associated habitat [ENVO:00009003]; feature: intestine environment [ENVO:2100002]; material: feces | place: Germany | collected 2013/2015
AAAATTTCAACGTCATGAGACAAGAGACATTTGCCATTCTTTTCCTGATGCGGAAAGGGCGGCAGAAAAAGAACGGGCTCGCGCCCATCTTCGCACGCATTACGACCGGAGGGCTCCGGCAAGAGGTCTACACTCAGTGCGACAGCAATCCCGAAACGTGGAACCAGCACAAGGAGCGCGCGATGGGAACGAACAAGCTGGCCATTCAGGTCAACGAGCGACTGAACGATTTCCGCGTCAAAATCATCGACATCCGCACCAAGCTGCTGGCCGAGGGCTATGCGGCCAATGCGGCGCAGATCAAGCAGCGCTACCTCAACCCGACCTGCAACACGATGATGCTCATCGCAGGCCTCGCCGACTACGCGAAGCGGCGGCAGGGCGAGGTGGGCGTGCGCATCACGCAGCGCACGGCCGACAAGTACGAACGGCTGCTGCGCTACCTGAAACAGTACCTCGCCCAGCGCGGCAAGGCCGAGGACATTCCCGTCGAGCGGATGAACTACGAGTTTCTGGACGGCTTCAACCTCTTCCTGCAAACCGCCCACCGCTGCCGCCACAACGGGGCGGTCGCCGTCATGGACTGTCTGCGCAACTTCGTCCTCTACTGCCTGCGCAACGAGTGGATCACGAAAAATCCGTTCCGCTACTATAAACTCAAAGAGGACGAGGTGCAGGCCAAAGAGCACCTTACGGCGCATGAACTGGAACTGCTGACCCGCAAGGAGCTCGACCACCGGCTGGCCCGCATCCGCGACGTCTTCGTCTTCTGCTGCCTGACGGGGCTGGCCTTCGCCGACGCCGACCACCTGCGGCGCGAGCACCTCTCGCAGGACGACGAGGGGCGGTGGTGGATCCACAAGCCGCGCGAAAAGACCTCCGTCATGAGCCGCATCCCGCTGCTTCCGGCCTCGCTCGAAATCCTGCGCCGCTACGAGCGGGACGAGGCGTGCCTCGCTCGCGGGCGCGTGCTTCCCACGCCGAGCAACCAGAAGATGAATGCCTACATGAAGGAGATCGCGGCCGTGTGCGGCATCGACAAGGTGCTGACCACCCACTGCGCTAGGCATCACCATTTATCCTACACACTGAAAATAAGCAGTTTATAAGAATATATTTTTTAACAGGTAACGATTTAGAAACGAGCGAAGTTCTATATTTTTCTTGTTTTGCATTAAAACAAAAGAACGCTCTATTAAATGCAAAAATACAGAGTATTTCTATAATTGCCAAAACAATTGTTAGGGAAAAAGGAATAGCAAACAAGCTTTTCAAACGAAGAACAATACTGTGCATATTAGTTTTTAAATCATCCCTTGCCTTTGGAGAAAAGCTAGATGGACTGCAAAATATGGATAATGTCCAGTGTCTACTTTCTCTATCATTGCAGAATTTTGGTAAAATCGTTTATTGCTTTGACTTCTTATTTTCGATTATCGCTCCAAATCTATTGCAATACCAACAAATTTAAGTGAGTCTAGTAATTAAGTCATTTATCAATACATGGAAAGAAATGTATCCATCTTGGATTTTTTGTTTACTGTGCATTGTGATTGCACAGAATTGCGCTATCTTTACAAAAGATTATAAACCAATTGATTTTTAGAACATGGTTAATATATGCAATAGTGAACAGCATGTTGTTTTGATGAGGATTTTGGATGCTCGTAACAGACCGTCCATAACCCCAGATATGCCCCTTTGGAAACTTAAATTAACCGAGGAAGAATATACAAACTTAAAGGAGACTCTTGTCCAAAATGCGTATCGATTAGAAGATTTTGGAATAGAGGCGGCCTTGTGTTACGCTGAATGGTGGAGAAGAGACTATAATGGAGGAATTCCTTCCAGAGAAGATGTTGCAGTCGGATTAGGACTGCCTCATTATTGTTGGGAGCAACTATATAAAGCTGCACGTCATGGGCTTAAAAGTCATGGATTTGCATTTATTCACTCTCTCAAGGGGAATGAATATTTTAGAACTTTACTAAATCAAGGAGGTCTTCCTGTAAATTACATAAAGAACGGAACTAATCTTAGCGGGTTTTCACGTTTTCTCATTGGATTGGTTGAAGAATTGTCTTCAATAAATATTGATTGGGATGATAATAATATAGATTTAATCAAGAATTTTAATTGTATAGCTTATCTTGGGAAAGCGTTCAAAAATGACAATATTTACGATGTTTCATTACAGATTGCTCATGCAATCATATCCGAAGAAGACCGCTGGCTACCATATGATGATACGGATTCCTCTTTGTCGGAACTGACTAAATCCTTAAAAAGAGAATACCGGCGAGTTAAGAGTGAACATAGAACCAAACCACTTTCTCTAAGTTGGAAACTTCGTTTGACCTCAAGTAAAACTGCAAATCTTTTTGTCAATTTAAATATAGTAAAAGAGATTTCATCAAAATCTATTGAAGGTCTAAACTATCAATCGTGCTACACCTTCGATGTGTTTGTCTCTGGTATACTTGTTGGAAAATATGTAAGAAAATCCCTAGTTAAAGATGACAAAGGAGAGGTTATCGGTGCGATATATTCTCGTATAACTGTTGGCGTAGCAAATGATATAAAGTGGAGTGGAGAACCTGTAGTTGAAGTTAAGATCAGGTGTGACAACGATGACAGATTGTTTCCAACTTTATGTGGTAGTTATCCTCCGAATTTTGAATGCCCTCAGGTTTTCCAAATGCTTGATGATAATGTATATTCTTTGAAATCGACAGCGAATGCTGAAAATAATATAGCTGTTTTCTCTACTAATTGGAAGTGTGATGGTAGTCACAATCTATTACTAAATGGAGAACTTTATTCGGCGATTAAGTTTACTGATAAAGTAGATTTACACAATTGCATGTCGAATGAGGATATAACCATAACCAATGAGTTCACGCCTTATAGCGCTGAATTCAGAGGTACATATATACAATGGGTAGAGCAATCCAATTTTAAGTTATTGACTCGCATTCCAGTAATAAGCGTTTTTGACCAAACTGGCACTAGAGTCGGGAATATCAAGCCTAAATATCGTGTTCATAATAGTAAGGCTGAGTGGCGGAATTTGTCCAATTCATGCCTTTTGCCATTTGGGCTTGTTGATATCAAGGTTGAATTTCCTGACAATAAATACGTGATGGAAACATTTTATTTCATAGACGATATGACATTTGTCTCTCGCAACGAAACAATGTTTTCCACAGAGCTACACCTATATTCTCGCCATGTTATCTCTGCAAAAGTTGATGAATGCGAAAACTTATCTGTTGAAATGACGGATAAAAATACCTGGAGGATTTCCAGAGATGCCTGTGCTTCTAAATATTCTCCTACGTGTAATTTGAAAATAATTGCCGAGAATAATCCTCCTTTGAAAGTATCTGTTGTAGCACCGTTTGAGGGTATAGTAATATCTGATTTGGAAGGGAAAATTGTGCCATCGGGAAAAATCATATCTTATGATAACCTGAGATATTTTAATATAATCAGTCATGGACAGTCTGGTATGATAGATGTAACTTACAAATCTGATAAAATAAAGGATGACAATACAATCAAGCATCTTAAGAGTCCAGTAATTGAAGGTATAGTTCCATTATCCGATTATCGTGATTTGTTTGCAAGAATGTTTCAATTATATGGTGCAAATACTTTTGACCGTAGTAGTTCCATAGAACTAAAAATATGTGACAAACGCATCTATATAAGAAAATTTGTTCTTGATAGTGAGTTGAGTTCAGATAAAATTCGAATCACAGATTATACCAGCGAAGACACTTCCGATTTCATATATGACGGTGATGTATATGCATTGCCGGTTTCAGAAAATATAAAACCAGCTGAATTAGTGCAGATAAAGCTTGAGCCGTATAATCGACAAATGAACTTGTTTACAATTCCTGATGAGCTTTTGAATTCGGAAGCAATTCTTTTCTCTGGTCCCGAAAGTTCGCGCAGGCTTGTTCCTAAGTATTACAATTTTGAACAAGAAGATTACAGTTCGGAAGTACGTGGAGAGATGTCTGCTGCTAACACAATACTTTGGAGTGAAAGGCTTTGCAAGGATGATGTTTTTGCCGGCGAGTATTGGGCAAAGACAGTAAAAGCATTCCGTATTATTTCAGAATTTAATCTTCCATTTACCACATATAATGCTTTCAAAGCTATTGGTTGTGAACCTAAATTATTGGTTAACTTAATATTAGCTTGTTGGATTAATGGCGCTTCCGATGTTCTCATTCAAGAAATTGACCGTTTTGAAGATGAATTAAACATTGCAGTACATTGGATTCCGCACACTGTGTGGGGAGAATGTATTGAGAGTTTCATACGTTCGCTTCCTCCAACACTCATTAATATAATGAATACAAAATTAGGTGAGATTACAGAACTGATAAATGCACTTTTCAACGCTACACTATCTGCAGAAGTTGCGTCTGAACTTACCCAATATGTTGCGGGAGGGAATATCGGAAATGCCAGGATTTTCTCAAGAGCGGACATAAATCAATTTAAATCAAAAATACATGGGTGTACAGATAACAATATAGACCTACCTCTAACCCGATTTGTACTTCAAAATAAATATTATGTAGATCAAGAGATGCACAAGTCCTATCGTGTAATGATTGAGTCCGCAATGTGTGCTGCGGAAAACTTCGCACAAGTAAAAAATCGCACAAATCTTTTTTTATTGGAAAGTCGAGACTATGCTCGTATCATTAATTTTTACCGAAAATACTTTAAAGAAACCTACAGTGAGATATTCATTGGGACAGTAAAACAAATTGTAAACAAATGAATATGAATTATTTTTCATTCTACAATAAGGCCAAGGAATTATTAATAGATTCTCTTGCCTCTCTTTGGTTCAAGGGTCAAGCCCAAGAACAAGAATATATCAAGAGGATTTTGACTAAGGATGAGCCTCTTTTTGCAGAACCTGTATTCCAATCAATATTCCCTTGGGAGGAGAGTGCCGACAGTTTTGAGGAACATTCTTCTAAACTCAGATTGTTAACTCCTTCATTTGTTAATGCACTGAGTAGCGAAGAAGTTGACAAGGATTTGAGATTTCCATTAGACAGGCATCCTTATAAGCATCAAACAGAAAGCTGGAGAACTATGCTTTCTTCTCGACCACAAACCATTGTCGTGACTACCGGAACAGGATCAGGTAAAACAGAGTGTTTTATGATACCAGTGTTGCAAGATTTGGCTAAAACCAATGAAAAAAATTGTGTTCAGGCCATATTCCTTTATCCTTTGAATGCACTGATGAAAAGCCAACAGAAACGTATTCATGCTTGGTGCAAAGCTCTTCCCGAAAAGGTTACCTATGCGATATATAATGGAGAGACCGACAAAGAAAATCGGTCTGACAGATATACTGCATCTCATTATCCACAGCTCGTAACAAGGCCTCAAATAAGGAAAACTCCGCCTCAGATTCTCTTTACTAATCCAACTATGCTCAACTATATGTTGGTACGAGCAGAAGACCGTGAAATCTTGGAAAAATCCAAAGGGAAGCTCAAATGGATTCTTTTAGATGAAGCACATACTTATACTGGCTCTTCAGCCGCTGAATTATCATTGCAAATCCGTCGTGTACTAGATGCTTTTGGCGTAACTATTGATCAAGTGAATTTTGCTGTAACATCAGCGACTATCAGGGATGAAAGTGACCCCAAAACGACGATCAAGCTAAAAACTTTTGTGTCTCAACTCACTGGAAAACCATTTGAAGATATAAAAATAATTAGTGGCAAGCGCATTATTCCAGAACTAAACAAGGGAATTGCAGAAGATCAATTGTCCAAAATAAACAAAAAGTTTAGTATCGAATTGAGTTATTCTGATATTGAGAAGTTGAGAAAAAAGCTTAACTCTTCGCCGGTATTGAAAGCAAAGGAAATCGGTCGTATGCTTGATAAAGGAATTGGGAAAAATGTGGATACCTCATTGGAAATAATAGATGCTCTCGGGGAAAAAGTGAAAGGTATAAACAACGGAGGCGGCCTTGGAGCTTTATTGCCAACACGTGCTCATTTATTTGTTAGATCGATAAGTGGAGTGTATGTTTGCACCAATCCCGATTGTCAGCGTCATAAGGAATATAGATTGTCGATAGGAAGTCTGACAACATATCAAAATATGAATTGTCCAGTTTGTAAATCAAAGATGCTGGAACTTGCTACATGTTCGTCTTGCGGCTCTCCCATTATAGTGGGTGAAACAAGCACAACTAAGGGATTTAGGATGCACACCAATGTAATTGATCTTGACAAGAGTCTTTTCTATGAGCAAAAGGAAGATCTCATTGATTTGGAAGATATGGGAAATATAGAAGATGTTGAGCAAAATGAGGCGGATGGCTTTTCTCGCTTCTTTTTCGCCATTCCGAAGAAAGCATGTCTAAGGAAAAATGCGAATAGAACATATCACATCTTCAATCATCGGAATGGTAAAATAGAACTAGTCCCTGAAGACAATAGAAGCAACAAGTGTTTTACTTCTTTAAAAAGTGAAGAAAGTATTCCTGTAATATATCAATCTCTTCGACACTCAGGAGATAATCACGTTCTTTGTCCTCATTGTGGCAATAATCTCAGCGAGTTTAAAAACCTTGATTATCTCAGAATAAGTGCTACTCAAATTGGACGTACTTTAGCAACATTGCTTCTTGATAATGCTGAACCCATTGACAGTAATGACGCAGACGTTGTATATGAAGGCCGAAAGTATATAACATTTACCGATAGCCGTCAAGGGTCTGCACGTTCTGCGATGGGACTTAATCAGGATGTAGAACGTTCATGGATTCGAGCTTCCATTTTTCATAAACTTGCCGACATGCGTTTGAATGATGTGAAACCTGGTGGTCTGACTCCTGATGAGGAAGCAGAATACAATGCATATCTGAGTATTCGGGAACATCTTCCGACCTTACTTTTTGAAAAATTTAAACGACTTGAAGAAAAAAAGAATGGCACACCAGTAATCCCCAATCCAGAGGAGGTGTCATGGGGGCAAATAAGCCAGTCTCTTGAAAATGACTCAAATTTCAAGAAGTTGTATGAACATGTTGATAAAGCACGTGGCAGAAAAAATTTCAAGAATGCAACGGACTATCTGAAAGCACTTCTTGTCGACCAATTCGGATGGATTCCTAAACGGGCGAACTCATTGGAAACGATGGGATTCGTACGTCTTGTCTATCCAGCACTTAAAAATGCGAAATGCCCAGCACTCATTCAGAAAAGATGTACAGACACCGACTGGCAGAATTTTCTCAAGATTTGTATGGATTATGTCATTCGTGGAGGTCGTCATTATATGCTTTCTGGAGCTTATAAAGATTACCTTACACAAAATAAGTACTGTTCTCCTATATATCCTTCAAATTCAGAACTGAGGAAGAATGGGAGCCCTGTATCGAAATGGTTTAAAGTCAATGTAAGTTCAAAAGGGATTAATGAGAATCAGAATAGACTCGTTCTTCTTCTATGTGCAGTTCTAGGTTATGATGATATTTCTCAAATCAATCAGATAAAGATTGCTGACATCAACTCAATGCTTGATGCCGCATGGGATTTTCTGAGACAAAATGTTCTTGAAGCAACAGATGTAGAAAATCAAGGATATATGCTCGATCTCATGGGGGATAAAGTTAAGCTGCAACTTATCGAAAAAGGTTATCTCTGTCCTGTTGACAATGTTATTATAGATGCACCGTTCTGTGGCTATAGCCCAAGAATGAACGGTTACATCGGTCGTGAAAATTTCGATAGATTCAAAATCAAGACGGAGTTTGTAAATCCGCTTTTCCCATTCAAGTCTGCGGATCAGACAGAAAAGAATGTCATGGAATGGATTGAGAAGAACTTCTTTGAACAAAAGGCTGCTGGTGTGTTCGGGGTTATGAACTCCAGAGTATTTGCTTCAAAACCGATTTTTATATCAGCTGAACATTCTGCTCAGCAATCGTCAGAAGATCTTGACCGATACGAAAGAGAGTTTAATGAGGGGAAAATCAATATTCTTTCTTGCTCAACAACAATGGAGATGGGGGTTGATATTGGTGGTATTACAGAAGTCGTCATGAATAATGTGCCGCCAAAATCATCAAACTACCTTCAGCGTACGGGACGTGCAGGACGAAGAAATGAAACTAAAGCCTTGGCTTTAACTGTTTGTGCTCCCAATCCTATTGGAACTCATACATGGAACAATCCAGATTATCCGATTACACATGTAACAGAAACTCCGTTGTTAAAATTGGAAAGCCGTCAGTTGATTCAACGTCATGTTAATGCGATGGTATTCGCATCCTTTGTAGCAGATCAAGGGGGAATCAGGGTTACGGCAACTCTTAGGGACTTTTTTGTCACGGCAGAAGGGATGTCTTTCTTTGATAAGTTTCTAAATTATATTGATAGTGTAATCAGCGGAAAGGTTGAACGTCTTCAAGAACCATATTCAAAATTAATCAAGGGAACAAGTCTTGCTCAGATAACATTGGCGGATGCCGCACAAGTAGTCAAGAAAGACATAGTTGCTGTTTACAATGTCTTTGATGCTCATAAAGGAGCTCTTGCAAAGGCGATTGAATCTCTGAAGAATGAATCAGGAACGACCAATGCTATCAAAGCTATAGAGAAACAAGAGGAAAATCTTTTAAAGACCTCGATGTTGTCATATCTTGCTGAAAATTCTTTTCTGCCAAGTGCAGGTTTACCCTTAGGACTAGTTGAGTGTCTGCTAGGTGGTAAGGAAAAGGTTGACGGTAACTCACCGACATTGCATATAAGTCAGGCCATCTCCTCTTATGCTCCCGGTAATCCAGTAGTGAAAAACGAATGGGTCTATGAGCCCAATGGTATTCGTCTGAAGACAAAATACGATGACAGCACTTCAAGGTATATCATACAAAATTGCACTCATTGTGGTTATACAACTATTATCTATGGAAGTGCTAAGACGGATTGTCCCAAGTGCGGTCGGCATGGAACTATGCATGGCATAAAGGACATCTCACTATCGACAGATCAGCGTTTTACAGAGGTCGTTGAACCTGCTGCATTCTCCGTAGCATGGGATTCGACCCCGACACGAAAAATGGACTCTCTCGGCAGTATGAATTTCATTCAGCCTATTTTGCTTGAAATGGATGCCTGGCTTCTGAAGACAAATTCTGCAAAAATGTCTATCCGCTGTTCAACGCCAAGGTCTGAGATTCTCTTTTATAATAAAGGAACGAGTGGGTATGGATATGCTTTCTGTCCTTATTGCGGTAGAATGAAATCAGAAAAATCACCAGACTCCACAGAGCGGATGCTGTCGCACCATAAACATCTTCTAGCTTCGACCTCTTGTCCCGGTGGCGAAAATGACGGTGCTGCAGTAAGACGTCATGTGTTGTTGGTCGGAAGATACCAGACTGACTTTGTTGAGATCAAGTTTTATGACAAGGACAACAATCTGGTAGAAGACACAGAGACACTCTATTCTCTCGGCGTGATTCTTAGCCGTAAACTCACGGAGCTGCTCGGAGTCAACGATGGAGAGATTGAATTCGGCTATGATGGCATAAATCATTCTATTTTCATATATGATACTGCTCTCGGTGGTGCAGGTTATTCATTACTCTTCCGAGAATATAAAGATGAAGTCCTAAAAATGGCTTTGGAGACTCTTGAAAGATGCGACTGTGAACGGTCTTGCACGAAGTGCCTTATAGATCGCAGATCGCAATGGTATACGAACTATCTTAACCGGCCCAAGGCTCTAGAATGGTTAAGACAGGAAGTCAAGGCCCGTGTTGCCCCAAAGGAAATTATTTATTTAATGCCTGATTCTCATGCTGTGACATCAGACATCACGACCGAGTTTTATCAGCTCACACGGAACAAGGACATCTCTGGTATCAGAATATTTGTCGACGACAACATTTCTCAATGGGATGCGGAAACATTCCCATTTATAAAAATTCTCACAGAACTATCTCTAGAAGGAGTTGACGTTGCCTTTATACTGCCAAGCGTACCAGATGTAAAATCGCTCTCGTCAGCTGACAGTGCAACTTTAATTGCGGAGGTATTTAAAACCAACTTTAAATGTCTTGAAAACACACTGCCGACAGGATTATTTCCGTTGATGGTCGTGATTATGAATGACGGAATCGTCAAAACATACTTTGGGAAAAATATTGATACATCCTATTCTAAGAATTGGGGAAGTGGAGATGTATTCATAACCACACAGCCAAATTCATTGTCCTATGCCGACATAAATAGAATGCAACTGTTGAGCGCCTTTTCATCGGACGATTCTTCCTTTATGTTCGAATATAGAATAAGAGAACACAGCTCGTTGGGTCGTTTTTTTGATTCTCTGAAAGCTCCGGAAACTGGTAATTGGAATAGAATAATATCTAACCTACGAGGCAAGGCTGTTTCTATTGAATATTCTGATAGATACCTAAAAACGCCCTTAGGCTGTATGCTTTTGGCAAAAATGATTTCCAGTCTGAAGAATGAAGCAGACTTAGTTTTGGTATCAATTAAGGTTATCGTCACAAATATCGTCTCAATTAATGACTCAGATGTGGCAGTAAATGCTATAAAAGATTTTGCCAACGGTAAGAAGAGAAATCATTTCCTGAAGGATGCTATATTTGAACTGACCGGAATAGAACCGGAAATTCAAGATACAGGTTATGTTGAGCATGAACGGTGTCTGACGGTTAAAGCGGATAATGCAGAGGTCTGTATACGTCCAGATGCAGGTATAGCAAAAGGATGGGCACCATTTGGAAGAGATAACGCTGAATGCACCGACCGCGATTTCAGAGAAGATTGGAATATAGATCTCGAACTGTTCAATAAACAGCAGATAGGAAACGGAATACTTTACACCATCTCATATAAGCAACTCTAACAATGTCAGAAAATAGAAACGCTCAGTATCGTTATCAAGTGCTGGACAGATGCTTCAGTGACTGGAATAAGAAATATACTATCGAAGATCTCCTTGAAATAGTCAACAATCATCTTTATGAATTGGAAGGTTCGGACTCTACCATCAAGTTGCGTCAGTTACGAGGTGACCTAAATGCCATAAGAAAGATGCTACCCGATAACATCTATCTTGATGCCAAACCATTTGGAGGAAAGAAATGCTACTACAGATATTCTGAGCCAAACTATTCAATCTACCAGAATGGTCTATCGGTTACCGAGGTTAACTCTTTACGCTCGATAATTGAAATGCTTAGTAAATATCGTGGAGTTACTGGTAATGCTTGGCTTGAAGATGTTATCTCCAATCTAGAACTTCGTTTTGGAGTAAAATCGGATAGAGAAAATCTTATTTCATTTCAGTGTAACTCATGTTTAAAAGGGCTTGAATACCTTTCAACTCTCATAGACGCAACAATCAATCACCAGCCCCTCGAAGTAAGCTACACAACACACGCAGGCATTAGTTCAACGAATGTGCTTCATCCATATTATATGAAACAATATAATAACAGATGGTTCATATTCGGACGTATTAATGGGAGAGATTATATTGTCAACCGAGCCCTTGACCGAATTGAAGGGATAAGTAGAAGTGATGTACCATTCTGTAAAAATGACCTTGTGGATTTTAACTCTTACTTTGATGATATTGTAGGGGTATCGGTGCCTTATGAAGTACAGGAAGCCGAAACAATTATTTTGCAATTTAGTTCAGAACGATTTAAATACATTGTTTCAAAGCCACTGCACACCTCACAGGAAATTATTGATGAATACAAGTGCATAGTTACCATCAAAGTAATACCAACACGAGAACTTGACCAATTAATTCTAGCTTTTGGACCTGATGTTGAAGTCCTAGCTCCAGATAAATACAGAATGAGCATTAAGACTAAAATTGAGAAATGTCTCAACAAATATCGCTCTGTGCATTGCGATTGCATATAAAATTATACTTTTATAATAAACAGATATAACAGAGCAGATATTAACCAACATTATATGGAACGTGATAGTGTGCAAAATATTAAAATTGAACATTCTAAAAGAAAAGGCGTATCAAGCTTTGTATTGAGTAATGATACGCCTCTTTTAAGAGTCCTTTAAATCTACTCTTCAAAAAGCGAAAGTATATAAAATCTGATATATTTTTATCTGATTACGAATTTTGTATAGAAGATTGATTATACATATACACTCTTTATCTACGGCAGTATTATGGCTTTTTCATTTAAATATCCCATCTTTCAGGGAAGTATTAGTATTAAATGAAAGAGCTATATGGCTGTATAAAGTCTAATTTTTATCTTAACACTGGCCATGGGCTTACTTTTTAGGTTTGTCCGTAATAGACTTGTCCTTGATGGATTTCGCCTTGCTGTCCAGTTCTCTTGCGGCCTGATCCTTCAGCCGTGCCTGCTCGGTCAATGCTGCCTTTCTCTGTATAGTTTCCTCGTAGGCTTCCACGTCCTCACGTATCTGCCTGATTTGTCCGTTGTTCCGGTTCGGCCCGAAGAGGTTCTCAAGTTCTACAAGTTGTTCGGGTGTAGCCTCTCCTTTCATCTTGACATAACGATATTTCAGATCATTATCGACTTGCACGTTATCTGTCCTCACCGAAAAATAGAGAGCCACGGACAGAATCACGATTGTCGCGAACATCACGGAAAAACTCCCAAGGATGTACGGGGATTTTATGCTCAGGCTGAAATGATGGTTGATGTTGCTTGTCTTGACGGCATTCTTTCTGATTGTGTCATTGGTCTCACAAAACAGGTTTTCCACTTTCTCCTGATTTTGCCGCTGTTCATCACGCATTTCCGACAAGACCTGTCCAAGTCTTTCCTGTGACGAGTTTTTCCTGTCCATGGAAATCATATCGTTCTTGATGGCGGCAAGTCCCTCGCACATGCGAGCCAACAATTTGCGAAATGTCTCATGACCATTCTTGACTTCATTCAGCACGGACTCATCCTTTTCCTTTTCATTGTTAACTGTCGGGCTGTTACCTTCCAGCAAGGGAGCGGACAGCCCGTTGATTTTGTTTTCGATTCTTTCCAGGCATCCGAAGATGCTCTCGATATATTCTTCCAATTTCATATTCCTGCAATTTTAATGTTAATGAATAATTTGAATGAAGAAAGGACAGGCTACAGCCCGAATCCTTTCCTCTTTTTCTTTTTCTTGCGTTTGCGCAAGAGTTCTTCTTGAGATAACAGCTCTTCGGGAGCGGTGCCATTTGTCGGACTGAACAGTCCCGGTCCCGTACTTTCGAAAAGATGGCCTCCGTTCGGTATCCTTTGTTGCACCTTATGTTCGGATTCCTGTTGGGTTTCCGAAGGCTTCCAACTCAATTGGGCATTCAGTCTGGCAAAGCTGAACTCCCTGCTGATCTGTGAGGCCTTGAAGGTCTGCCCGTCCTTGGTGAACCGGATTCCCTGTATGTCATCCGGCTTTTTTATCTCCTTGGTACGTTTTACAAATTCCAGCCTGATGCCACGGCGAAGCAGGTAATCGTTGAACTCTTTCCATGTTTTGGAATGCCTCAAAGCTGCCTTAACGGTATTGAAGATTTCGTATTTCACACGCTCCGAAGCATGGAGTTTCTCCACATTAGTCTTGCCCTTGTCCTCGGCATATGTCAGCCCGTACTTGTTCTTAAGCAGTTTCGTGGCGATTTCATTACGCTTGTAATCGCCTTGGGAAGAGATTACCTTGCCGTCATATCCTATGCGGTTGTAAACCAGGTGACAGTGCGGATTGTCTGCGTTATGGTGTCTTACCAGAATAAACTGAGTGTTTTTTATCCCCATCAGTTCCATGTATTCCCGGGCTATTTTAGCCATAAATTCATCCGTCAACAATGCCTTATCCTCAGGTTTGAAACTCAATGCAATGTGTCCGACAGGCTGTTTTATCTTCGGATTAAGCTCACACTGGTAGTTGAAACTGTCCGTTATTTCCCGGATATTTCCCAGCAATACGCCATCTGAGTCAATAATTGCCGCGTTGTCCTTGCCCATCACGTAGCGGATACAGCCGCCGAAGGATTTCCCTTTCTTGATTTTGCCAATCATGACGGCCTCCTTTCTCCGTACCTGTACCGGACAATAATCTCCTTGAGTTTCTGCAGGAGTTCTGTCACTATCCTTTGGGTACGGTGGAACCCGGCCTGATGGGACAGTCGGGTCAGCTGGTTCAGGTTGTTTGCCATACCCGTAAGGCTGCGTATGACGGCTGTCTCTTCGGCCGAGTGCCTGGCCGTTATCGTCGTCTCAAAGGCTGATACGCGGAGAAATTCCGCCAGCGTGAGGTTGGCCTGTCTGCTGCGTCGGCATAACCGTTCATAGTCTATCTTGGAGAATTTCACTGTAACGGCTTTGCTGAGTTTGCACACTCCGCTTACTTTTGGGCGTCCCCTCGGTCTGTTTTTCTTTCTGTCATTCATATTTTCTTTGTTTGATTTTTGATTATTCTTTTTCTCACAATCTGCGAACACCGGGAGCGGATTGCCTCCACTCTTCGGGAGTGGAGCGAGGTTTTCGGGATGCCCGAAAGATAACCTCGCTAACTCCCAAAACTGAAGTTTTGTCCGTTACCCCCTCAGGTCGGCTACAGACTGTCTGAATATTGTAATGACTGGAGTCAGTAAGTCTGTCATTCAGGAAAATATCACAGTTTTCTCCACTGCTCGAAGTCTTCCGAGTAGATTTCAAGATGCTGTCGGGCAATGTTCTCAAGCAGTCCTGAAACGCTCATCTTGCGTCCTCCCAACCTGCGGACAAACTCGTCCAGCCTGTCACGTACCTCGCCGCTAACAAACACGGGCTTGCGGTCTTCGATTCTCGGGACCTGAAGAAAGGCTTTCCGGTATTCGTCCAGGGAAAGCTTCCTCTGCCTGCTGCTTATACGACGCTGAGACGTTGGAACGGCTTCTTCTTTTCCTGTTGATGGTTGCAGGTTCTCGGATGTGGTGTCGGTCTGTTCTACCGTTCCTTCTGACTTCTCTTTTCCTATATCATTCAAGGATGATTCCCTGGCAGTCTCAATGCTGCCATCTGACGGGAGTATGAGTGACATATCCGTACCTGTCATGGCCTCCCATTCTTCTTTGGTCAATTTCTTTTTTGTTACCATACATTTTTGATTTTAATCGGTTTACTCACTGGTCTCGGTGCGCACCTTGACTCGTTGTCGTGAGCAAAGGAAATGTGTATAGTGAACAGAATCAAGCAAATGGAGATACCGTGGCAATTATGTTACCCTATGCACAATACTGATTGGGCGGTCGGTGCTGCCTGCCGTGATTTGCCGGAGTGATTTCTCCATACCGGATTGTTCAAGCAAATTCTGTTTATAAAGAAAGCTCATTGTATGCAGTTGAGATGTAACATGATGTCATTCCGGGCAACGCATCGTCACCGGTCTGAAAATCCATTGCAGTGTGATTTCTACTGCTTTTATTTGTAGTGGGAACAGAAAAAACAGTCATATTTCCAACCGAGAATAGGACGATGATACATGATGGCATATCGGCTGTAAAAGACCTGTTCTGTTCCGGAATTTTGAATATATGTTTAACTAGAAAATAAAGAAGACAATGGAAATCATCAGCTTTGAAAAAAGAACTTTCGAGGAGATTGCCACCAAGCTGGATCGCTTCGTGCAGCGGGTGGAAAGTCTGTGCCGCGAACACGGCGGGAAGGAAACAAGTGAATGGATGGACAACCACGAGGTCTGCCGCAGGTTGCGTATCAGTCCGAGAACCTTGCAGACCTTAAGGGATAACGGGACGCTTGCCTTTACCAAAATCGGGAACCGGACTTACTACCGTCCTGATGATGTGGAGCGGGTAGTCGGAAACGTGGAGGACAAACGTAAGGAAGCCCGCTGGAAAGGAACGACCATTTGAGTGAGTTTCAAGAATAATGTATAACTCAATATCAAACGTGTATGAGTAATGAAATCAGAGAAAAGGACCACGAGTGGGTAAAGGCGTTCCACTCGAATTTCGACAGGTTGTTGGCCCTGCTCGAAAAGTTGTTGGAAAAACGGCAACCGTCTGCCTATGGCGATGAATTGCTGACGGACAAGGAAGTGGCATTCCTGCTGAAAGTAAGCCGGAGAACCCTGCAGGACTACCGCAACAACGGCATTCTGCCTTACACACAGGTAGGCGGCAAGATTCTCTACCGGGCTTCTGACATAGAAAAGACACTGATGAAAGGGTACAAGGAGGCGTACAGGAAATAATGGATATGTTTGTCTTGCTCTATAATCTGCATCATTTGCCTATGGAAATGGTGCAGATTTTTGCTATAGCTCATATTGTATATAAATTACCTTTATAGACTTATTTGTCTATATTCTACGATTATAGGTTATTTAGTCTATAATTTGGCGGAATAAAAGAAAATTCATACCTTTGTTATCAAATCAATGGACAATAATATGTTTGCAACAATTTCAGCGGATATAGTTTCGTCCACTTCCTTGTCCGTGAATGAAACTATAGGATTAAAGCAAAGGATAGAATCATTATTTAGCTTGTTAAAAGTGAGTTATCCTGATTTTGAAGGTCGCCAAATAAAAGGGGACTATATAGAGTGTGTAATGCAGAATGTATCAAACGTATTCCGGATAGCCTTTATAATCAAATCCTGCATCAAATCTTTTTCCACAGCTAAAAATGAAAAGACGAAAAATTTCCATACATACGGAATACGAATGGCCATTGGTATTGGAGATATGAGAATAGTGAATACCGAACAAGGCATTTGGGATGGTGAGGCTATATATCTGTCAGGACGTGCGCTTGAGGAGATGAGTTCCCTTAATAAGGGAACGATGTCTGTTCATACAAGTAAAAAGCAATTATCTGCCCCTTTACAAACTATAGCTCTTTTGACCGATGCCATATTAAATGATATGACTGTGCGCCAAAGTGAAGTCGTTTACTATAAACTGCTTGGTTTTAAAGAGGCAGACATTGCCAAGAAACTGGGTATATCCCAAGCCAGTGTAAATAATGCTTCTACAGCTACAAAATGGTATTGTATAGAAGAATCTATAAAGTATTTTGAACAGATAAATTTTAAAGAATATGAATAATTGGTTGTTTTTAAGTCTGTTATTGGCACATGTTATAGGAGATTTTTACCTGCAAAATGATAAATACTGTGCACAGAAAGAGGAAAGGAAGTTCAAAAGCTGGTTCCTGTATGTGCATTCGCTTATTATCGGCGTGGTATCATGGGCAGTTGTTCCTATTTATGAATTCAGATTTTATGCCCTTGCCATTGCTTTTTCTCATCTGGTGATAGATGTTATCAAAACATATAGCCCCAAAGGATTATGGAATTTTGTGATTGATCAGGTTGCTCATTTGGCGATATTGATTATAGTGACATTTTTCTTTGACTCTACAACAAAGTTGCCAATCCAATCAATGGATTGCAATGGTACCTACTCTATACCTTTGTTCATATTGGCGTTACTATTGTGCATCAAGCCTGCAAACATCCTGATCAAGCTGGTCTTAAAGAAATATCAAGTTGGAGAGACACAATCTTGTGAAAATATCAAAAATGCAGGAGCGTTGATTGGAAATTTAGAGCGCATTCTTACAATCATATTCGTTATCATTGGGCAATATGAAGCAATCGGTTTTATCATAGCGGCAAAATCCATACTTCGATTCAAAGACACGGATACAGCAAAAACAGAATATGTCCTTGCCGGAACGTTTCTGAGTTTTGGAATTGCATTACTGTGTGGTTTAATGGCAACAAAATAACAGATGGACAGTTTTCAAGAGAAATACAATGCGCTTATCATTAAATACAATGCCCTACTTACTGAAAATGAAGAACTTAAGTCAATACTTTCACAGCATGGTATAGTGTATTCCTCCATCAAACGTGCTGATGAAAGTGCAGCATTTTCTTCCATAACATATCCTCCAATCAAACTCTCTCTTGATGAGAAAATTGCATTGTTCCGTAACTTTTTCAAGGGACGGGATGATGTTTTTGCACGACGATGGTTCAACAAAACCACAGAAAAGGGTGGTTACCAACCTGTATGTATCAACGAATGGCGCAGAGGAATATGTGACAAGAAAAAGCATAAATGTGCAGAGTGTCCCAACCGCAATTTTGCCCCGTTAACCAATCAAGACATATACCGACATCTGGAAGGTAAAGATGAGAACGGATGCGATGTTATAGGTCTGTACGTTGTTACTTCTGATAATAAATGTTCTTTCCTGTGTGCTGATTTTGATGACAAGAATTGTACTCATGGATATAAGAACGATGTATTGGCATTTATTTCCATTTGTAGAGAGTGGAGAATTCCGTTCAGTATAGAACGCTCACGCTCTGGCAATGGCGCTCATGTGTGGACTTTCTTTAATGAACCCATACCGGCCTGCAAAGCAAGGAAATTAGGCAATACAATTCTTACGGAAGCCATGAAGCGCAATGGGCGGATGACATTCGATTCATACGATCGTTTCTTTCCCAATCAGGATAAAGTACCGGAAGGCGGATTCGGCAATCTCATTGCGTTACCATTGCAAGGAAAAGCCAGAAAAGCAGGAAACAGCGTTTTTGTAGATGATCAGTTTCTTCCGTTCCAGAATCAATGGGCATACCTGTACAATGTAAGAAAAATAGATGAAAGTACCGTAGATACATTATTGACACAGCATCAGCAGGAAGATTTTGGAACATTGGCCACATCTTCGGAAAATAAACCGTGGGAAATACCAGTCATACAAGATGCGACACAGGAAGACTTTAACGGCAGGCTTATAATACATAAATCAGACAGGATATATATTCCATTAAAATCTATTTCAGATAAGGTTAGTAATCATTTGAAACATATTGCGGCGTTCAAAAATCCTGAATTTTACAGCAAACAGGCGATGCGTATTCCCACATATAACATTCCTCGTATTATCTGCCGTGCAGATTTTACCGATGAATATCTTGCAATGCCTCGAGGGTGTGAGGATGCCATTATCAACATGCTGTATTCCCTCAAAATTGATTATGAAATAGTTGATAATACAAATCATGGTAAACCTATTGGCGTAACATTCAAAGGAAAGGAACGCGATGAACAGTTGGATGCCATCAATGCCCTCATGCCATTTTCCAATGGTGTATTGTCTGCAACGACAGCCTTTGGAAAGACTGTTACAGCCGCGGCTCTGATTGCCCGAAGAAAGACAAATACTCTTATTCTGGTACACTCCAAGGCATTGCTTATGCAATGGCATGAACGTCTGTCTGAATTTCTTGACATAGATTTTACAGAAGATGAGATTTCCAAGAAACGAGGAAGGAAGAAGGCATTTTCTCCAGTCGGGTGTCTTGATTCTACCTCTAACACGTTGCATGGTGTTATTGATATAGCCCTTATGCAGTCGTGTTTTGAAAATGACGAAGTCAAGCCTTTTATAAAAGGATACGGGATGGTCATTGTAGACGAGTGTCATCACGTATCTTCCATAACATTTGAGAATGTATTAAAGCATGTTACGGCACATTATGTCTATGGACTTACTGCCACTCCAATCCGTAAAGATGGTTTGCAGCCTATAATCTTCATGCAATGCGGTCCGATTCGTTTTTCTGCCGATGCCAAGGCGCAGATACAGAAGCAGTCGTTCCAGCGTTATCTTGTGCCGAGATTTACATCTTACAGACCTGTTACCGATGACAAGCAATCGTTTACGGAACTATCACAATCCCTCGCTGAATCGGAAATACGAAATAATCTTATTGTAGAGGATGTCCTTAATGTTGTAGCGGCAGGTCGAACACCTATAATACTTACTGCCAGAACTTCTCATGTAGAATTGCTTGCCGAAATGTTGAAGCAACATATCATCAACATCATACAACTCACAGGAGAAGGGAGTGCAAAGAACAAGAGAGAAACGCTGCAAAAGTTACAAGATATCCCCAAAGACGCCCCTCTTGTAATAGTAGCCACGGGAAAATATGTGGGAGAGGGATTTGACTATCCACGACTTGATACACTGCTTTTGGCACTGCCAATCTCATGGAAAGGATTGGTGGCACAATATGCCGGACGTTTGCACCGTGAGAATGAGGGAAAGAAAGATGTTCGTATTTATGACTATATTGATATACACGAACCTGTTTGTGAGAATATGTATCGTAAACGCCTAAAAGGATACTCTGCCATCGGTTATCGGGTACTGTCAAAAGATACTCAGACACTGTTTGATAATACAGATGACTTACAAACATCATCATATGAAGGACAGATTTTCAATGGTAACACATTCCGTTTGGCATTTATGCAAAATTTGAAAAGTTCAAGACAATCTATTGTCATATCCTCTCCAAAACTCTATCATACAGAACGAAACACATTTGTTAAAATGCTCAGAGAGCTTCATGCAAGTGGTGTTCAAGTTGCAATTCTTACATCAGAGGAAAGCAGTCAGACGAATTATCTAAAAAGTTTGGGATTATATGTAAAGATTGTACCTAAACTATCTTTATCCTCGTGTATCATAGATAGGTCCACGGTCTGGTATGGCAGTATCAATATACTTGGCTATGTAACAGAGGAAGATAACATTATTAAAATCACAGATGGTAAACTTGCAAATGAGCTACTTGATGTCATTTACAATAGCGGAAAATAGAAAAAATAAGTGGAAAAATCATCATTTTACTCTCGCATGACAGTATCCCAAATGTGATGACTCTTGCCGAACAGATGAGAATAACAGCCAAAGCTGCAGAAAACAAAAATTGATTTTTCTGGAGGGAGCGCAGTTTACCGTCTGCCCACTTTATTGTATTTCTAAAAAATATCCTTCTTAAGTAATGGGAACAGCATATAGAAATAGAATCGGATGTGATTTAATTTCCATCTATATGCTGTTTTATATTTTTCTTCTGACTTTTCCGTCAGTCGCTTGTTTCCGCTGCCGTCGGTATCCATTGTACAGACGTGAAAGGGAAAAGGTTTTCGGGCTGAATACGCTCTGAAAGAGGAAGATTCAGCCCGAAACGGCAAAGCCGCCTGACCTTTTCGCTTTCAATAGAGTCTGTACTAACTTCTATGGACGGCAGAGGGAACGGACGACTGTCCGGGATTGTTCTTTTGCTCTTGTCTTCGTTTAATCAGCTTGTCCATGTCCTCGGATATTTTATCATCGGTTACTTTGGCATATCCTTGTGTCGTTTTAATACTCGTGTGTCCCATCATTTTACTTATACTTTCTATCGGGACACCTGCAGAAAGCATCAAAGTGCCGAACGAATGCCTGCTGGCGTGATAGCTCAAATTCTCCTTTATACCGGCCACGATGCCTATTTCATGTATGCAGTACCATAACATGTCACGTTTTGGCAATGGGAATATGGGGTTGCTTTCATCCGTTGTGTTATACATAGCCAATATCTGTTCAGCTATGGGATGAAGAGGTATGAATGACTCCACATCCGTTTTTTTACGGTTGATACGGATGTACTTTCTTCCGTCTAAAGTCGTTTCAATATGTGAAGGATAGAGCCGTTTAACATCAACGTAAGACAATCCGGTGAAGCAGGAAAATATGAAAGCCCTGCGGGTAAGTTCCTGCAATCTTTCCGGCATAGGCTGCTCCATAATCCTTTGCAACTCAGCCCTGCTTATATGTTTCAATTTACCTGTAGGCTTTTTCTCGTAAGGTACATCCGCAAGCGGGTTGAAACGGAGAACCTCCCTGTCAACGGCAATATATATCAGTCTGTTCAGCCATGTAAGACAGTGGTTGATGTGACTCGCACCGCAACCTTTACCCTTCAGATATAGTTTGTATTCCCAACCGAAATCTTCTGTAATGTCTTCAAAAGCTATGTCATTCATCCCCATAGAAAGCAGGTATTCGTGCAGGTATGCCTGAGTAGACTTGGACTGACGGTAAGATGAGGTAGAATTTATCGCTACGGAACGGATTCTCAACCTTTCGCGTTCTTCTTCTCCGGTTTTCAAAAGAGTTACAGGAACAGTCCCTACACATGTTATTTCGTTTTTCAGCATTTCAGCAGTTATCATACCCGTTTCCTTTAACAGGTTCATGTAAGAAGTTTCAAGCCTTGCCCGTAGGTTCGCAAGAAGACCGTTTGTCCTGCCATCTTTTACCGTTCCGTTTTTGGTATTCCAGCATTCAGGATTGCAATAATATCCGGTAGTAAATACACTGCTCTTGCCGTCAATCGTGATACGGCACATGATGGCTGTTGTCCAGTCGGCTTTGACCTTGCCTCGGTTAATATAATAGAGAATTGAAAATGTACTTCGCATTGTTTAAATATTTTAAGAGTTATAGAATCAGTTTCAGGTCTTTTGTCGCCTCGATATATTTGTCCATGTCCTCAAAAAGTTTTTTGGGAGTCACACGGGCATATACTTGGGTTGTACCTATATCCGCATGTCCCAGCATCCTGCTGACAGTTTCAATCGGCACACCGTTTTCCAATGTCATAAGGGTCGAGAACGAATGTCTCCCCATGTGGTATGACAAACGGCCTTTTATCCCGACTTTCATTTTGATGCTTGTAAGACACCACTTCAAAGCCTGGTAGGGGATGACAGGAAACAAGGTAGCCCTTGTCTCATCCTTGTACTTTTCAATAAGAACCACGGCTTCCGGCAACAGCTTGACACGGCACAGTTGTCCGTTTTTGCCTCTTCGGTACTTCAACCATGGCGCTCCCTGATCATCCTTGGATAGGTTATCAGGAGTAATTGCAACTACGTCAACATATGAAGTTCCGGTGTAGCAGGCGAAAAGAAACATATCCCTGACAATAGAGTGTTCGGGGCGGCAGCCGGTAAGCTCTACATCTCTTATTTTTTCGAAATCATCCTTGCTCAATGCTCTCGGTGGTGTCTCTTTCTGTTTTGGCAGCTGGTAGTGTTCAAAATAGGACTTGTCCGAATGTCCTTCCTTGAACGCGATACGGCAAATCTTTTTCAGTATGGCCAAATAGTGACGCACAGTCTGGACTCCCAGTCGTTTCTCAATTACTACATATTCCTGAAATTCACGTATAAACAGTTCATTAAGCTGGCAAAAGGCAAGGTCTGACACCTTGAATCTGCAATTTATGAATTCTGCAAGACGGTTACGGGTATAAATATAGTTTGGAAGTGTACGGTGGGATATGTCTATCCCCACACGGGACTTCACTTCCTCGATATGCCTGTCGAACAGCTTGAGCAATGTCATTTGGGTATCTTTGCTGCCTTGAAGCATTTCTTTTACATCCGTTGCATTAAAATCATTTTTCCGCTCCACGAGAGAATCAAAGGCAGAGTTTACAGCCAATAGCAACCTGTCGATTTTTGCATTGGTTTCCACCGCTTCTTTACTTTTTCCATTCAACCGACTCTCCCGTGGATTCCATAACTCTGGAGCACATGACAGCTTGCAACTGAATTGCGCCATCGTGTTGTTCACCGTTATTCGTCCCATAATTGGAGCCTTTCCGAACTTGTCAAGACCGCTCTTTTTCAGGTAGAGCAACACCTTGAATTTTTCTACTTTCATACGCTTATTCTTTAATGGCAAAATTACCTAATTTATAAGCGCTCTTAGATATGCAAAACATTGACGACCAGTGAATAATAGCCCATCGTGATAGATTCTGTACTCCTCATTGCGTTACCTGTATGCTTCGGTAACTGGACAGCTAACGCTTTGGTAACTGAACGAATACTATAAATTACCTTTTTTTGCGTTTTACTCATTTGGCAGAATTCAGCGAATATGCTAAATACCAACCATTTAAGTTTTATCTACTCATTTTTGTTATCGCTTGCTTTCCTGTTACTTATGCATGTGGCCCGCCACACCTTCGCCTGCATGGCCGTCGAATACGGAATGCCGATCGACGTGCTGGCCAAGATTCTCGGGCACTCGAACACCAACATGACGCGCCACTACGCCAAATTCTCCGAGACAGTCATCGGCCGTGAGATGGAGGCGTTCGGCGAGCGGCTGGCATCGGCTACTTGATACCTGAAAGGATTCGGCCAAAAGCGCCCCTCGGATGAGGGGCGCCGACGCCTATCGCTGGCTCTCTTCAATCAGAGAGTTGCGCAGCAGATCCAGAAACCGTGTCAGCCGCAACTTGCGGTTGATGACTCCACGGCGGCATTGGATGGGATTGTTGATGCGGACGTTGAACATCCACGAGAACAGCTCGACCAACTGTTCCACATTGGCACGGGTACCATTGATACGCCGTCCCACGCCGGCAGCATGCAACGCCGCAATCAGCTCCATGAGATCCGTCGGCGTGAACGGCTCGGCCAGATAGAGCGCCGAGCGGGGTTTTTCGGGTTCCCTCAATCGGTTCATGACCGCAGGATGCTCGATACGCAGATGAACCATCCGCATCTCAAATTCCAGATGTGAGACGGCTCCTTCCCAAAGCGCGACAAGCGCCGCCGGACGCGGATCGTGCATTATTACGGGATTACATGACAGGAATTGCGTTCAGGGACAACAGACAAATGTCCACGGGGGCAAATATGCCAGTCGGCAGAAAACGTAAATCATCACTCAAATATCAAAGATTTTTATTTCAGATTGATACATTTAAAACATTAAATTTCAATAAATCTTGCTAAAACATGCAATTGTCTGAATGCTTATATTGCAGTTCTCGTAGAAATATTCTAAAAAAAGATAGGATGGTTTTAGCCATCCTATCCCAGTGAGCAATCTCGTAATTTTGAACTTTTTATTTTAATGTTTTAACACATTATAGATAAGAGATTTTCACTCGAAATTATTTGTCGGTTGACAAATGCCTTCCACACTTTGAAGCGTTACTGGTCTGACCGTTATTAGCGTTTCAACCACATCTTCTTGTCCTTACCTTACACTTAATGCCGGAGCGGCACGAATATTACAGATTATAGCATTCGCCTCATTTCCAAAGAAAACTCGGCACGGGATGTTCGGGCATTGCGCACGTCATCCGGAATGATCGTCCGGGAATATACGCTGGTTTCGGCCGGCTCGGTTCGGGTGGTCATCGTCAGGGTGTTCCCGCCATTCGTCAACTCGAAATCGTAGCCGTTGCCCCAGCTCTCGCCGTCGTCGTACACTCCGGTCAGCCGGGATCCGTCGATCGAATAACGCCCGGTGTATTTGGTGTAGTTCGATGTTTCGACCTTCTGATAAAGTCCGAATGTCGCTGCCGAAGTGAATTCTACGTATACCTCAAATCCTTCGGGAGCATTCTCTGACCAAGAAGTAAGGCGCCATTCGCCTACGATTTCCGACTGAATGTTGGGGGCATCGTCGTCATCCGAACAGCTTGCGGCGAAAATGCCGAGCAGGGAGAAAACGAGCAGATGATAAAGATGTTTTTTCATTGCAAGCACTGTTTTTATAACCAACCTCCGTTTGCTGCGCCGGCCGAACGGGCGATGACGGCGAATTCCTTGGTGATGACCATGCCGCCCATCACGACGCCCGTTCCAGGTTTCGTACCGCCGGCTATCGCCGAAACCTTGATTTTGGCCGATCCGGGTTTCGTGCATTTGATCATCAGTTTTCCATTATACATTTTGGGAGCCGCCTTGATGCCAAGCTTTTCCATATCCTTGGCCGACATCTGGATATCGGTATAGGTAAGGTCTTCGGCACCCTGTCCGAAATGCTGCGTCAGCGGAATGAGCTGCACCTCGCCCAATGCGACCTGCAGACAAGGCGTTCCTTCAATCTGCATGAGCAGCTGATAGGCATCGGTAATGCCGGTGCCCATTTTGCCGCGGTAAATCGACACGTCGGCGATCGTAGCTTTCGAGCCTTCGCCCAGCCGGGAGTCGATTTCATTGACCGAGGTGAGCAGCATGGTCTTGAATTCGTCGAGCGAGTATCTCTTCCCTTTCTCCAGGGCATAGGAGAGGCCGAGTGCGGCTACGCCCGAGACGTGCGGGCAAGCCATCGAGGTTCCCTGCATGTAGCCGTAATCCGCTCCGTTGCTCGTTTCGGAGCAGAGCGTCGAAAGGACGCCGGCTTTCTCCCCACCGCTCAAACCGCTCGTTTCGCCGCCGGGAGCCGCGATATTACAGCCGGAACCGTAGTTGGTATAATTGGCTGGCAGGTAGTCGGGCGAGAACGAGGTGACGGAGATATAATCACGATAGCCTGCCGGATAGCCGGACATGGCTGTCGATTCGTTGCCGGCGGAAAAAATGATCAGTCCGCCGTCGAGGGCCTCGCAGTTCTTCTGGGCGGCGAAGTACTGAAGCGCCTCGTAATCCATCGGCGATTGTTTGATGAACATGTTGTCCGACGTGTATATTCCAGCCTTGATGCCCCACGAGCACTGGAGGATGGAGGCACCGTGATCCGCGGCGTATTTTACGGCACGGCTCGACACGAGGGCGTCACCCGTCAGGTCTCCCGAGAAGATCTGGCACGACATGAGACGCACACCGTCTCCCTTGCCCGTACCTCCGGCCACGCCGCAGACGCCGATGCCGTTGTTATTGACGGCGGCTACCGTGCCCGCAACGTGCGTTCCGTGTCCCGAATCGCCCTTCTGACCCCATGAAATGGAACCGTCGGCAGCGAAGTTCCATCCGTGAATGTCCTGGTTCTTGTATTCGGGCGAAGGGTTCGGATTGATCCACATGTTGGCCGCCAGATCCGGATGAGTGTATTTCACCCCTTCGTCCACGATGGCGACGATGACTTCGGGATTACCTGCCGTGAGCTTCCATGCGTCGGCCACATTGATGTCGGCTCCGGCCACCGATGTAGTGGCAACGGCCTGGTCGGCATTGTTGATGTAATGCCACTGCCAGAAAAGATTCGGGTCGTTGAAATCCGCTGTAACCAAAGCGCGGGTCTGGCCGTTCGCCGTTGCTTGGAACGGATAGGTTTTGCAGTCGGAAGCCCGGTAGAGACGGGTGCGGAACTGTACTTTCGAGATTTCGGCGACACCCGCGAGTCTCTCCGCCGCCTTGTCGAGATCCTCCTCCGATGCGAACCGGAGCACATACCATCTGTGAAGCCCTGCCGCACGGGTGCGGGCCTCGTGTTCGCCGGCTTCGGGGAAGACGCGCTCCAGCGAGGTGACATGCAGGTCGTTCAGGATGTCATCGACGGATTCGATGCCCGAACGGGTCAGCGCCGAACGGGTCTTGGCCGCATTCAACGCATTCTGTTCGAGACTGGGAATGGCTTCTTCGCCGAATTTTACGATGAGCGAACCGGCCACGGCGTCGTCCGACGTATTGCAGATTTTGCCCGAAGTCTCGATTTCGGGAGCGGAATCCCCGCGGTTCGGTATCTCCTGCATGGGATCCGTCGAGCAGGCGGCCAGCAGCAGGGAGGCGAAAATCAGGAGTTTCGTTTTGTTATGCATATATCATGCTGATTTTTGAGTCCGGCAGGTTGTTTTTGGCTTGAAAAAAAGGGAGAGGCCGGCACTTGCCGGACGACCGGCCTCTCCCGATCCGATATTACTTGAGCGTGACTTCGGCAGCGGCCGTTTTCCGGAAGCGGAGTTCCGATCCCGAACCGTTCGCACGCTGCACAGCGTCGCTGAATCCGACCGTAGCCCTTACAACTTTCGCTTCAGGAGCCGATGCGGGCAGGAATCCTTTCGCATAGTCGGTCGGTACGGTTTTGACGGAACCGCGTTCTGTAGAAACGGAGAATTCGAGCCGTTCGACGTAATTCCGCGGCTGCCGGAGCTCTGCGGCCATTCGGCGCAATTCTGCGATCCGCTCTGCGGCCAGTTCGGGAATGCCGCCCATATCCTTGGCGGGATCGACGAGCAACATGTCCGTAAGGATCGAATAGGGGGTCGTCGTACTCAACGTATACAGATAACGGAACGTGGCTCCCTGCTCGACATAGTTCGGAGTGGGCACGAAATAGATATAACCGTCGGCCACGGCGCCTCCGATGAACGGATAATTGACCGCATAGAGCGATTCGGGATCCTCCTCCGAGACGCAGCCGGCGATGATGTCCTCGCCGTTGATGACACCGATCGGGTCTTGCGAAAGCATCGGAGAGATCGCCCCGGTTATTCCTGCGAGCGGAGCTGCCGAAGGCACATAGACCGCAGGAATCTGACCGCCTTCGTCGAATGTGAGACCGGTAAGCCCAGTAATGGTCAGCAGATCGACCGAACTGCCTGCCGTCGGGTCGTCTTCAATGGTTACCGTACCGATCTTCCGGCGCATCTGCTTTTCATCCATGACGTTGATGGCATAATAGTTCCATTCGGTCGAAATGAGATACTCCTTCGAGGGTTGTTCTTTCTGCGGCAGGAAATCCGAGTAGAGGAACTCGCTCTCCAATCCCGGGTTGTATTTGCCGGTAGTCTTGATGGATGCCGTGACGAGTTTGCGGACATATCCGTTGTAAGCCAGTCCGGCGAACGTATACTCCGTATCGCCGTTCAGCCCCGTGAGCATGATGCTGTAATGTCCGCCGTTGATGGCATCGAGCTGCTCTTTGGTGAAATCCTTGCCCATCTGCTGGAGGAAAGCCGTCATGTCCAGTCCCTGGATGGCTTTCGTCTTGAAGACACCGTATTTGACGGATTCTATTTCCTCGCCGTAGGCCCAGAATTTCGCTGCATTGTCCGTCGTAATGCCTTGTCCCGCGAATTCGTTCGTGGCTTCGAGCCCGATGTTGAGAATGACGGAAACCTTGTCCTCGTCGCCCTTGGCGATATATCCGAACGAAATGGAGGCGTAGCCCTGCATTTTCAGATTCTGCGACGCCGTTTCGCCGCCCTCCGGATTCGCCTCTTCGTCCGAACCGTAGATGCAGCCTACAAGCGTGTACTTGCCGGTGCCGCCTTCCAGATCCTGAACGGAAATCGTCCCCGAAGCAGTGATCGTCTTGATGAGTTCCGCGGCGATCTTGCCATCGGCCATCTCCTGTGCCTTGAGGCTCGCCTCGCCGTCGCTCAAATTGCCCGTGAAGATCGCATAGCGGAACTCTCGGGTGTCCTCGGAGAGGGTGGCGCCGATTTCGACGACACCGTCTGCGGGTTCGCTTTTGGTGAGGGCCACCGAGTAATCGTAGACCCTGGCTCCGGGAAGCATGATCCGCTGCAGACCGTTTGCGTTGGCATAGAAGAATTTTCCGGCATATTCACCTTCGCTCGGTTCGAGCACGATACCCTGCGCCGGGAAGGTAATCACGCCGTTATTGAGCGTGCCATATTGTCCGGCTGATTCGTCCATGGCGAAATTTTCCGGTGTCTGCGATGCGATGTACCACTCACCCATATCGGAAAAGAGGGTCAGACCGGTCGATTGGTAGGGATAATAGACCTTGTTCGGATCCGAGGCATCGACATAGGTCCAGACGTTGCGGTTCTCGTGGTTTACCTGTCCTCCGGCGAAGATGTTCATCAGCTCCGGAGTGTAGGCTTTCATGCGGTAATAGCCCTTCTTGTCCGAACGCTCGTAGATTTCGAGTTCGATTTCGGGGTTCGGATTAGCATTGGGGTTGTCTATCGACGCGAAGTTGCCCAGAATGTCGTCGCGGTAGCGGCCTTTGGTCTCACCGGTCTTTTCGTCGGTGACCAATTCCCATTTGGCCAGCACGAGCGATATCGAAAGGTTCACCTTATCGGCACCGTAGATCGAAGCGTAGCGCGGATCTTCGATGTTGATATCGCAAGTGTAGGTCGTGCCCATTTGGGCCTTGGGGAAACTGATCGTAAAGGTCGTCTCGTCCTCTCCGGCATCGAATGCGATCGGCTCGACGACGAAAATATCCTCGACGTTGGACTTCACGACGACCGGAACGACGATCGGATGGGTTCCCGGTTCGAACTCCAGATCGGTCCGGGTAGCCTGCTTCTTCGGGAAGTAGACACCGTAGCAATCGGGATTCTCCGCGGTTCCCTGCGTATAGTTCACGTCGTCCTCGCAGCCGGCAAGGACAAGAAGTGCCAGCAGGAACGGTAATATATGCTTGAATGTCTTCACGGTAATTTGCTTTTAGATTTGACAGCTTGATCGCAGATGGTCATCACCCGTTCCACGGCTTGACCGTTTGCGAAGGATCGGGATTGTTCTGCGTGGCGATGTCGGGATTGTTCTGCGTCTCGCCGCGCGTGATCACGAAGTTCCAGTAGGGTGCACGGCCTTCCGTATTCAGCCGGTACGAGGCAGGAGAGTTGGTTCCCACATAGCCCCGTCGGGTGGACATGTCGAGCCGCTTCATGTCGAACATGACGATGCCTTCGCCCCAGAACTCGATGCGCTTCTGAAGCATCAGCTCGTTGGTGAAATTTTCAACCGACGACGACATGTTCGTACAGTCGTAACCTCCGCCCACAATGCGGTAGTTGTTCATGAACTCATTGAGTAGCCGAATTCCTTCGCCAAGATTTTCATGCGCCTTGGCCTCGGCCTCGATGAAGTACATCTCCTCGACGCGCATGTAGGGATGGTCTGCGGCTCCGCCGACCTTGAAATCCTCATAAGCGCCCTGCGCCGGACGGAACTTGATGTTCGCGTAATCGGGCAGTTCATTGAAGTATTCCTTCCCCTCTTTGCGGCAGCTTTTGTAGTCGTAGGACTCCTTCTCCGGGTCTTTGCGGTCGGGATCGAGCCACGAATGGCGGCGGAAGTCGCGCAGGTCGATACTGTTGTAAAGGTTGCTGTTGATGCAGCGGCAGGCGTCGTTTCCGTAGGCGCTCCACGCATTCTCCGTGCTCATGTGCGCCGTGAAGCAGAACAGGTTGGCAACGCTTTCGCTCGGCAGGGCGAGGCCCCAGATCCAGGCATTGTTCGCCGTGGCGCTGTTGAAGCCGTTCGAGGGGTCTTCCCACTGCTCCTGCGTCAGGGGCGTACAGCCGCTGGCGTTAATGGCCAAGCGGGCGTACTCGGCGGCGGAAACATAGGCTTCGGCGTCGTTCTTGGCCGTACCGCGCTCAAGCCAGGCCCGGGCTTTCAGGCCGTAGACCAGCGCCGGACTGATCGTATACTTGTCGGGAGCAGTAAAGCCGCTCAATAGTTCTTCGGCCTTGTCCAGGTCGGGGAAGATCACTTGATCGTAGATGTCGTCGACCTTGGCACGGGGGTTGTTCTTGGCCTCGGCCTCGGTAGTCTCGGGCAGTACGATGGGCACGCCCAGCCCGAGAACCCCGGGCGCTTCAGTGTAATTGTTCTCCTTGAACTCGTACAGACGCACCAGATCGAGGTAGAACATGGCCCGATAGGCGTAGGCGAAGCCCAGATAGGACTTCTGCGTGGCGTCGAGCGTCGCGAAATCCGAGGCGTCGATCTGTTTGATGACGTTGTTGGCCGCCATGATCCACGCATAGTAGTTGTTCCACGTGAGCGCACCCACGGCATAGTCGGCGCCGAGCGCTTCGTTGGTTCCCCACTGTGCGAACCAGTCGTAGCCGATATTGCCGCCAATGGCGACGTCGCCCGTCATGGATTCCGTGGCGATATGGATGGCCGGCAGGGCAAAATCCCAGGCTTGGCCTTCGCTTGCATAGCCTGCGGAACCGGCCTGTACGAGCGAGGCCGGAATGCCTTCTATCAGCGTTTCGAGGGTGACCTGATCCTCGGTAGCTATTTCATAGGGGTCGGCTTCTTTGATGCAGCTGCTTGCCAGCAAAGCTGCCGCCAGCGTCGCGAGCGTTATGTTTGTCGCTTTTTTCATATGCATGTCGTTTGTCGTAAAGTGTTTGAGGCCGATTAGAATTGAATGTTGATGCCGCCCGAAATCGTCCTTACAGGCGAATAGGTGGCCTGGCTCGTCGATCCCGAATAAGAGTAGCGGGGATCGAATCCCTGACGTTTGGACCAGTACCAGACATTCTCGCAGGCAAGGTAGACGCGCACCTTCTCGATTCCGACCTTCTTGGTGAAATTCGACGGCAGCGTGTAGCCGAAGTTGATGTTCTGCAGGTTCAGGTAGCTGGCGTCCGTAAGGAAACGATCAGACATACCGTTCTGATCCTTGTCTTCATACTGCAGGCGCGGGATGTTCGACGACGCATTGTCCGCCGACCATGCATTGAGGATGTCCTTGTGCCAGTTCATACCCGTCGTCTTGTTGGCCGGCGAGTACATCGCCGCGGAGTATCCCGAGTCGTAAGCCAGACCGCCGATCTGGTAGGTGAAGGCCACGCTCAGGTCGAAGCCCCGGAAATTGACACTCGTGCCGAAACCGCCGTAGAGATCGGGAATCGGGTCGCCGCAGAGATAGTCCGACGCCTTGGCATATTCGGTCGTCGTGACGCGTTTGCCCGTGGGGTTGCCCTTGTCGTCGGTCTCGTCCATGTACCACATCGAAAGGCCCTCGTCCGAAACACCGGCATATTTCCTCATGTAGAAAGTGTACATCGGAAGCCCTTCTCCGAAGAAAGTGGAGCCGCTCACGTAACCGGAGTAGCCATCGACCTGTTTGGTCCGTCGTTCAGAAGGCAGCATGGTGATCTTGTTGCGCAGGTGCGTCATGTTGAGGTTGATGTCCCACTGGACATGCTCCCGCCGGATCGGCGTAAAGTTCAGCTCGATTTCGACGCCGCTGTTGCGCATGTCGCCCACGTTGGCGTAGTAGGACGAATAGCCCAGCGACGGAGCTACCGGGAACGACAGCAGCATGTCGGTCGTCTTGCGGAGGAAATATTCGACGCCTCCGGAAACCGTACCGCGCAGGAAGCTGAACTCCACACCGGCGTTGAAGTTGGAGTTGGTCTCCCAGGTGATGTTCTCGGATCCTTTGGCGTTGAAGACGGTCGAGACCTTTCCGTTGGCGTTTTCGATCGTGTAGGTGTTCGTGTAGCGGAAGTTACCGATGTTGTCGTTACCCTGCGAGCCGATCGAGGCCTTCAGCTTGAGATTGTCGAGCCATTCATAGGTGCTCTCCATGAAATTTTCTTTCGAAATGATCCATGCGCCGCCCAGCGACCAGAAGTTGCCCCAGCGGTGGTCGGGGTGGAAGCGCGAAGAAGCGTCGCGGCGATAGGAGGCCGAGGCGAAATATTTGCCTGCGTAATCGTACATGACACGGGCGAAATAACCCTCGTTGTTGTACTCAACCCGGTAAGAGCCGGCTCCCTGTTTGTCGATGATCGCCCCGGCAAGCTCGTCGTTTTCCTGCGTCAGCATATTGCTTTTCGTGGCCGACAGCGTGTAAATGCGGTTCTGGTAGGACTCGTGGCCCAGCATCACGTTGATGTTGTGCGAGCCTATCTGCTTGGTGTAGTTGAGAATCTGCTGTAGGTTGAGGTCGAAATTCCGTTGATGGCCCTTCGAGACCATGCCTTTTTCGCTGGCGAACTGTCCGAACCAGGGATTCGTAACCGAGGTGGAGCGGGTTTCGTCGAGCGAAACGCCGGCGTTGAACGTGAATTTGAAATCCTTGAGGAAAGTGACGTCGATATATCCCGTACCGTTGAAAGCATTGCCTTCGGCTTCCTGTTTGTTGAGACGCGAATCCGAGAGGGCGTTGCTGTTGGGGAAGAGCGAACGCTCCATACCGGCATTGTCGCCGTTGCCGTAGTCGTAGAGCTTGATGCCGTCCTCGTTGTACATGACATTACCCTCGCCGTCGCGGATGTAGAGCGGATAGATCGGACCGACGGCCGTCGTATAAGCGAAAACGTTGCCCGACGAGTTACCGGCGCCGCTGTCGTCGATCTGGTTGTAGCGGAAATGCGTGTAGTTGGCATTGGCGCCGAACTTGAGCCACTTCTTGGCCTGATAGTCCACGCGCAGACGGGCCGTATAACGATCCATGTCCGAGTTGTAGGCGATACCTTCGTTGTTCAAATAGCCGAACGATCCGTAGATCGAGGCGTTCCCGGTCTGGCCGGAGATCGAAGCGTTGTACTCCTGACGCAGGGACGAGCGGAAAGCCGCATCGGTCCAGTCGTCGGGACGGATGTAGTACTCCTTGCCCTCATAGACGAGACGGCGGCCGAGAGTCGCGGCGGGATTGACCTTGCCGTTGATGCCGATGAACTCCTGCCCGGAAGGAACCGTATAGACCATATAGCCCAGACCTCCGTCATTCGCATTGGCCGTCAAATTCGTATTGGCGCGCAAATGGGCCTCGCCGATACTCATTCCCGAATTGACATAGTAGTTTTTCAGCGCACTGTAATGCAGTTCGTAGAATTGTGCCGGGTTGGTGATGTACGCATAATCCTGGACGGCGCGCGAATTGACGCCCCACTTGGCGTCGATTGTCACGTGAGCCTCCTGCGACTTGGCCTTTTTGGTGGTGATCATCACCACGCCGTTGGCGCCGCGGGCGCCGTACAGCGAGTTCGAGGCGGCGTCCTTCAGCACGGTCATCGACTCGATGTCGCTCGGGTTGAGGTTGTTCAGGTCGCCCGAATAGGGCATGCCGTCCACGATCCACAGCGGGTCGTTGCCGGCGTTGAGCGAGCTGAAGCCGCGGATGCGGATTTTCGGACTCTCTCCCGGCTGTCCCGAGGTGTTGGTCAGCTGCACGCCCGCGACCTTTCCGGCCAGAGCCTGCGCTACGTTCGACTGCTGCGACTTGACGATGTCGTCCGATTTGATGACGGTCGCCGAACCGGTGAAAGCCTCCTTTTTTGCCGTACCGAACGCTACGACGATCACGTCGTCGATAGCCTGTGTGTTCTCTTTCAGCACGACGTCGATCCGGGTTTGCGTCCCCACCTTGATCGTGTGGGACTGATAACCCATGAACGACACGACCAGCACATTGTCCGGTGCGGCTTTGATCGAAAAACTGCCGTCCGCACCGGAGGTCGTACCCTTTGTAGTGCCTTCGACCAGAATGGTGGCGCCGACGATGCCGGCCCCCGCATGATCTTTGACCGAACCCGTAATTTCCCGTTCCTGCGCATGGGCGGACAGGAGCAGGCCGAGAACAGCCATCAATGATAGAAAGATTTTTTTGGTCATAAATGCGCCATTTTAACGCTGGTAAAAAAATTGATTGTAGAAAATTCGTTGTCTTCGTGTCCCGGCGCGGAGCCGAAACATATCCCCCTCCCCTTCCGGGAGTCCGGAGGGGGGGGGAAATGTCATCCGCCAGTCCGGTCACCGAACCGGCCGGATCGCAGCCTATTTGTAGAAATCGTCTGCAAGGTCGTTCGGCTTCGAGCCCGAATACTTGGCAGCCTTGCCCCGGAATTCGATGATCAAGGTGTTTCCGGTTCCGGTCGGATCAGGGTTCCATGTACTGAATACTCCCCAATCGACCATCGAGAATTTGAAGATCCACTCCTTGTTCTCCTGCTTGACGGTCACTGCCGCCTTCTCGGGACACCGCATGCAGTACTTATCCTTGTCGGAATATCCGTACCCGTTATATGAGGACAGATACATATACTGGAACCTGAGGTTCCATTTGCAATTCGTGCCTTCCGCATGCAGGTCGATCTCTCCTTCATGGTCGAGGTAGCTGTCCGGCAGGAAAAACATCGGAGTAGTATTATCCGCATCGATACTCTCGGTGAAAGCATTCCGGAAATAGAAGCAATATCCCGATACCTTCTCGCCGGTATAACTATCCCGATAAGCCGGGTCGTGCCGCACCTCC